>Ga0206881_10139_pt2 | contig 21010 bp, 22 predicted proteins | sample Alteio_BWOrgCont_3_FD_152867 | JGI IMG/M metagenome (GOLD analysis project Ga0206881, IMG submission 152867) | Enriched cells from forest soil in Barre Woods Harvard Forest LTER site, Petersham, Massachusetts, United States -... | ecosystem: Environmental > Terrestrial > Soil > Temperate forest >...
CACTGCGACGTTTAACCCGGCACAGGCAGACAAGCTCTTTGAAGGCAGCGGACATAGCTTTGCCGAAATCTTGGCATTAGCAGATGCTCAGAAGCCGCTACCCCGTTTTGCATTGGGCAAAAGCATCCACGCAATAGTCACCACAGAGACTTCGTACGTCGTCTCGCCCAATATAGTGGCCGTGCTGCAGGGGTCCGACCCGTTGCTCAAAGCCCAGTACGTTGCGATATCCGCACACCTGGACCATCTTGGTGTAGGCGAGCCGATCCATGGAAAGACGATCTATGCAGGAGCGATGGACGACGCTTCGGGGGTGGCCACAGTATTGGAGACGGCGCGGGCGATCAGCCAGAGTGGAGAGCGCCCGAAAAGGTCGCTGCTGTTTCTGGTCTTCACCGCGGAAGAGAAGGGACTGCTGGGGTCGCGATTCTTCGCTGGGCACCCAACCGTGCCGGAAGGCAGTGTGGTTGCGGATCTAAATCTGGATATGTTCATGCCCATCTTTGCTCTCAAGAAGCTGCATGTGCAGGGATTGGAGCAGTCGACGCTGGCCGACCAGGCGCTGGCGGTAGGCGCAGAGCACCATATCGAGATTGCGGGCGATCCGGAGCCGGACCGGAACTCGTTTATCCGCACGGATCAGTACAGCTTTGTGCAGGCGGGCGTACCAGCTCTGGCGATGAAGTTCGGCTGGACTCCAGGGTCGCCCGAATACAGGGCGTGGCGGGGGTGGTTGGCTGAGCGATACCACTCCACCGACGACGATTTGACCCAGCCCGTTGACCTGGCCGCTGCCGCGCAATTCAACAGATTTTTTGCGGACCTGGCGCGGGCAGTAGCAAATGATGCTGCCACGCCGCGTTATCTGGATTCGAGCTTCTTTAAACGCTTTGAGGCTCACCAGTGAAAGGCGGGATTGCTTCCGCATGGTTGGCAATCCGGAATTGTCAATCGACGATAGCATACAGTCTTTCTCAGCCTGGATACCAAACCCGCCGCGGATCGGCGCTGCTTCGCTGATAAGACCAGTCTTCTTCAATCAGTCGTTTAGGATCAAAGCGTGGCCTCCATCCGAGCAAAAACTTTGCTGTGTTCCACGTCAATGCGAAGGACGCAGCCGGGGTCGACAGCAAGACTACCCCGCACCCAACGCAGTGCTTCACGCAGAAGCTCAAAGTGACGGGCGCGTACCAATCCATCGCGAAAAAACTCTACATCTGAGCACCGTTATTCGCGGTTAACGCCTTCGACCAGGCGCTTGAACATTGCCGGACAGACCGGAGTTGGCAGACCACAACGGTCACCTGCGGCCACGACGTGATGATCGACCAGCCGGATGTTTTATCCGCAGTCCTCGAAAAAGTCGTCTGGTGCACGCTGTGATGCTGAATAGCATCACGCTCTCGACGTCAGCCGGTTTGTTTTCGTGATCGCTCTGCAATCCAAAGTCTGGACAGACGCCACAGGGCAATCCGCTCTTTGAACTTGGATTAGGCGGCGATCTGCAGATTAGTCCTCTTAAACGCACTCTGCTCCAGAAAAACGCTGGCCAGGACCGCATGGTCTCGGTTAGTGCCAAATCGCCAATTTGCTCATCGACGGCAGATTAGTCCTGACTAGCGTGCAACTGGCCGCTCTTGGCCAGACAGGATGTAAACGAACGCGAGTCGAGCGATGATGGTGCCAGCCGGTCGGATGACAGCTACAGCCCGCGCCGACATTGGTGCTCGGTTTGAAGCCCGACCGAAAAGCGTGGGTCTGGGGTCGCGTACAGACGTGTGATGACGTTTGTCGGTTTCCGGCGACGATCTCGATTGGGAGTTTGCTCTGTGTCCGTGCCCCCGGGCATCCGACCGGCGTGATCGGAGGAGCAAATGGCCAAGAAGAGCAAGAGAAGATGCGACACGCTACCGGTCCTGCACCCAGATGCTGCCGGCATTGATGGGTTTCTTCGCGCAAAAAGAATCGCACGACCGGTCGTGCTCATCTCTTAAGTGAGGGTTAATTACCGGCCTAATCCGATTTCTTTTCCGCCCATTCAACCAACTGAGGAGAGCACACATGCAGCAGAAAGTAGTTTTCAAGAGCAAAGGCCTGAATTGTTCGGGTCTCTTTTACCTTCCCGACAACTTCTACTCCGCGACAGATGATATGAAATTGCCTGCAATCGCTATGGCACACGGTATGGGCACCACCAAAGAGGTCGGCTTGCCCCAGTACGCGGAGCGGTTCGCGGCCGCCGGCTTCGCCGTTCTGCTCTTCGACTTCCGCAATCTCGGAGAAAGCGAAGGCACTCCGCGCGGACAAATCTTTGCGGAAGATCAGCAGGAGGACTATCGCAACGCCGTCACATGGCTGCAACTGCAGCCGCAGATCGATCCGGAACGGATCGGCGTCTGGGGTTTCTCTTTCTCTGGGGGGCACGTACTGCAGGTCGCCGCCTTCGACCGCCGTATTAAATGTGTCGTGGCCCAGGTTCCTGCGGTTAGTGGCTTCCTCGCAGCGCAGCGGTCTAACACCCCATCAGATCTCTATGGAGTGGGGATGATGCTTAGTCAGGATCGAATCCGACGCTATGAGACGGGCGAAGTGAATTACCTTCCTTTCGTGCGCCCCCGGGACAGCCGTGTTTTTTCCCTTCTAGTGAAGAAGCACGCGAATTCTTTGAGGCTGCACAAGTCGCCAGTGAAGGACGTTTCGAAAACCGAATTACCTTAGAGTCTCTGGAGCGTCTCTCCTATTTCGAACCTGCGGTCCGTATCGATGCGATATCTCCTACACCGTTGCGCATGATCTTGGCAAAGAAAGATTTTTTGATCCCGGCGGATATCGCCCTGGCTGCATACGCACGAGCCCATGAACCGAAATCTCTTGTGTTTCTGGAAGGCGGGCACTTAGGAAAGTCTGATGGTGAGGACTTTGAAACTGCTTCTGCCGCGGCACGAGACTGGTTCGTTCAATGGCTGAAGCCATGCAAAGTCGAAGCAGCGCATCGTCCGGTGGTCGACGGTATTCCGCAGATCTCCGTGCAGGAGCTGAAACGGAAGCTGGATGCGAAGGAAGACGTCTTCGTCCTCGACGTCCGCGAGCCGCATGAGCACCAGATCGTGAATCTCGGTGCGCCGTTGCTTCGGTTGGTAACATTGAGCGCCGCGCCTCCGAACTGGCAGACAAGAAGAACAGCGAGATCGTCGTCTACTGCAAAGCTGGCGTACGCAGCCAGAGGGCCGCGTTGGCCCTGAAGCAGGCTGGATTCACGAATATTTCGAACCTCGCCGGCGGCATTCTGGCCTGGGCGGAAAAGATCGATCCGTCAATGCCAACGTACTGATGACCACGAACGGCGTTGCGATGAGAGTGTCCCTTCAGGGGCCTTGTTGCCCTTCCGCAGGTAATCGGCGAACTCGGCGAACACGATCCGCATTCGATTTGGGAAAGTGCCGTCCCACTTTGGGCGGTAACGCCGCAAATTGAATAATTCGTGGTCGCTCGTGTCAGGAGATAAGGTGGAACGATTTTCCGCAATCAAGTCCCCCGATGTGGGGGCTCACACATCTCATAGTCTCAACAATCGCCATCTACAGTTAATGGCGATTGGAGGCGCAATCGGGGCTGGCTTTTTTTTGGGCTCCGGAGCGGCTATCAGACAAGCCGGCCCCGCCCTTCTAATAGCCTATCTTCTAGCTGGTTGCATGATCTATCTGATCCTGCGGGCGCTTGGCGAGCTGACGCTCGCATATCCTTCACCTGGATCGTTTGCCGCCTACACCACCCGCTTCATCGGCCCCCTCACGGGATTTGTCACCGGGTGGTCCTACTGGCTTGGATTTTTGCTGGGAGGTGTAGCGGAAATAACAGGTATCGGGCTGCTTTTACACCGTTACTACCCCAGCGTTCCGCAATGGGCTCCTGCGCTCTGCGCCACAGCGATGCTCTACGCCATCAACATGCGAACCGTGAAGTCTTTCGGCGAATCGGAATATTGGCTCTCAATGATTAAGGTCATAACGCTCATCGCTGTGCTTCTATGCGGTGTCGCCGTCCTAATCTTCAAGGTCGGCACGGTAGGCGCACATGCGCATATAGGGAATCTTTGGCAGCACGGAGGCATCTTGCCTACAGGTTTCCCGGGCCTACTTACTGCATTGCCGCTTGTCATTTTCTCTTTCGCTGGAACGGAGGTTATTGGTCTCGCAGCAGCAGAAACCGAACAACCGAAGCAAACTCTGCCTCGAGCCATCAACGGTGTCTTCCTTCGAATCATCTTGTGTTATGTCGGCTCTCTTGCCATTGTTATGATGCTGTATCCGTGGAACAGCATCGATCCGAGGGATAGCCCCTTTGTGCTTGTCCTGAAGCAAGCAGGCTTTGCGGAAGCAGCAGGCGCTCTGACTTTCGTGGCAATTAGCGCGTTCTTCTCTTCAGGCAACACTGTTCTGTATGGAAGCAGTCGGATCCTTCACGCGTTAGCCTCTGCGGGAGATGCGCCCACACGATTGCGAGCTTTAGACAGACGAAAGATTCCATATCTCTCGGTCACGCTCTCTGGAGCTGTTTTGATGTTTGGGGTTGTGTGTAATTATTTCCTTCCCGACAAGATCTTTGGCTATTTACTTTCGGCGATTGCCTGGATCGTGCTTTGGGTCTGGACATGCATTATGCTATGCCACTTCAACTACTGGAAAACCCGTTCTGACGGCTCGAATCTAAAAGGAACCTTTAGATTGCCTGGCGCTCCTTATACAAACTGGGCAGTCATTCTGGTGATCGGAGTGATCGCAGTGCTGATCGCAGCGAATGCAACGACACGAATTACGTTCTACGCCATCATGTCCTGGTTGGTCATTTTAGTAGCGGCCTACTATGCTAAGCGCTCCAGGAAGCTTGCGACGATGGAAGGTGACTAGATGCTAACTACCTCAAAGACAAGAAATCCACTCGACCTCGCCGGCGAGGACTTCAGGGCAATGATGGCAGAAATCATCCCAGGTCTTGCTGCCTTTCTTGACCGCCTACCTAAGTCCGGAATCTCATTTCCATCGGGGACTACCAAGTTTCTCAACCAGCATGCAGCTGTGGTGCTTCAGCCTCCTGCAGAACGCGGACGGTCTCTGCGGGAGTTGCTCGATGTAATAGAGCAAGCGGCCGAGAATGATATAAACGCGCCGAGCGGTGGGGCGCTTGCGTTTATCCCTGGGAGCGGACTTGTCTCCTCTGCTGCCGCAGACCTCATAGCTGGCGTATTCAATCGCTTCACCGCTCTAAGCATAGCGGCGCCAGCAATGGTTGCCCTTGAAGCACAGGTTTTGAGATGGGTCGCTGCACTCATGGGATTCCCTGAGGCCTCAGGGGGTTTACTGACCTCAGGCGCCTCGATGGCCGTCTTCTCGGCAGTGATATGTGCGCGGAACGAACACCTTCCGAAAGATTTTTTGAACGGCGCCGTTTACACCACGGACCAGACGCATCACTCTCTAGCTAAGGCGATGCGCCTCGCCGGATTCCCTTCCAATGCACTTCGTATCGTCCCTACAGACGACGAATTACGCATGAACCTGACGGCTTTGCGTGCCATGATCGCACAGGACCGCACGACAGGGCACATACCTTTCTGCATCGCAGCAAATGCGGGCACGACCAATACTGGGACAATCGACCCGCTGAAGGACCTTGCCATGGTGGCACAAGAGGAACAACTCTGGCTCCATGTAGACGCAGCGTATGGTGGATTCTTCCAACTCACCGAACGCGGAAGAGCACGCCTTGGTGGAATTGAGCACGCGGATTCCATAGTTCTCGATTTTCATAAGGGCTTGTTTCTACCTTTTGGCACTGGGTGTTTGCTGGTGCGTGATAGAGCAATACTCTCTAGGGCTCACTCTGGTGGCGATGCGTCGTATCTTCGCGATCTTCAAGGTTACGATTCGAATGATGTGCACTTACCGGATTTTGGTAACACGAGCCCGGAGTTCACACGGCCCAACCGCGGACTACGGGTGTGGTTGCCGCTTCACCTTCACGGTATTGCAGCATTTCGTGACGCGCTCGACGAAAAGCTTGAACTTGCGCAGCACGTTTATCATGCCTTGCAGCAACTGGCACAGATCCGAGTTTTCCCCGAACCTGATCTGTCAATAATTGCGTTTTACTGCCGCAGTGCAAACGGTAACTCTGCAGAAGAGGACATCGCGACAGAAGAGCTGGTGAGATACGTTAACGGGTCTGGGCATGTCTTCCTTGCCACGACGCGCATTCATGAAAGAACAGTTGCACGCATTGCAATCCTGAATGTCAGAACTACTGCAGCGGTTATCGAAGACACACTCAGTATGATTGGCGCCTTTGTCACAGAGAAGGCGTCAGCCGCGCAGGGAAAGTTCGCGTGACCGCCAGTCTCCTGCGCCTCACGGTTCACTTTCATCCTCGATCCAGAGTTCCTTGGTCTACACCCATCGTCTGGGTCTAACTAAATTCAGTGTAACTACTAGCTTTTCAGGAGAAACTTCCGACATGTCGCTACTAAGAATCAACGACGAAGCCCCCGACTTTACTGCTGACACCACCCACGGCACCATCCAGTTCCACCAGTGGATCGGCGATAACTGGGCAGTCCTGTTCTCCCACCCCAAGGACTTTACTCCCGTCTGCACCACCGAGCTCGGCGCCATGGCTGGCCTCGAAGGCGAGTTCGCCAAGCGCGGAGCCAAGATCATCGGCCTCTCAGTCGATCCCATCGAGAACCACGCCAAGTGGGCCGTCGACATCGAGGACGTCACCGGCAACGCCGTCAATTACCCCATGATCGGCGACGTCGATCTCAAGATCTCCAAGCTTTACAACATGCTCCCCGCCGACGAGACCAGCACCTCCGAAGGCCGCACCCCGGCCACGAACGCTGCCGTCCGTACCGTTTTCGTCATCGGTCCCGACAAGAAGATCAAGCTGCAGCTCAGCTATCCCATGACCACCGGCCGGAACTTCGACGAGATCCTCCGCGTCCTCGACTCCATGCAGCTCACTGCGAAACACAAGGTCGCCACCCCCGCCAACTGGAAGCAGGGCGACGACGTCATCATCACCGGAGCCGTCTCCAATGAGGAAGCCGAGAAGAGGTTCCCAGGCTACAAGACCGTCAAGCCCTACCTCCGCACCACCACCCAACCCAAATAACCCCACGACAAGTACCCAAACAAACGCGTTCGATGACGGGAGAGTATGGGAAATTTAGTGATCGCGAAGATGACAGGGACGCTGCCGCCTGGCACACCGGAGGAGCTAGCTGGTCCTGCAGAGGCACCCGTGCGCCGAAAGATGCGGTTCGCGAGTTTGGACGTTTTACGTGGGTTTGCCTTGTTGGGGATTCTCATCCTCAATATCGAGAACTTTGCCGGGTATGAAGCACTAATGGACTTTCCAGTAGGCTTAATCAAGCCGGCGTTTGTTGGCTGGCATGCGCATCTTGATTTCGCCATTGTGATTCTGAAGTGGGTCTTTGCCGAGGGCAAGATGCGTGGCCTGTTCTCCCTGCTGTTTGGGGCCGGGGCGGTTCTACTTACCGAGCGTATTGAAAGACGTGGCGAAACAGGCCGCGCCGCGGTCGTCTTTTACAGGCGCAATTTTTGGCTCTTGCTTTTCGGTATCTGCCATGGGTTCCTGATCTGGTTTGGCGACATTCTCTTCCCTTACGCCGTCCTGAGCCTGATCTTTCTCTATCCGCTGCGACGGCTTGCTGCGAGAAAACTGATCATCGTAGGTTTGACCATCTGGCTGGTGGGCGGCACCTTCGGTAGCCTACGCTTCTTTCACGTTGCTGACGTGCTCCGCAGCGATGCCCACCTTACCGCGGCCCGGGCCGCGGGATCGGCGGCGACTCCAGCGCAGTTGGCAGTCATTGGCGCCGCCGAAAGCGAGCGAAAGGCTGAGTCGGCGAGCGCCGTCGAAGCGATTCGAGAGGGCCGTCTCGACTATGTCGCCGGATGGCGTTACGGCGTGGCCCATGAGCAGAGCTTAAACAAGCGTGCGTTCCGCTCGTTGATAGTTTTAGAAATTCTAGGAGCCATGATTACCGGGATGGGGCTGTATAAGGCCGGGTTCCTGACCAACCAGAGGCCAGTCAAGGAGTACGTGCGGCTGGCGCTGGGCGGCTACGCGGTTTCTACCCCACTTGTGTTGATCGGTCTTTGGCATATGTATCGAGACGGATTTTCGGCCGCGGCGGATGCTCGGTGGATGAGTATCCCTTACACGACCGAGGTGGTGGGGGCGGTGCTCGCCAATGCGTCGGTTCTGCTGCTGCTGGTCAGAAGCGGGCGGCTCCGATGGGTATTCCACCCGCTTTCTGCAGTGGGCCGCACAGCCTTCAGCAACTACATTTTGACCAGCCTGATCTGTAAAGTTGTCTTTTCATGGGGACCGTGGAAGCTTTACGGTAAGTTGGAGTTCTACCAGTGGTACCTCTTCGTGGCTGGCATATGGACAGTTAATCTGATCATCAGTCCCCTACGCAACCTGGGCCGGAACGGTGCTCGATCGCGCCAAGTCAATCGTGATCGTTGCCGAGCCGGGACGCGAACTGGAAGCCGCCTTGCGCCTGGGCCGTATCGGATTTGATCACATAAGAGGCTATCTACGAGGAGGCACGCTAGCACTCGCAGATAGACCGGATCTCGTGTGCCCGACAGAACGCGTCAGCCCCCAGATGGTTGCGGACGAGTTAGCGAGTGCAGAGCCGCCTCTGGTGCTGGATATCAGGAATCCATCCGAGTGGCAACCAAGCATATCGCTGGAAGTATCAACATCCCACTCAGCCATTTGCAGGCGCGTATCGCTGAAGTCCCCCGCGACCGCCGCATTGCCGTTCATTGCGCGAGCGGATACCGGTCGTCCATAGCGGCCAGCATCCTGCAGCGTTGTGGGATCAACAATCTCGCCGACATAGCCGGCGGTCTGACCACCTGGGACGCCTCTAAACTGTTTCTAGTTTCGGAAGCCTAGCCGCGACTAAGTCGAACCCCGGCCGGCATATTCCTGATCCGGAGCCGCGGGAGCTTTGTACTCTCACGGGCCTAGCGCGCCTTGGCAGTTCGTTTGGCGCCCATGGATCTCGACCTGTCAATCAATCCCTGAAAAGCCTGCTTTGCACGTTTGTTTGCATCACGATCGCGCATGAACCTACGACTGGCGTGGTGGTTTAGGTAGAATCCCATCAACTCCCAGATAAACTGATCGACATCGAGATCTTTACGAAGCTCTCCAGTAGCAATCGCCTCGGCGATAAATTGCTTGAGAATCTCGTTCCATTGTTTCTCCAGCTCAAGCAATTTCTCTCGTACCGGTCCTTCCACATCATCGAGTTCGAACATCCCAGCCGCAGCCGGACACCCCCCGACAAGACCAGCCTTTGTAGACCAGCCTAACCAGTTCTCTACGAGCGCCGTCAAACGTGGCAATCCCTCCTGAGCACGCATTGCCGGAACGACGACGGTTTTCTGGCCAACCTCTGCCATCTGCTCCAGCAGTGCGATATCAATCTCGTCCTTAGATTTGAAATGGGCGAAGAGACCGCTCTTGGACATGCCAACCTGGCTGGCTAATAGACCGATGGTCACTCCGGCAAAACCTGAAGTACTTAAAAGGTTCAGGCCTGCGTCTAGAATACGGTCTCGCGTAGCTCGTCCTGTTTGACTCATCATCAGATAGTATAGCACGATCGGTCATTCCCCTTAAGCCTCGATTTTAACGATAGCGGAAGATCGGACGGTCAGCCTACGTCGAAACGATCGCCCAGCGAGAGGACAGCGAACACTTTGGCCCGAAATCTCACCTGCGTCGAAGCCGGTTAGATATTAAATAGCAAAAAATCTTCCGGCGGGTGATGCTGCATACGACCGATCGTGCTAGTCTTGAAATACATTGCTCTGGCAAGACGTGAGCGGCTCTGCTGGAGATAGCTAAGAGGGGTCTGGCTCCAGAAAGCTATCCCACTTTTAACCAACATCACCAGGAGACAACTTAATGTTACGTATCGCCTCACATCCAGTTCTAAGCGGGTTACTGCTTTGCCTATCTTTCGGAACCATGTCGAGCTTCGCCGCTGCTCAGGTAAGCGTCAGCGCTGATTTGAGCGCACCGACTTTTTCATTCGTACTCAACCGTAATAGCACGCTTGCTCGTGCTATTACGAAATCACCAAATGCAGCTCCGCAGCTGAGCGCTTGAAAGAAGACAGCCGGGGTCTCTCCTTTCATGCAAATGAAGCGGGCGGATGTGCTCCAGATGTCGGCTGCGATACACGCAACCGCAAGCGATGACGCTGAGGCTCGAACGCTCGCAAGAGCCCTTAGCCGAACACGATCGATGACTTCGAAACGGAGAGAAGATGAGCAAAAGAAACGTAGCCCCTCTGTCGCCCTTCGCGCAGGGACGAAGTATTGACAACTCCCGCTGGTACATGGGGAGTGTGATGACCTTTCTGGTGAACAGCGGACAAACGAACGGTGCCTTCAGTCTGACGGACTACCTTGCCAAGCCCGGGAACGAACCTCCGGCACATATACATGATCGCGAAGATGAGTTCTTTTATGTACTCGAAGGCCGCATCGATGCCTATATCGGCAAGGAGGTCTTTGGAGCGGGTCCGAATGAAGGAGTGTATTTCCCGAAGTTCGTTCCGCATACGTTCACTATTCTCACTCCGTATTTGCGGATGCTGATTTTGATGTCGCCTGGTGGATTCGAAGGATACTTCCGCGATATGAGCGAACCGGCCCGCTCACTTTCTCTTCCGGAACACGCGGTTAACTATGGTGCTGTGGACATGGATCAAGCAACGCTCACCGGGAGAGAGCATGGAATCTCATTTCTCACGCCGGATGAAATACGGCGACAGATGCCGCCGTTAGCGATGTCACTAGCGCTCTAGGATCGCGGCCCAGCAAATACTTGCCCTGCAAACCATTGGGCAACAACAGTCAAGCAGAAAGGCTAAACCTTCATGGAGAATCGCAAAACCACGTATGTTCTGGTCCACGGTGCCTGGCACGGAAGCTGGTGTTGGAAGAGCGTTCGCGCGGCGCTTCAATCTGCCGGACACAATGTATTCACACCGACACTTACTGGCCTGGGCGAGAGATCGCACCTCAACTCTGCGGCCATCAATCTCTCGATGCATATCGCCGATATCGTGAATCTCATTCAATGGGAAGAGCTTTCAGACGTTGTTCTCTGTGGCCACTCTTACGCTGGTTGTGTTATTGCCGGCGTCGCCGATCAAATCCCTGATCAAATTAGAGCGTTGGTTTTTTTGGATGCCTTTGTGCTCGAGAACGGAGAGTCTCTGATGGATATTCTGCCACCGGAGGTACCGCAAGCTGTACGCGAGTTTGCAAGAACTACCGGCGAAGGCTGGAAGCTGAATCCCATTCCAGCCGAGTTGTTTGGAGTTCGCGACCCGCACGACGCCGCCTGGGTTGATGCACAATGCACTCCACAGGCAATAGCGACATTTGAGGAGCGCATCAAGCTCGCAGGCAATCCCGGAGACATTCAAGATATCGCATACGTGTTTCCGGCAGAATGTCACCCAAATCTTCTGATCAGTCACGAACGCGCGAAAGCCAAGGGCTGGAAAATGCGGACCATCGATAATTCCGCTCACGAATTGATGATCACCCATCCCCGCGAATTGGCCGAGTGTCTGCTGGAATACGCTCCACCTGAGTGATCCGGAGTGCTTGAGGAGTTCTCCAAATGCCTCAAAGTAAGTAAAGCTTTCGCAGGGAGCCAGAGGATTTTCATGCAGGAGAAAAGATGATGTCATCTCACGGGCATGGCAATTGCCCAGTTCACGCCGAGTTCGATCCGCTGGCGACCGAGTTCCTCGCCGATCCGTTCGCGGTGATGGCTTCGCTGCCGCGCGACATTCCTGTGTTCTACGCACCGGCAATAGACTACTACGTTGTTACACGCTACGCTGACATCAAGGCTGTGTTCCTCGATCCGGAAACGTACTCCGCAGCGGCAACCCAACTACCGCTAGTGCAACTCGTGCCAGCAGCGATGCAGATCTTGCAAGGGAGTGGTCACAGGCCTCAGCCATCAATGGTGAGCCTTGATCCACCGGCCCACACACGCCTGCGTTCACCAACCGCGCGGGCGTTTACGCCCGGACGCGTGACGCAAATGGAACCAAAAATCCGGCGCATGATCAACCAACTGTTGGACGTGATCGATCCATCGGCGCCGTTCGATCTCGTTTCCGGGCTGACTTTTCCGTTGCCCGCGACGATAATCTTCAGCTTTGTGGGAATCCCCGAACGTGACTGGCCACAACTCAAGGAGTGGTGCGGTCACCGCGCCGCGCTTGGGTTTGGACGACCCACGCCAGACGAACAAGTGCAGCACGCCACGAACATGGCCGCCTATCGGCAGTATCTGACCACGTACGTCGCCACAAAGGCCACGATGCGCGACGACGATTTTACGAGCTCCCTGCTGGCAATCCACGACGAGAACCCTAGTGAGCTGACGCACGAAGAGATCAGTTCGATCCTGTACTCGCTCACATTCGCCGGCCATGAAACGACAAACTACTTGATCGGCAATTTGCTTTACCGATTGCTTGACAAGCCCGAGCGCTGGGAAACAGTGGTCGCGGATCCCGAACTGATTCCCCATGCGGTAGAGGAGACGCTGCGATACGATCCCCCCGTCCCAGTGTGGCGGCGCGCGACCAGGCGGCCCGTGACCCTTGGCGGCGTGGATGTGCCGGAAGGGGCCAAACTATTCCTTTGGCTCGCCTCATCTGGCCGTGATGGCTCAGTCTTTCCGGCACCCGAAACATTCACTCTTGGCCGCTCCGATACGTCTAAATCGCTCGCCTTCGGCCTCGGCATTCACTATTGCCCGGGCGCAGCGCTTGCGAAACTGGAGGCGGGTCTCGCGTTGGAGGTGTTAACGCGTCGTTTTCCTCGTCTACGGCTTGTTGATGGCCAGGAACTCGCGTTTCACCCAAACATCTCTTTCCGAGGACCGCAGTCACTATGGGTCAAGGCGACAGAACACTTTGAGATGCCATGAGAACAGACTGATCAGACACCGACCATGGCCAAGTGTTCTTCGAGATCGGTTGATTACTTCAATGATCTGAAATTAACTCGCCCGAAGCGAAATAGTGTCCGGGTAAATTCACGCAAACACAGCTGCGTGGCCGCGACGCCTGAACCGCAGCCCAATGTTCTTTCATCGGATGGATTGCCGCATGATTCCCTACTTAGGAGAAGACTTTGTCAGGGCCCTGCTTGGACTTGACGCTTGCGATGGGGCCGCAGAGGCGCAACTCGACCTGGATGATGCCAAACCGCTAGTGACGCCAGCGAAGATGAAAGCTCAATCGGCAGACACTGATATCAACCCTTGCTGCTTTCTGCACTCTGGCACCTTCTTAATCACGCCCGATGACTCAACAAAACGAGAGACGCTCACCTCTCCTCTCCGAGGTCGCTCTGTCGTGTTTCCATTATGGGATCGTCTTGTTCATTGGCTCAACAAGCACACCGGGCCGGGAGAACGCTGAAGTGCGGCGGTTTCAACTGACGTGGGCCACAACTCTCCGCTTCTCCCGGAATAGTTGATTGGCTGGAATATTGGTGCGATTTAAGTGTCTTAATCGCGGTAACGAATCCCTATCGGTTTCATCGAACCGAGGAGCGAACTATGGCAGCGACACATGTGCCTCTCACAAAGCAAACACTCTTCCATGATGGATTTCTTGAGGATCCTTATCCAACATATCGAAGGTTTCTCGAGGCAGGCAGAATTCACAAGCTCGACTGGGGCGGCCGCAATCTATGGACTGTTTTCTGTTATGACGACTGCCTCGCGGCGCTGAAAGACCAGAGGCTTTCTGCCAGGCGAATGGCAGCTGTCCTCGCATCACTGCCCGAGGAAGAACGAGCCCAATTTTTTAAATTGCAACATGTAATGGGGCTCTGGCTCCTTTTCATGGACGCTCCCGAGCATTCCCGTCTTCGAAAGCTGATGAATAAGGGCTTCTCTCCTGCAGCTATTGAACTCCTGCGCCCTCAGGTCGAAGCCATTGTGGATCGCATGCTCAATTTAATGGGAAACACTTCCGAAGTTGATCTCATGCCCGCAATCGCGCATCCCCTTCCTGTCTCTGTGATTGCCGAACTCCTGGGGATTCCGGATACGATGCAAACTCAACTGACTGAATGGTCAGACGCGATCGCTACCTTTATCGGAAATCCTATGCGCACGGTCCAGCAGACTGCTGCCGCTCAGGAAGCGATAACCAGTCTCACCAGCTGCTTCCGTCAGATCGTGGCAGAACGACGCCTGCATAAACGAGACGATCTTATTAGCTCTTGCTCGAAATCGAGGCCGACGGAGAGACACTCACTGAGGACGAGCTTTACGCGCAGTGCGTCATGCTTCTCTTCGGCGGTCATGAAACCACGCGAAATCTGATCGGCAACGGAATATATAGCCTACTCTGCAATCCTCGCGAGTCGGCAAGGCTACTGGATGATCCCGATCTGATCCGAAGCGGTGTGGAGGAAATGCTGCGTTTCGATAGCCCCATCCAGTATCTCAACCGCGTCGCCAAAGAAGAGGTCGAGATTTGCGGCATGCGGATCCAGCCTGGAAATCCGGTCGTCATCATGCTGGGAGCCGCGAACCGCGATCCTAATCGATTTAGAGACCCGGATACTCTCGATTTGGGAAGGTTGAACAATCCGCATCTTGCCTTAGGTGGCGGTCCGCATTTTTGTATCGGTAACCAGCTCGCACGTCTGGAAGGGCAGGTCGCGATTCTCAGGATGATTACGCGATTTCCCAACATGCGACTGGCGGACCGTTTACCAACGCGTGCGCATAACTTTTCGCTGCGCGGCTTTGAGTCCCTTCCCGTCTCGCTGTAGTTTGTTTTGACATCCCGGCGACGAGAGCTGCGCAACTCCAGGGCGTCAATGGGAGGGCATGAATCCGCCCCAAATAGAGTCCGATCCCTTCTTTATGATTCAATCACCCCCGATCTACAGGCTCTCATTTGGAGACGCCCAGATCATTCTCGTTTCGGATGGCACTCTCGCTCTGGGTAGCCCGGAGAAATCATTTCGTGGAATATCCAGAGGGGAGATCGATGCGCAACTGTCGCGCCATTTTCTTCCGATTGAAACATTGTGATTGAAGAAACTGTCCTGGTGTTCATGTCTGGCGGAAAGAGAATCCTTTTTGAAACCGGAACTGGAATTGGCCCGTTGTCCCCTCATGCTGGGCGTCTTCAAGCAAGCCTACTGGAATCCACCCTTGATGGAACGAGCAAACGCCGGAAAGCAATAGTCGGTATCCTGGTCCTTCCACCCACGACATCTCTGTGGTATCGCCGGCCGAGTCGGGAAAACGATGAGCGTCTTGGGTCACGATGCGATGGAAGGACACAACGCGCCTATGGTCGACGCCGTCTGAGAACTCCCTCGTGTCTTAAGTGCAATAACGCTCAGAATATTGGGAACTCACTAACTGACGCGCATCCACTGGCCAGCGATCATCAAAGAGATTTGACGTAAGCGCCCCCCAACAAAAGCTTTGTAATGCTATTAGAATTACTAATACTAATTCATTAAATCCTAAGCCTACATTATGATAGCGTCCAGATTGTGGATCCGGATCCTATGACTAACACGAACCAGATTGTCTTCTTCGACACGACCCTGCGCGACGGCGAGCAGTCCCCCGGCTGCACCATGCACCACGAGGAAAAACTCCGCTTAGCCCACCAGATCGCGGCCCTCGGCGTGGATATCCTCGAGGCCGGATTCGCCATTGCCTCCGACGGCGACTTCGAGGCAATCCGAGCCGTTGCCCGCGAGGTCCGCGGCCCCCGCATCGCCTCGCTCGCCCGCTGCAAACGCGAAGACATCGAGGCGGCCGCCCGCGCCGTCGAGCCCGCTCCCTACAACCGCATCCACCTCGTCCTCGCCTCCTCCGACCTCCATCTCGAGTACAATCTCCGCATCACCCGCGACCAGGCCCTCGATCAGGCCGCCGAGTCGGTCCGCTTCGCCCGCTCCTTCACCGAAGACGTCGAGTTCTCCACTGAAGACGGCACGCGAACCGACCCCGAGTTCCTTCTCAAGATGATCACCGTCGCCGTCCAGGCCGGGCCACCACCATCAACATCCCCGACACCGTCGGCTTCACCACTCCGGAGGAGTACGCCGCGATCTTCCGCCTGGTCAAGGCCCGCGTTCCGGGAATCGACGACGTAATCCTCTCGGCTCACTGCCACAACGACCTCGGTACGGCCGTTGCCAACTCCTTGGCCGGCATCGAAGGCGGCGCCCGCCAAGTCGAGTGCACCATCAATGGCATCGGCGAACGCGCCGGCAACGCCGCCCTTGAAGAGATCGCCGACGTCCTCATGGTTCGCCGTGACAAGTTCCCCTACACGAACAACATCGTCCTAAGCCAGCTCTACCCCACCAGCCAAATGCTCGCCGAATGTATCGCCTTTGGTTGCTCGCCCAATAAGGCCGTCGTCGGAGCCAACGCCTTCGCTCACGAGTCTGGCATCCACCAGCACGGCATGATGGCCAATCCCCTCGCCTAAGAGATCATGACTCCCGAATCCGTGGGCGCGGGCCACACCAAGTTCGTCCTCGGCAAACACTCCGGCCGTCGCGCCCTAGCCGACCGTCTCGAAAAACTCGGCCACCCTCTCGACCGCAACCAACTCGACGAAGTCTACGCCCGCTTCACCGAACTCGCCGACCGCAAGAAATCCATCTACGATCAGGACCTGCTCGGCCTCCTGCAACCCGGCAAATCAATCCCCGTCGCAACCGTCTAGACCGCCTTTGCCGTCGTTCGCTCTAATCCGCTTCAACCGCTTTTGCTGTGGCTTGTTCGTCATCGCATCGCAGTGCGCATCGCGCCTGCCGGCACATGGAACCACATGCACGATAGCAACCCTGGCGCTCTGCTCACCGACGTCGCAGAGCAACTGAATCGATTCGGCCTTGCCTCCCTGCACATCGTCGAGCCGCGCGTAAAGGTCGTCGCCAAGGAATCAAGCGATGTCATTGCGATCTATTGACGTGCGAGTCCATTGTGCGAAGACTGGGTGCCCCTCTCCGGTCTATCAGGGGCATCGTATTGGCGATTCTGCGTCGTGGGCCGCTGTGCCGTGAGGCCTCCATCCAGAACCAGTGATTGTCCGGTGTAATAGGAGGACTGATCTGAGAACAGCCAAGCTACCGCATCTGCTACGTCATCGGGAATGCCAATGCGACGAATGGGATGGATTGCTACCATTCGATTGAGGACCTCATCTCCCCCAAACACCTCGCGAAGCATCTCTGTCCGTATTGACCCCGGGCTGACAGCATTTACGCGAATACCTTGCGGACCGTATTCGATCGCCGCTGATTTCGTCAATCCGACGACAGCGTGTTTGCTGGCAACGTATAGGGATGCTCCAGGAGTCGCCAGCATGCTACCCACTGACGCCATATTTACAATGGAACCTCCCCAGCCCTGATGCCGCATCTGATGGATCTCTTGTTGCATTATGATAAAGAGGCTTTTGACGTTGATCTGAAAGACCTCGTCGAAATCAGCTTCCGATTGCTCTGCTAGAGTCCTGGTCGGGCCGGAAATGCCAGCATTATTGAATGCGTAATCGAGCCGGCCGAAAACGCGCACCGCATCCGGGACAACTTGACGCACTTTTTCTGGTACGCTAGGGTCCGCTCTAAGGAAGAATGCGTCTCTTCCTTCACCTTTGATTTCAGATTCAATCAAGCGGCCGTTCTCTTCATCTCTCCCCACAAAGACAACTTTAGCGCCAGTTCTAGAGATGCGATGAACCGTGGCCTCTCCGATTCCCGCTGTTCCACCCGTGATGAGTGCAACTTTACCTGTCAAATCCATAATGTCACTTCCTGTATGACGCGGCCGCGCGTTCGATGCGGCTTCTTCGATCAGAACGGCAACCTCTTTCGGTCTGGAAACGTAGACGGCTTACTATTCCCTCTTGTGATCCCGCCTCTCGTTGCTCGTGGCAATCGACCGCTCAATCCAGTCCATGGGAAGGCAATCTTGCGATCAGTTTCTGGTGTTTTCACAGGCCGCCCTCAAAATCAATTCGGCATTTTCTAGAAGGTCAGGTATGAGGGAGTAGCTCGCGTGCAGCAATCTGATTGCCCCGTTTGTGGTTGCGACTCCGACGTTCTGTTCACCTTCGAGTCCCTGCAGAGCAGTTGGCCCCCAGACGGCTTCTAGCTTGAGCGGGCCGAATTCGGATTCATATGGCATCTGCCCAAGATTTGAAACCATGAGTTCTCTAGCGAACGCTCCAGCGGCAATCTGGGCCGCTGTCTCAACGTTTATATCTTTGGTCATGATTGCTTCCAGGCCATGTAACGAAGCAGAGAGCGATTGAAGGGTCTGAGATCGAGAGATCTTCTGCTTTGCAAAGCGCGCCAGCTCCCAAAAATCGCTCGAATCACTAGGCTGAAAAGGAATCATAGCTCCAGCTCCTAGATAAAGGCCGCATGCCTCGCCCGCTCTCAGATGTGCCCGCGCATTAACCGGCGACATCACGCGGACTGACTGTTTACGCCATGTACTTGAAGTCTTTCGGCCTGCAAGAACTAACGCGGCGCAGAGCGCCCCCTGGACTGTAGTCCCTTCGCGCCGCGCCCGCTCCCTGAGGGCCGCAGTAAGACTTTCGTCCAACTTTCGCGCGCTGGCCCTCGGTGCCAAACCATCGCCTTCCCGGTACAGTGCAGGTTCTGCTGCAGGAGCACCGGCTTGCGATGCTTCGGCTTGAACAATCTCCTCCCTTTTTGGCAGCTTATTGAGCAACTCTTCGCCTGAGCTACTGAATGAGAAAGCCTCAATTTGTTCCCCAGAGAGCACCTGAAGAAGATCGCGGATCAGAAAGACGAGCGCCATTCCGTCAGCGATAGAATGATGCGCGACCATGATAAGAACAGCGGACTGCGGCTTGTGGATCAGCACGCTCCTGATTAGAGGTGCTCGTTCAGGAGTAAACGGATGCGCCATCTCGCGGTCCAACTCCAACTCCCAGCGTTCCTGGGCACTTCCATCAACCACTCGAAGTGGTATTGGCGCTGCGTCTACCTGATACAGTGCCGGTTGGCCCTCCTCGTTTCGCTTGATTGAGGTGGAGAGGATGGGATGACGTTTCTGCACTGCATCAAGCGCATCCCTCCAGCTCTGCACCTTTGTAATGCCTTTGACTTCGGCGGTCACCGTGAGGTGGACCGGATGTTTCTGATCCATAAGCCAGAACATGTGCTCCCTGGCGCCCAGCGCTCGGATTTCCGTCTTCGATTCGATAGCCGGCATTATCGATACTTCCTGCAACATAGTCTTCCTCCTGATTCAACTCGAACTTCGTCAGCATCCGACGAATCTCGCTTACATTTCGTCGCGATTGCTGGGATGGCCAATCGCCCTAAAAACATAAGAATCCATCCGGCGGTATTCCATGTTCGCTTTTATCTGTTGTGTTTCAATTCATCTGAAACTTTCTGCATCGGTAGTGCGATCTGCTCGAAAGGAGCGCCCTATCCGAATCCGCAGTCAGCTTACTTCTCCGATATTTGCCTTAGCGACACCAACCATAGGTCATGGCCCCTATGCATCGCGCTTGGGTCCTTCTTGTGAAACTCCACTGCTCCCGGTCCTCTCACGACCTCCTCGGTCACGACACGACAACCCTCAGGTGCTTTGAGGAGAAGAAAAGTATGGTAGGCATCCATGCCCGTTCCCTTACCGAACCAGCCAATACGAGAATCCAGCACAAATTCATGTACCTGGCTCTCAATATGGACGCCAAACGTATCCCATGAGAATTGTGTGCCCTGGTGAAGTCTGCCATCGGAACTGTTCAGCAGCTTCACTTTGTGTGAGTTCGGATACCATTCCGGCCAAGCATGCGCCTGAACGAGATGTTGCCAGACAATCGAGCAGGATGCATGAATCAGCAACTCGTTGTGAGCGAATAAATCCGCGTCGGCCGGCGCGTGTTCTGCGGGCCAATGGATCTCAGAGGAGCGTAATGGCCAATCGGGGTTGTCGACCTGCGAAGTCTGTGCGGATGTGGGCCGTGCTGTCATCATCCCGGCAGTTAGTGCAAGCATGACCAGCGTAGTGATTCTTTTGTTAGAACTCATAGTCCTTCTCCTTTTGTGATGAAATTACCGCGGCGTTAAACCAGCACCGTTCCGCCATCAACCACGACTGTCTGCCCTGTACTGAACCCTTCCTGCATCAGAAACAGATAGGCTTGTGCAATGTCATGAGCTTCACCGACTCGCCCCACAGGGAGGCGCTTGCCCACGCTTTCAAAGAGCTGCTCCCGTTCGCCTGCACTCATGTTCTGCCAGAGGTTCGTGCGAACGACCCCAGGGGATACAGCGTTGACACGAATCGGCGCCAACTCGACCGCGAGGGCACGAGTTAAGGCTTCGATTGTTCCGCAGACACTTGCCGCCAGTGCCCATCCCTTGTGAGGGCGTCGGCCGGCAACTCCAGTGGTGAGGACGATAGAGCCGCCCTTGCGGATATGTGGGTTTCCGTACTTGACCGCGGCGAGCGCAGCCCAATACCGCAGCTCAAAGGCGTGCCTGGCCTGCATAAGATCCGTGTCAGCAAGCTCGTGCAAATGCAGGCTGTCACCTGCGGTGAAAACCAGGTGATCAAAGGCGCCAATGTTCGTGAAAAAGCTTTCCACAGACTTCTCGTCGAAGACGTCAACCGCCTCTCCACGTACATTTCCTCCGATGGATTGGATGGCTTCCTGAACTCTTTCTGCTTTACTGGAGACGATCACGACGTCGGCTCCTTGCGATGCCGCCTCTTCGGCGACTGCCAAACCGATCCCCGACGACCCGCCGATGATGACCACCCGCTTATTCTCGAAACTGTTTTCTCGTGGCATTGAACTCTCCTTTTG
>Ga0206881_10149_pt1 | contig 20953 bp, 24 predicted proteins | sample Alteio_BWOrgCont_3_FD_152867 | JGI IMG/M metagenome (GOLD analysis project Ga0206881, IMG submission 152867) | Enriched cells from forest soil in Barre Woods Harvard Forest LTER site, Petersham, Massachusetts, United States -... | ecosystem: Environmental > Terrestrial > Soil > Temperate forest >...
TGTCGGCGCAATCTGGGGCGGATGGTCTAGATGAACGCGGTTCATGTCGACGACATTGAGGATGTGGTTCACCGGGCCGGGCTGAATCAGCAGCATCAGGTGGTAGGGGCCTGGCTCGCCACGTGGCTTGGCTCGGAACATGAAGGGAGGCTGCGGGGGGCGGTCATCGGTGCCGGGATATTTGGCGGTGCCAGTGTCCTTGATCTTGAAATTGGCCTCGACGTATTCGAGCAGGCCGGGCTGCAGGCGCAGAATCGGCTTGGCATCGTCGTCGAAGTCGGGGTTGCGGTCCGCGCGCGCGACCGCCGGGAGAGCCAGCAAGAGAATCGTGGGCAGAAGGGTAAGAAGTCGCATGTTCTTTAGACGTGGCCGGATGGGGGTTCGGTTCAATCTTTGACGGGCGCCCGTTAACCCAGGCTTGCAGCCGAGGCAATTTCGAGGATTTCGTTGGTGATGCTGGCTTGGCGCGCCTTGTTGTATTCGAGGGTGAGATCTTTGATCAATTGCTTGGCGTTGTCGGTCGCGTTTTTCATCGCGACCATGCGTGCGCTGTGTTCGGAAGCGCGGGACTCGAGGATTTTCTCGTAGAGTTCAAGATGGACGTAGTAGGGAAGGAGCTTGCCGAGCAAAACGTCGGGGTCGGGTTCGAAGTTGTAGGGAACCTTTTCGTCGCTCTTTTTTTCCAGACGTTCCGTTTTTTCGGCTTCGCCGAGGGCCCGGGCGGTTTCGAGGACGCCGGCGCCGATGGGGACGATCGGGTAACGGGTGGCGACTTGGGAGAGGGTGTTGATAAAACGGTTGTAGTAAATTTCGACCCGGTCGAACTGCTGCTCCTCGAATTTTTGCAGGATGAAGCGGCTAATCGTCTTGCTTTCGGCAAAGGTCGGGCTGTCCTTGAGCTCGAAATCGGCCAGCAGGTTTTTCTTCATGCGGGCGAGGAACTGGCGTCCCTTGCGTCCGACGCTGATGTAGACCCTGCTGGCGTCGTCCGCCTTGAGGACGTCGCGCAGGAGATTGGTGTTGAGCGGCCCGCAGAGGCCTTTTTCGGAGGTAATGACAACGACGGCAGTTTTGCCGCTTTTCGCGCCCCCCTGGAGCAGGGGATGACTGACTTCATCCTTGCCGATGTTGGCGTAAAGATGGCCGGCGAGGTCGTCCAGCCTGTCGGCGTAGGGGCGCAGATTGATGGCTGCCTGCTGGGCGCGGCGCATCTTGGTCGCCGCGACCATTTGCATCGCCTTGGTGATCTGGGCGGTGTTCTTGACCGACTTGATGCGGCGGCGGATGTCGCGAAGGTTGGGCATGGGTCGAAATGTCGGCGGTCAGAGACCGTCGCGGCGGAATTAAACGTAGGTTTCAGCGAACTGCGCGACGGCGGATTTCAACTGCGCGGTGATGACGTCATCGAAGGCGCCCTTGTCACGGATCTGTGCCAGCAACTTGTCCTGGCGGGTGGAGAGATAATCGCCGAGCTTGGCTTGGAAGTCCTTGATCTTGTCGATGGGTATGGGATCGAAGAAGCCGTTCTGGACGGTCCAGAGGATGGAGGTCTGGAGTTCCACGGGAACGGGATGGTACTGCTTCTGGTTGAAGATTTCGACGATGCGCGAGCCGCGGTCGAGCTTGGCCCGGGTCTTGGCATCGAGATCGGAGCCGAACTGGGCGAAGGCGGCGAGTTCGCGGAACTGGGCGAGTTCGCCCTTGATTTTGCCCGCGACCTGTTTCATCGCCTTGATCTGCGCGGCGCTGCCGACGCGCGAGACGGAGAGACCGACCGAGATGGCGGGGCGGATGCCCTGGTAAAAGAGGTCGGTTTCGAGGTAGATCTGGCCATCGGTGATAGAGATGACATTCGTCGGGATGTAGGCCGAGACGTCGCCGGCCTGCGTCTCGATAATGGGCAGGGCGGTGAGGGAACCGTTGCCGTATTTTTCGCCCAACCGAGCGGCGCGCTCGAGCAACCGGGAGTGGAGGTAGAATACGTCGCCGGGATACGCTTCACGGCCCGAGGGGCGCTTGAGGATGAGGGAGACCTGGCGGTAGGCGACGGCGTGTTTGGAGAGATCGTCGTAAATGATGAGGGCGTCCATGCCGTTGTCCATGAACCATTCGCCCATGGCGCAGCCGGCAAAAGGGGCGACGTACTGGCTGGTGGCGGAGTCGGAGGCGGTGGACGAGACGACGATGGTGTAGGGCAGGGCGCCGGTGGAACTAAGGGTCTCGACGACCCGGGCGACGTTGGCGTTTTTCTGGCCGACGGCGACGTAGATGCTGTAGAGGGGCCGGAAGCCGGGCTTGCCTTCGTTTTCGCGGTTGATGCGGGCCTGGTTGATGATCGTGTCGATGGCGATGGTCGTTTTGCCGGTGGAGCGGTCGCCGATGATGAGCTCGCGCTGGCCGCGTCCGATTGGGATCATGGCGTCGATGGCGGTGATGCCCGTCTGGATCGGCTGGTTGACCGGTTTGCGTGCGATGATTCCGGGGGCGAGCTTCTCGACCGGATAAAAGGTGTCGTTCTTGATCTCGCCCTTGCCGTCGAGCGGGCGTCCGAGCGCATCGACCACGCGGCCCAGCAGGCCCTTGCCGACGGGAACCTGGAGGAGCTTGCCGGTGGTGCGGACTTCGTCGCCTTCCTTGATGTGTTCGAATTCGCCGAGAATAATGGCGCCGACTTCGGTTTCCTCGAGATTGAGGGCGAGGCCGATGACCCCGTGGGGGAATTCGAGCATTTCATTGAGGGCCGCGCCGGAGAGGCCTTCGATCTTGGCGACGCCATCGGAGATTTCACGGACGGTGCCGATGTTGGATTGAGCGACGTCCGTTTTGAGCGAGACGATCTGGGCTTTAATTTCTTCGAGGAGGGTGCTCATGTTTTTTTAATTGTTTTTAGGGTGCAAAGGAAAATGCGGGAATGGGTCAGACGAAAGCTCGTTCGAGGCGGTTCAGGCGTCCGCGGATGGAACCATCCCAGATGGTGCTGCCGCGCCGGATGCGGACGCCGCCGAGCGGGGAGGGGTTGAATTCGTAGGTGGTGCGGGCGGGTGGGCCGAAGCGTCTTTCGAGTTCGGCGAAGATATTGGCGCCCTGATCGGCGAGGGGGGCGGCACTTTCGACCTGGACGGTGCGTTCCTCCACGGCGATCTCGATGAGGCGCTGCAGGCGGGTGAGTGTGGCGATATAGTTGCGGGGTTTTTCCTGGATAAGGAGTTGGATGATGCTGCGGAGGTTCGATTCGTCGAGGCTGCCGTTGGGGCGCAGGCAGGCGCGAAAATACTTTTTCGCGAGCTGGCGGGCGTGACGGTCGATTTTCATGAGACGGAGGGGCGCGGGTTTGGCGGCTTAATTGTTGGCGATGTTGATCTCGCGCACGGTTTCGGAGTTGAGCCGGGCCTGATCATCGGGCGTGAGGACTTTGCCGGAGACTTTCGCGGTGGTCTGGATGACAAGGGAGCCGACATGGCGCTTGAGCTCGGCCAGGAGACGGTCGCGATCCAGGACGGCGGCTTCATGGGCCTTGCGGATGATATCGTCGGCCTGGGAGGCGGCTTCGCGGGCGCGGCGCTCGGCGCGGAGGTTCGCGGTGCGCTGGGCCTCGGAGATGATGGCGTTAGCCTGTTCGTTGGCCTTTTGGATGAGGTTGAGCCGAGCGGCCTCGGCCTCGGTGAGCTCTTTCTTGATCTTCTCAACGTTGGCCATCGACTCCTCAATGGCACTGCGGCGCTGTTCCAGGATGGTCCGGACCGGCTTCCAGGCGAGCTTGTTAAGCAGAGCACAGAGGCAGAGGAATGCAATGCACTGAGCGATGAACTGCGGAAGGGCAAAACCCGTTTGGGTCGCCATATCAGTCAGATTGTCGACAATGTCAGCCAACGGTAGGGATGAAATCGGCATGGGATGGGGATGTCACCGATGGAGACCATCGATGACAATATTATTCAACTATTTGCCGGCAAGCACGTAGACAATGATGAACATTCCTTCGGCGATTGCTGCGAGAGCAAAGGAAACACCGAGGATGATGCCTTTGGCTCCGGGGTTGCGTCCGACCGCCTGGGATGCTCCTGCTCCGACTGCGCCGACGCCGATGGATGCGCCCGCGGCGGCCAAACCGACTTCAATGGCTGAGGTGCTACCCGTCAATTCTGCTAAGATATGTAACATATTTTCCTTAAGTTATTGATGTTTACTGGTTTCTTGACGCTCCGTAGAACGGTCCGCGGCAAAATTTTAATGGGCGGTCTTGGTCTCTTCTTCGGAGTGGTCCGTGTTGGTGAGGATGCCGGTAAAGACGGCCGTGAGAATAAAGAAGACGAAAGCCTGCACAAAAGCGACGACAAATTCCCACATGTAGCCGAGGATGAGAAAGAGACAGCCTAGGACGTAGTCGGGTGCGGCATGATAAATGGTATCGAGGAATGACTCTCCGCCGTAGATGTTTCCATACAGACGAAAGGTGAACGCGAGAGGACGTACAACGAGAATCACCACCATCTCAATCAATCCGATCATAAAGAAAATCAGGACAAAAAGTAAGTTAAGGCCCGTATTGTCAAACTTGACCTGCGATCCAAAGATGTGAGAGAGAAATCCACGGGGGCCGAGTGGACGAAGGCACCAATAAAAAAACAGGAAGAAAAAGATAACGGCGTATGCAGCGGTTAGATTAACGTCGGCATTGGCTCCGCGCAGAAACGGACGATCGATTTCAAGATTCCACCAGTTTTGACCGTGGCCCCAGCCGATAGTGCCGACGCCGGGAAAGAGGCTTATTACGTTGCCGATAAAAATAAAGACGAAGATGCTGGCGAAGTACCAGAAGCCCCGCTGCATGGTTTCTCGTCCGGTGAGGCTTTCAAGAAAATCGCTCATCATTTCGACCAACCATTCGACAAAATTCTGCAGACCGCTTGGGATGAGTTTGGGTGCGCGCATGGCGATCTGAACAACGGCAATTATAACGACGGTTGTGATGCCGGCGACGATCATCGAGTTATTGACTTCGAGGGGGCCTAATGAAAAAAGCGGTACCGCAGATCTCGGCAGTCCTTCGGCAAATAGAGAGGGAAGAAGACTCATTTTATGTCAAAAAAGTAGGGGCTGACATGATTACGGGAAAGCGAAATTAGGCAAGTATAAGATTGTGAAACTTTTTAGCCATGAGATGTAGCGCAGCTAATGGCCTGCCAACTAGGTTGCGATTAAAGCAACTGCTACTTGATTGTCCAGCAAGGAGTGGAAAACGGCTGATTATGTCGGGTGACGGACTACGCCCGTAAACAAATTCTACCAGAGTTCGTTCGGTCCGGCAGGTACGGGAATGGCCGTGCGCTGGGTCACGGCGGGCTCGGCTTGGCCGGGCGCGTCGGTTTCGTGATCGTGGAAGTTGAGGCCCATCGGCAGGGGGGCATACTTCGGCAGTAGCTCGCCTTCGGCATCGAGGAATTGCCGGCGCCAGGCCGCGTAATTCTCGACCAGAGCGTCGTAGTCGGCGCGGGTGGCGATTTTGACGATGCCTTTGTTGAAATGGGATGCGGGCCCGAAACGCTTGGCGTACCAAGGTCCGATTTTACGGAACATGGTGCAGCCCATCTTTTCGCCGAAGACCTCGATCATCAAATCGAGATGGCGGTTCATCACCCGGAGCCGTTCGGCAAACGCGGGTTCGGGCGGAAGCTGGCCGGTGCGAAGGTAGTGCTCGGTATGGGCGAAAATCCAGGGATTATAGAAAGCGCCTCGGCCCATGCTCACGCCGGCGCAGCCGGTGGTTTCGAGCATCACGCGGGCGGCCTGCGGCGTGGTGATGTCGCCGTTGCCGATGACCGGAATATGCCGGACGGCTTCCACCACGCGGCGGATGCCGGCGAGATTGACGCTGCCGTCAAAACCCTGCTGGCGGGTACGGCCATGGACCATGATGGCGGCGGCCCCGGCGTCCTCGAGCGCGCGGGCGAGTTCGGGCGCGGTGATGTTCTGGTCGTCCCAGCCGAGGCGCATTTTGCAGGTGACCGGGATTTTGACGGCATCGACCATGCCGCGGACCAGGGCCGCCGTGCGGTCGAGTTCGGTCATCATCGCCGAGCCGCCGCCGACCTGACAGACCTTGCGGACGGGGCAGCCCATGTTGACGTCGACCGAGGCGACGCCGACGCTTTCAAGATATTGGGTCGCGGCGCGCATCTCCCCGGGGTCGGCGCCGAAAAGCTGGACGGCCAGCGGCGTGTCGGCGGGGGAGCTTTCGATCAGCTTGAGGGCCTTGCGGTTCTTTTCCAGCAGCGAACGGGCGTTCACGAGGTCGGTGGTGCAGAGGCCCACGCTGCCCAGCTCGCGGATGACGAGGCGAAAAGGGAGATTGGTATATCCGGCCAGGGGCGATAAGAAAAGAGGCGTGGCCAGCGGCAGGTTGCCGAGGGCCAGGGGACGTAAATCCATGTGTTATCCTACCTTAATAATCAGCCGGACCGAAGATTTTTGTAACCGGACGCCCGGGCCGGGTATCAACATCTTATGAAGTGGTCGAGGCTTGCCCGATTATGACGGACGCGGAAGTCGAAGCGTGCGTGGCCCGGGGGCAGCAGGGCGATGAAGGGGCGATCCTTGAACTCTTCCATTATATGTATCCCCACGTCGCCAAGCTGGTGAACGCGAACCTTCCCGGCAAGGAGAGCGCCGAGGACTTGGTGCAGAAGGCGTGTGTCAAGGCGATCACCAACCTGCGCCAATTTTCCGGCAAAGTGCCCTTTCTGCATTGGGTGTCCCGCATCGCGGTGAACACCTGCCTCAACCAGATCCGTCACGAAAAACGGCGGCCCGAGGTGCGGCTGGCCGACCTGACCGAAGAGGAAGCCGGAGTCGTCGAGAATCTGGCGACACGACCGAACGAGCTCGATGCCTCGCAGTCGCTCGCCGCGCGCGAACTGGTCGAGAAACTGCTGCAGGGCTTGCGTCCGCCCGACCGGTTGCTGATGCGGTTGATGTATCTCGAGGGGCATTCGCAGGAGGAGATTTCCGCCTTGACCGGGTGGAACGGCCCGCTCATCAAGGTGCGGGCCTTCAGGGCGAGATCGCAATTGAGGAAACGTTATGCTTTACTCATGAAGGAGCAGCCATGAATCGAATCGATGATCAACTCAACCGGCTTTTCCGCGCGGCCATCCATCCGGATGCGGGCGCGGCCACTCCTCCCTTCGGGATGGAGGCGCGGGTCCTGGCGGCCTGGCGCGAGGCGGCGCAGGCGCCGGCCGGCTTCTGGGACATGAGACTGCTCGTACGCGGGCTGATCGTGGCGGCGGCGCTGATGGTGCTGAGTCTCTGGCCCGCGGTGCAGAGCCAGTCGGGCAATCCGGCTGCCGATTACCAGGAACTGGCCGATGCGACGGTGCAGGTGGACAGCGCGCCATGAGATCGGCGATTTTCAAGCCATGGCTGGTGCTGGTGCTGATCTTTTTGGCAGGGCTGGGCACGGGAATACTCCTCACCGTGGGGCTTGGTTCCCATTTCCGGCATCTGCCCGGCCCGCAGATGATGAAGCGGCACTGGATGGCGCACCTGACTGCCAGGCTGAACCTGACCGCTGACCAGCAGACGAAGATCGACCCGATTTTGACTGCCGCGACCAATCAGCTCCAGAAGTTGCATCACGACGAAATGGGCCAGGCCTCCCAAATCATGGCATCGGTCAACAGCCAGATTTCGGCCCTGCTCACCCCGGACCAGCAGGCGAAATTGCAGCAACTCGAAAGCGAGCGGGACCGGGAATTTTCGGGTCACGGGCATCCCTGGATGCATTCCGACGGACCGCCGTCCGGTGCGGGTGATCAGGGTGTGCAGGGTGGAACGCAGCCAGCGACGCAGGGGCAGTAGGGGGGTGCGGCCTTGCTGAGAGGCGGCATCGCAGCTAAACTTCCCAAGTGCAAGCGCGCAAAATCAGGGAGCATACGCCAAGTCATTCCCCGGGCGACAAAGCATAACTACCTGATCGGTTTGGTGACCACTCATTCACCCTTGCAGCCAATCTTGTTCGAGTGGCTGAATACAGGCGAAAAATTTGCCGCCCGCACCATAGCCTGGAGTGAGTTTTAAATCTCTTTGGGTAAATTCCCCGCCGCTTGCGGCGGGGTTCTTTATTTTCCTAAGTAAAAAGGCTTACAAAGCGGCGTAGCCCACCCATCGTTAATATATAAGGCCTATGGTATTTTGAAAAATACCATTTCCATGCCCAAGCGCGATTTCCATTCTGAGACGCCACAAATATCGCCGGTCGCATTCGATCGCGGATCGACTTTTCAATCTCGGGCGTAAGTTGCTCCGGTTTAATGTCATCAAAAAGAATCTTCAGGCTTCGAAATGCGCTATCGACCAGTTTGCCTCTGGACTGAGCCTGGCTGGTCAGTCGAACCTTGGCGGTATACTTGTGCACAAAATAGAAGGGTTTTTTCAGTTGTCCTAAACGAAAGCCAAAATAGAAGTCGGTAGCCAAACCGGCTCGTCCTCCATCGGCATAGCCCACGCTTCGTGCTGTCGTTGCATCGACCAGAAACCCATTGTTGGGGAACATGCCGACAGCGCCGGCGACAAACGGATCAACCAGGCCCTCGCGTTCGGGAACTCGAAAATAGGCTTCGTTTAAGTGCTGCCGATCATCTGGCAAAAGGGTCCCATCCTCAGCAATAACATGCTGTAGGCCAAAACTGGCGATAATTTCCGGATATCGTTCAAAAGGCTCGGCTAAATATTCGATGCACTTCGGATAGATAGGATCATCATCATGGAGGTGCAAGATTCTCTTCCCATTTGATCGTGCATAGAGGAAATCTACATTCGCAACTTCCTTCAGCGATGGTTTATGATGAAAGTAGCGAATGGGTACCGGGCTCCGAGGCAAAATTTGTTCTTTGATTAACCTTTCGGTTTGATCATCGGGCGAATCATCTCCGATAAGGATTTCGTCTGGCAATCGTGTCTGTGAAAAACAGGAATCAAGAGTCTCTTCCAAAAGCACCGGCCTCTTGTAGGTTGGAATGATAACCGAAATATTCATTTTCTTCTGTTAAGTTGCGTCCCCGTTTTATAACAGAAGCGTGCTCATGGAGCATGTGGAATATCGTTAACTCAGCTAAATCAAAATGTATGATTAAGCCATGAAAAGGGGATAACATAATCAACAACTCGTAAGGGAGGCCCATGCCTACTTCTTCCTCAGCTTCTCCCACTTCGCCAGCTGCGCGCCGGGCGGCGGTGCCTTTCTTGGGCAGCCCGGATAACTTGAGATCTCTGCGAAAGTCATTCTCTAAACAATCCGTCATCCTGAGCGAAGGCGAGCTGGTCGATACTTCTTAATCCCCAAGCGCTTCCCGAGCCGAAGTCGAAGGACCTGCCCCGACCAAGCGACCGGAGGGACTAGCGCCACGCCGTATGGAAGCGGAAGGCAAACCTCCCGCAGGTGGAAAATCAGGCCGTGTTACGCGAAGAGGAGGGACTTCACGGCCTTCGCATGTTTTCCCCGGGCGAGCGAGGTCCTTCGACTTCGGCTCGGGTAAGGGTTATGGCCAGGAAAAGTTCCCCGGCTCGCCTCCGCTCAGGATAACGGATTGTATAAAGTGAATTTTGGGAATAGGAAAAGGCCACTAGTTTAGGCCATGTATGCCTGGTACCTTTTGCTCACTGCTCAGCAATAATCTTTAAAACGTAATGTTATCGTTTGTAAGAAAGAAGGGCTTATCCGTTTTATCTGGAACGGGAACCAGCCAGTAATACTCTTCTTTCGTATCTCCTGCTAAGCGGGAGGCATAGGCATAAAGATAGTAGCCTTGATTATCTGTACCAGCAGGAACCATCATTGAATAATAACCTTCTGGATCAGAGGTAGCATCTTCGAGTGAAGTGGGTAGAAATTCAGACAGACTAGATGTCCCATACATTTTTGCTAAATCCAAGAGCAAGGCCATTTGCTTTGCTGTGTATAAACCTACGTGTACGTCACCTAATTTGATATTCTCTCCACCTTGGGTAACAATAAAAATTTGTCCTCCAAGCTTTGCTTTAGTAGTAACTTTACCATACTGTGTCGCTGCTTCGTTCGTGGCGTCTAAAATGGCTTGAACTTGTGCTGCTCTCTCAGCCTTGACTTGTTCTTTAATCTGATACGCCACGTCTTCGCTGACTGCATAGCAGTGAATCCATTTCTTAATGCTTTTCAAATACACGCTTCCAGTAGGATATAGCTGACCGTCTGCTTTGTAGCCGTCCAAGAATGCTGCTGGTAGTCCAAACACTACGAGATTAGGTAGGTCAATTGGTGTTTCGTCTGGAGTCGGTCCATGAAGATTAACAATAATATTCTCCATGCTTTGCGGTTGAAACGGCTTAGTTTGTTGGTCTTTTGATAGAAAGGTTACAACCTTGGCGTTACCATCTAACTGAGGGTCAATTTGAGTGGACAGGTCTGAATAGGTAATCTTTCCCTCTATATGGTCATCTGAGCCCATGTCTACAATGCCAGAGTCGTCCTGTGCCTTAACTGGTTGGCTATGAATCAGAGAGAGAGAGAGAAGAATAATAGGAATACTACGCTACGATTCATGTTCAGGTCTATAACGTTAGCTTCATAATAAGTCGAGCTAATAAAAAGAGGATTTCTACCTTTAACCAGCACCACTTTCCAAAGATAAGGGGATCATTCCTGAGTATTGATAACCTCTAAAAAACGGCCAAGCATAATTAACGCCTCGTAAAAGGACGCCCTCCTACTTCTTCCTCAACTTCTCCCACTCCGCCAGCCGCGCGCGGATTTTGGCTTCATAGCCGTGATCGGTCGGCTTATAGAAGCGGCCCGGCTCAATGCCGTAACTTTGTGGCGCGATGGCGCCGGGAAAATCGTGGCTGTACTGGTAACCCGCCCCGTGGCCGAGTTGTTTGGCACCGGGATAGTGGGCGTCGCGGAGATGGCGCGGCACCGGAACGACCTCGTCTTTTTGCACTGCGGCGACGGCGTTGCCGATGCCCATGACGGCTGAGTTGCTCTTGGCCGCGCAGGCCAGATAAAGCGTCGCCTCGGCGAGGGGAATCTTGCCCTCGGGCATGCCGATGAACTCAACGGCGTGGTGCGCTGCGACGGCGACGACGAGACCCTGCGGGTCGGCCAGCCCGATGTCCTCACTGGCCAGAATGACGAGCCGCCGTGCGATGAACCGGGGGTCTTCGCCCGCCTCGATCATCTTGGCGAGCCAGTAGAGCGCGGCGTCGGGGTCGCTGCCGCGGACCGATTTGATGAAGGCGGAGATGGTGTCGTAATGCTGGTCCTCGTCCCGGTCGTAGAGGACCCGTTTTTTCTGGACACATTCCTCAATCGTGGCGGCATCGATGTGGACGATTCCCTTTTCATCGGCGGGGGTGGTCAGCGCGGCGAGTTCGAGGCCGTTAAGCGCGCGGCGGGCGTCCCCTTCGGCGGTGGCGATGAGATGAGCGCGGGCTTCCGGCGCCAGATCGATCTTGAGCTGGCCGAGGCCCCGCTCGGGATCGGTCAGGGCGGCGGCGATCAGGGTGGAGAGCTCGGCGGCACTGAGCGGTTCGAGCTGAAAAATTTGCGAGCGCGAAACCAGCGGGCCGTTGATGTAGAACGACGGGTTGTGCGTGGTCGCGCCGATGAGCCGAACGCTGCCCGCTTCGACATCGGGCAAAAGCACGTCCTGCTGCGCCTTGTTGAAGCGGTGGATTTCGTCGATGAAGAGGACGGTGCGGCGCTGGTTGACTTTAAGCCGAGTGACGGCCGCGGCCAGGACGCGGCGCAGGTCGGCGACGGCCGCCTCGACCCCGTTGAGCCGCTCGAAATGGCATTCGGTGCGGCGGGCGATGACTTCGGCGAGGGAGGTTTTGCCGACGCCGGGCGGACCGAACAGGATGAGGGAGGTGAGCCGGTCGGCTTCGATCAGGCGGCGCAGCGGTTTGCCCGGGGCGAGGAGGTGGCCCTGGCCGATGTACTCCTCCAGGGTGCGGGGACGAAAGCGGGCGGCCAGCGGCGCGTTGGGGGAAACGGCGCCGGCATCGCTCGATGAGGAGGAGCCGAAGAGATCGTCCATGTCTTAATCTAGCGAGGGTCCGCCGCCGCCGCTACATTTTAAGGCTCAGCGCGCGTCGAGGACGAAGATCAGCCGCCCGTGATGGTAGTCGGGGCCGTTGATGAAGAGAGGGATGCCGTCGTAGGGTTCGAATCTTCCCATGGCGACGATGAAGCCGTCCTTGTAGATCTCGTAATAGACGATCTTCGGTTCGCCGGGCTGATGGTGCAGGGGAAGGAGTCGGATGAAGAAGTCGTTGCGGGGAATGACCCATTGTTCCCATTCGTGGTCGAGCTCGATTTCGCCCGATTTGATGAGCCGGTAATATTTGAAGCCGAAAACGTCGCGCAACTGGCTGGCGAGTGCCTCGGGCGCAACTTGGGCCGCGGGCGGCGGGGGCGTGTTTTTACCGAGGTAGAGTCCGACCCAGACCTTGCCGCCGGCGAGGGCGGGCGCGAGCCCGAAACCGGAGAAGGCCAAAATCAAGACAGCCTTTAGAGCTTTGATTCGCATAACATTCATTCTTCCGATCCAGCGTTTCTCACCAAGCCCTCCAAACAGACTTACCCTCTTAAAGGCTGTTCGGATCGTCGGCGGATTGGGACGTTTTCGAGGCCGGCTTTTCCGGAATGGCGGAGGTGGGATCGAGGTAGGTGGGCCGGTCACTGGCCGGTTCCATGCCGGTGAGCCAGACGACCTGCGCATGGGCCGATTTGGAGTAGAACGCTGTGGCGTAGATGCCGGGGGCCTGGCTGTCGGCGGAGAGGAGGCTGGGGGCATAGGGCCGAAGCGCGACGATCAGGTTGCCCAGGATGGCCAGGGCGGCCACCGCGGTAAACGCGACTGCGGCGCCACGCCAGGTGGGGACATAGAGCCAGCTCCAGCGGGACCGTGCCGCCAGTCGTGCCTTGAGGGCGTTCCAAGCCCGCTCCTCCTGCCCCGGACGGACGGGGTGGGTTTCCTCCAGGAGTTTCTTGAGTTCGTGATCGTGCATGGCTAAGGTTTTATAGGGCAAAGCTACCCGTATTTATGACGTGGATTGTGTCCCATCCATTCAGTTTTTCTCTTCTTTTTCCCCTTTTCTTTTTTCGAGGCCTTTCCCGGCCGGTTGGTTAGCCTCTATCCCTCTGCTTTCAACTTGGAGAGTTTGCGGCGGAGGTGTTCGCAGGCGTAGTGAAGCCGTGAGTTGACGGTTCCAGGCTTGCAACGCAGGAGCTGTGCCGTTTCCTCGAGGCTCATTTCGTCGATCAGGCGGAGCTGGATGACGGCCCGGTGCTCGACGCTCAGTTCCGCCATGGCCTGGAGGATGACGTCGCGGAGATCGGCGTTTTCGAGGCCGGTGCTGGCGGTGGGTCCGACGCGACCCTCGGGAACCGTCGGCTGGTTCTCGTCGTCGGCCACGGGAGCAAGAAAGGAGAGCCAGCGGTCGAGCCGCTGCTTTTTGCGGACGGTGTCGAGCGCCTGGTTGACGGCGATGCGGTAGAGCCAGGTGCCGAGCTGGGACTGGCCCTGGAAACGGCGGATATCGCGGTGGGCCTTGATGAAGGCCTCCTGGACGACGTCATCAGTGAGGGTGGGGTTGTTGAGGATGCGCTGGACGCTGCTCCAGAGGCGGGCGTAGTGGTCGCGGTGGAGTTCGCTCCAGGCGGCCTCCTCGCCGGAACGGAGGCGTTGCAGAAGATCGGGCAAAGTATCCACCAACGTCGCTTTTAAGAGATCGCGGCCAAAAACCCAGCGCAGAGTTTCCAGTTGTAACATGATCCGCGGGCTGTTAGCAGCAGGAATGAGTTTACACCGCTCGGCGCTCGGTTTTCTTCTTTTCTTGTCGCTTGGCCTTGTTTCGCCTGCCACAGCCGATCCCGCGCCCAGTCCCGGCAGTCCGGCCGCTGTCGTCCAGGCACTTTATCGCGCCTGCATCGACCATTCCACCGGTTTCGACGTCGAGAGCATGAAACTCGCCAAACCTTACCTGGCGCCGGATCTTTACGCCCGCATTCTGAAAAAACTCAACCAGCCGACGCCCAAGGGCGACGCGCCCGACATCGACGGAGATATCTTCCTCGACGCCCAGGATCTTCCGACGAGTTTCTCTCTTGGTCAGAATGTGGGCATGGGCCCCGGCGAGGCTTCGGTTGAAGTCATCCTCAAGTGGTCGAACGAAACGCGCCACTACACCGTCAGTCTCGTGCAAATCGACGGTGCCTGGAAAATCACTGATATCAAATACGACAAGGACGGTACCTTGCTCGATCTTCTGAAATAAGTACGCAGCACCGTGCTTCCCTTGCGGGGCAATCTCGCGTATAACCCTCGCCGTGCGTGTTTTGGGCATTGAGACTTCCTGCGACGAGACCGCGGTCGCGCTGGTGGAGACGAATCCGTGGACGACGGACGTGCTCGCCGATGTGGTAAGTTCGCAGATTGATCTGCACCGGCCTTACGGCGGCGTGGTGCCGGAGATGGCGACGCGGGAGCACTTGAAAAACCTGCCCCTGCTCGTACCGCGCGTGATGAAGGAATTGAACCTCGGGCTCGACGCGGTCGATGCAATTGCGGCGACGGAAGGACCGGGGCTGGCGTCGTCGCTTCTCATCGGCCATTCCTATGCGCGCGCCCTGGCGGTGGCGCTTTCGAAGCCCATGGTCGGGGTGAATCACCTCGAGGGGCATCTCTATTCGCCGTTCATCGCGAACCGGCGCGCGATCGAGTTCCCGTTCGTCGGGCTGATCGTGAGCGGCGGCCATACGCTGCTGGTGCATGCGCTGGGCTGGGACCGTTACGTGAAGCTGGGCTCGACGGTCGACGACGCAGCGGGGGAGGCGTTCGACAAGGTGGCGAAGCTGCTGGGCCTGCCCTATCCGGGCGGCCCGGAGGTTGAGAAGATGGCGAAACAGGGGAACCCCGAAGCTTTCGGCCTGCCCCGGAGCTTCCCGGAACGAGACAATCTCAATTTCAGTTTCAGCGGGTTGAAAACGGCGGTCCGTTTCTTTTTCGACAAGAGTCCGCAACTCCGGTCCGATCCGGCGTGGGTTCAGGATTTGTGCGCGTCGTTCCAAAAGGCGGTGGTTGACGTGCTGGTGCGCAAGGCGGTGCATGGGGTATCGCTGGCGCGGGTGGGACGGCTGGCGGTATCGGGCGGCGTGCTTTGCAACCAGGCGCTGCGGCATGAGCTGGAATTTGCCTGCTACGAGGCGAAGATCGAACTGCTTCTGGCCGAACCCGGGCTCTGCACCGACAATGCCGCGATGATCGCGGGAACGGCGGCGGAAAAACTGGAGGCGGGTATCGAGCCCTACGTCGGGAAGGACATCGACCCGAACCTTGATCTATTCGCCCCCGAGCCAAACGGGGATTTCGCCCGCAGTCTCAGCACGGCCATCAAGCTCAAGAACCGGCAGAAGAAGAATGTCCTGAAGAAGGAGAAGATTGGTGCGCCGGGCGAGATCGAAGTCTGGTGACGGGGTCGCCGGCCCGGGGTTGAGCACGACACCCGCACAGGTGAGTCCCGCGTCGCGGATGCTGTCGACGGTGAGCAGGGTGTGGTTGAGCGTACCAAGTCCGGCCCGCGCGACCACGACGACCGGGAGGGCGAGGTCGCGCGCCCACTCGCGCACTCCGTAACCGGGGGCGAGGGGAACGCGCCAGCCGCCGACGCCTTCGACGGCTAAATGGGTGAAGCGTTTCCGGATCGCGCCGATGTGGCGGTTCAGCGCGGGGAAGTCGGCGACGCGGTTTTCGGCCTGCGCCGCGACGAGCGGGGCGGCGGGCTCGCGGAAGTGGAGAGGATTGATCTCGTCGAGGGAAAGTGCGTTTCCGCTGGCTTCACGGAGGAGTTCGGCGTCGCGGCGGTCGCCGGTGGAGAGGGGTTTGACGGCGGCGGCGGCATGACCGCGCGCGCGCCAGGCGCGCAGCAGCCGGCAGGTGAACCAGGTTTTTCCGATGCCGGTGTCGGTGCCGGTGATGAAGAAGGCGGGCATGGGGATTTTGACAGGATTAGGGTCTGTTTTCAAATCGGGCAAGGCCTCGTGACGGCCCCACCCTATTTTGCAGGCACGCCCTGACCGGATTAACACGATTTTTGGCTGATTCGTGGATTGCCAATGAAGCGGCGGCCATGCAGAGATAGCCTTTGTAATGGGCTATGTGATGAACTGGATCTTTGGGCCGGCTCTGGTGACGAAGCTGAACCGGTTGGGGACGTATGCGTCGGCGCTCGCTTATTGCTTTGTCCTGTCGCTGATTCCGTTTTTGGTGGTGACGTTCACGCTGGCGTCGGAGTTCGCGCCGAAGAGCCTGAACCTGGCCGCGGCCTACGAGAACTTGTTGAATGATATTCTGCCGGCGGGAACGGTGATCGTGGTCCCTCACGCCAAGGACAGGGAGAAAAGCCAGAGGGAGATGGAGACGGTGCAGAACGCGGAGACGGAGGCTTTAAAAGAGAAAGCGGCCAGCGTATCGCAGGTGGCGAGGTTGTCGGCGCACATCATCGCGACGCTGAAATCGGCTTCGCACCGGGGACTGGCGACGGTCGGGTTCATTCTCGCGGCCTACACGTCTTTTAACCTGATGGAGCAGATCGTGAGGACGTTGATTTTCATCTTTGACGATCCGCGGCGTCCGTCCGAGTGGAGCTGGATGGTGGTGGTCAAGACGGTGGCGCTGCTGTTCATCTGGTCTTTTCTTTTGCTGTTGATTTCGATCGTCTCGGTGGTGACGCCGGTGATCCGAGATATCCTGGGCCAGTTGAACCTCGACTCAGACTATTGGACGGCGCCGCTGGAGATTGGGCGGGATATGGTGATGATGGTGGCGCTCTTTAGCGCGTTTTTCCTGACCTATTACCTCGTGCCGGTGAAAGCGCACAATTTGGGTGTGGTGCGGCAAGGCAGCTTGGTGGCGGCGCTCGGCTGGGTGTTGTGTAGCTTGGTGTTCACCCAGGTGCTGCCGAACATGTGGCGGGCGAATGCGGTTTACGAGGCGCTCGGTTCGGTGGTGGTGATTCTGCTCTGGGCGCTGGCTTGCTCCTGGTGCGTGATCCTGGGCGCATGCTGGATCGTCCGCTTTTCGCCGAGAAGAAAATAGGTCTCGCCCTCCAGCGGATCTCAGGTGGAGAGGCTTGCGAGGTAATTGAGGACTTCCCGGGCGACGTTGCTTCCGTCGAGCCAGACGTTTTCGACCGTCGAGTCGGTGCGGGAATCGCCGCAATAGAAGGCGCCAGCCGGCAGGTCGACACGGTGACGTGGTCCCTCTTGCGGGCGGCCAAAGATCCAGCGGTGGGCTGAACTGGCGGTGAGAAGACCCGTGGGAATGTGCCAGAGCGCTTCGTTTTTGCGAGCGAGGAGGGGGAGATAGGTCTCAGGCGGGACGCCCTCATACTCGCGGCTAAAGGCGGGCGAGGCTTGGGCAACGAAGACGGTTTTGTGGCCGACAATGCGCCCGACTTTGTGGTTTTCGCAGAAACTGGCGATGAGGTTGTGTTGGCTTCCGCCACCGGTCCGGGCGTAGCATTCGCGGGAAAGGCCAAGGTTGGCGCCGGAATATTCGAGAAGAGCGGTGATGCAGGGGTCGTAGTCGGCGGGCGATCGGGCCAGGCCGAAGAGGCGCGCGGTCTGCGGTCCGGGCATGGAACTGATCACGGCGCGGTAGGTTTCGCCCAGGCAGTTGATGCCGGAGGAGAGGAAGGAGAGGGTCTCGACCCGGGTATTGAAGCGGATGTCGAGTCCCCGGGACAGGACATGGGCGAGGTAGTTGTTGCCCTGCAGGACATAAAAACGGGGGCCGCCCGGGCTCGCAACGATCGCGCCGGCGCCGTCCATGATGGGCGAGATGATGGGGCGGAACTGACGCAACCGGGTGAGGAGCTCCCTTTTGAAGTCGGTGGTTTGGGCGGTGAAATATTGGACGCCGAAATCGACGAGATGTCCCTGCCAGAGACGGGTGGCGCAGCGTCCGCCGACCGTGGAACCGCTTTCGTAGAGGCGGACGTCAACTCCCGCAGCGTGGAGGACTTGGGCGCAACTGAGGCCGGAGATGCCTGCTCCGATAATGGCAACGGGTCCCGATTTTTTCACTTAGGAAGCCATCTTAAGGCGCATCACCAAACAAGGGCAATAGATTACCTTTCTTTTTTAATTGATTAGCTCACGTGATAGAACGTTGTCGATTTCCTTTTGATTTTTTGACGGGACGTTTTAGGATGGTGGCCTTGCTGACTATGAAGCCTATTTCCTTTTCCCCGACCTCATGGGGCGCCTATCGCGGCGCGATCCTTGCCGGGGTGGTACTCTTCCCGGCCATGGTGTGCACGGCATCCGCCACGCCAATCAGCGCACAGGACGTGAATGGTCATCCGGTGGCGGTGAACGGCAAGGGGCACTATACGGTGGTCATGTATACCAACCCGGACCTGGAGGATGAGTCCCGCGAGGTGACCCTTGCGCTCGATCCGTACCGTTCCCGTTCCGATTTTGCCCTCGTCCGGGTGGTCGATCTGCGGGGCGATGTGCCGGCGGATATGCGGGTGATGGTGCGGGTGCAGATTCGCGAAGAGCAGGTGAAGGAGGCCAAGCGGTTGAAGAAGGCGGGTGTGGACGTTTCGGGCAACGAGGCGCCGATCATTCCCGATTTCAGCGGCTCGACCCTCGATGCGCTGGGTTGGAACAGCGTTTATGACCAGGTCCATCTGGTGGTCTACGACCCGAGCGGGCACGAGATCAAGCGGATGGAGAATATCTCGAGCGCAGCCCAGGTGACCAAGGTGGTCGACAGCATTTTGTAAACTGCGGCGACGGCAGGTGTTGCGCACGCCAGGACCGCGGTGCCGTTAAAGAGCAAAACTTCATTTCGCGTGCCCCTGGTTCATTTTAAGATAGGTTTTGGGGCCATGAGCTCTCGCCTGTCCGTTCTGGCTGCGATGGTGTCCGGACTGCTCATATTACCCGCCTTGCGGGCCGACTCGATGGCGGGTGCCGATTCGGAGCCGTGGCAGCGCGCCATCGGGCCCTGGTCGTGGCAGTTCCCGCGGGACCACGGGGCGCATCCCAACTTCAAGACCGAGTGGTGGTACTTCACGGGAAACCTGGCCGATCCGGCGGGGCGCAAATTCGGCTTTCAACTGACGATTTTTCGCCAGGGCGTCCAGTTCACGCCGGTCCAGACCGCGAGCAAGTGGGCGGTGCGCGACGCCTACTTCGGCCATTTCACGATCAGCGACCTGGCGGCGCAGAAATTTCACGTCGCTGAGCGGATGAGTCGCGGCGCGCTGGGCGAAGCGAGGACCTCCACCGGCCGGATGGACGTGGCGCTGGGGCCCTGGTCGATTACGATGGCGGACGGGGGCGAGCGCATGCATCTCGTCGCGCACGAGCCGGAAATGGCGATCGATTTCACGGCCCAGCCGGTCAAGCCGCTTGTTCTCGAGGGCGTTGGCGGATTGAGCCGGAAATCGACCGGCGTGGGCGAGGCCTCCTATTACTACTCGTATCCGCGGCTCGCCACCTCCGGGCAGTTGCGGGTGGGCGACTCGTCGTTTGCGGTGTCGGGGCTGAGCTGGTTCGATCACGAGTTCAGCACCAGCTCGCTCGGGAAGAACCAGGTCGGCTGGGACTGGTTTTGCCTCCAGCTGGCTGACCGCGAGGAAATCATGCTCTACGCCATGCGTGACCAATCGGGCGCGATGGACCCGGTCTCGGAGGGGACCTGGGTCCGGGCCGACGGGACTTCGGAGCGGCTTTTGCCGGGGAGCTTCTCAATTGCCAGGCTGGGGACGTGGCGCAGCCCGCAAAGCGGGGCGGTCTATCCGTCGGGCTGGCATGTCACCGTGCCGGGACACGGCGCGGACCTCACCATCTCGCCGGCGATGACCAACCAGGAATTGCACCTGACCAAAATGGGTGCGCTCGATTATTGGGAGGGTGCCTGCACCATCACCGGCACCGTTGCGAACGGCCCCGCCTCGGGCTCCGGCTACACCGAATTGACCGGTTACGCCGGGCCGCTGCAGGGGGAGATGAGGGAGTGATTTCATGAAGAAGACAAAACCAATCTTTGAAGTGGAAAAGCTGCGGGTGGAGCGCGAGGCGGTGATCCTCCACGAGGTCAACTGGTGCGTAGAGCGGGGGCAGCACTGGGCCATTCTCGGCGCCAACGGATCGGGCAAGACCTCCCTGCTCAGTGCGCTGACCGGCTACCTCATGCCGTCGCAGGGCGTGATCCGGATCGGTCGGGCCAGTTTCGGCGCGGCCGACTGGCGGGAGGTGCGGCGCTCGGTCGGGTTGGTCAGCTCCAGCCTCGGGCACCGGATCGAGCCAGGCCAGACCGCGCGCGACGTGGTCCTTTCCGGGCGCGAGGCGCAGATCAATTTCTGGGGACGGGCCCGCGCGGCGGAGGAGCGGCGGGCGGCGCGGGTGCTGCGCCACGTGCGCGCGGCCCATCTGACGGAGCGGTCCTGGGCTTATCTCTCGCAGGGGGAACGGCAGCGGGTGTTGATCGGCCGGGCACTGATGGCGCGGCTGAAGATGCTCTTTCTCGATGAGCCGTGCGCCGGGCTCGACCCGGTGGCGCGGGAGGATTTCCTCAAGTTTCTGGGCCTCCTGGCCCGCGGGCCCCACGCGCCGACGCTGGTGCTGGTGACCCATCACGTCGAGGAGATCGTGCCCCTCTTCACCCACGTGCTGCTGCTGAGCCGGGGCCGGACGTTGGCCGCCGGGCCCAAGGCGAATGTTCTGGTCTCGGCCCGGCTCTCGGCCACCTTCGGCGCGCCGGTGACCCTCCGGCGCTCGGGCGCGCGCTACCGGCTCGAAGTGGGACGTCATGTTGGATCGTTCAAGCGGTGAGGGTTTCCCCGCGCTTCCGAATTGCATTTTCCGGATCGCGCGACATGATGGCTAGGCTAGCCGCAC
>Ga0206881_10150_pt1 | contig 20939 bp, 27 predicted proteins | sample Alteio_BWOrgCont_3_FD_152867 | JGI IMG/M metagenome (GOLD analysis project Ga0206881, IMG submission 152867) | Enriched cells from forest soil in Barre Woods Harvard Forest LTER site, Petersham, Massachusetts, United States -... | ecosystem: Environmental > Terrestrial > Soil > Temperate forest >...
CAAAAGGGATGCGGAAGGTCATCACCAGGAGCATGACGATAGTCGCCGCAATAGTAATGCGGCCGACCACCCACGCTCGCCCGGGATAAGGGGAAAGCTCCGTCTTCAAGAAGGCGCAGAACCAATCACCGAAATGATCGATTGCGTTCTGCGATCCGGCTGTCGGCACTGGTTCGCTGCGCACCGCCATATTTACATGGCCTTTCCTGTGTGCCGAGGCTGCTGGGCGCGCGCCTTCCCCGAAAGGCGGTGGCGAGTGATCAGTTGAAGGCTATGGCCAGGAGGTCTCACAACAGCCGCAGGATAGCATGCGTCGACCTTCCAGCTTCAAATCAAGCGTGCAACGAGCAGGGCTGGCGGAGCGGGAGTCATCACAGCTGCAGGCGTATGCGCCTGCGGGTCAGGAGTCCTGAAAAGGCGAGGATGAGCAAGGTGAAGATGACGGAGCGGACAACCCCGGGCATACCCGTGCGGAAGTGACGGTCGAAGGAGTGGAAGCCGACCAGAGTGATCAAGAAGTAATAGAGGTCAGGCAGCAGGTAGGTGAGCAGAGTGTTTTCGCCGGCAGGCTTGACGATCGCAGCCCAGCGCGTCCAACCCTTCATGTCGCAGATCCAATAGAGCAGCAGGAATGAGAGCACAGCCGTTCCGGAACTGACGAGAAGCCAGGTAGGTGTCGCCCGGATTTTCGAAATGCCGAGAGGGGTCAGCAGCCAGGCGGCGGCGAACATCGCTGATGCGAAAGCGAGCGCGTACAGGATTCGACCGCGCAGTCTCTGCTTGTGCTCGGGTCCGAGGAGAAGGAGAATGGCGGAAGTCGCGATCCCCGCCATGGTGATAGCCGGATGAGCTCCGTTGCTGAAGGGCCATATAAAGAGCGGCAGGTGCGAGGGCCAGTGAATCAGACGCGCGACTACCAGGGCGCAAAAGGCGGTCAACGCAGCGAACCAGGCGAGCGGAGCCCATTGCCAGCGTCGAGTGGGAACATAAAGCAGCGCGACCGAGAAGTAGGTGTAGCCGATCAGGCCGAGGATCTCCGGGTAGGAACCATCGATCCACCCTACGCTGCCATCACTGGTGGTTCGACGGAAGATTGCGAAGACGGCGATCAGCAGTAGAAGACCTGCGACGCGGAGCGCGAGATATATCCGCCGATGGCGCGTATCGCGGCTTGGAACAAGCCAGAAGAGGATGCCTCCGGTGAGCCCGAGAAGCGCCCAGGCTGCGGGGGACATGTGCGTCCGCGCCGGGTCGACCTTCTCGGCATTGGCGAGGATGAGCCCCAGAACGATGAGGCCGCAGGAACGCATGGCTATGTGCAGCCAGAGTGCGGCGAGTGATGGGTTCTGTTTGAGCCGGCGTTCGATGGCGAGTGGCATGGACATGCCGACGATGAAAAGGAAAAACGGGAAGACCATATCGACGTAGGTCATCAGGTCCTGCTGTGCGTGGGCATGGTAAGTCCACCAGGGAAGGCCGTGCACGTCGGCGAGATCGTTGACGAAGATCATGACCAGCATCGTCAGACCGCGGAAGATGTCGATGGAGACGACACGTTGCACTGAGGCCGCGGCTGTCGAAGGAGCAGCGAGGGTGTCCGCGGAACTGGATGCGGTGCTCATCGCTTGCTTTCGCCCGCCGGTCGCAGCGTGGCATTGATTGTATTCAGCAGAGTGCCGGATGGATCGCCCGCATAGTCCCAGAACATCACGCCCGCAAGGTGATGGTCGAGCACGTACTTGCACTTCAGGGCCAGCGATTGCGGGTCCTCGTAGGAAACGAAAGTTTGCTTGTCGGCGTTGTAAAGATAGGGCACCGAAGAAGCGCCGTCCCAGTAGCGTGTATAGCCCTGCCCGAGCATAGTGGAGACGATGTTGCCGTAGTTGGCGTAAATGTTGGGTGCAGGCTGGCCCGGCTGGAAGAGTCCGTGATTCGTCGCCGCGACCTTGGCCCAAACGTGTCCATAGAAGGGAACCCCGAGGACAAGTCTGGCGGCGGGCACGCCCGCCTTCTCGTACTCGGTGACCGAGCGGTCCGCTGAAATCGCCTTCGGGTCAGCAGGATCGGTGAACAGAGGCGCGTGATTGCCGGTTCCCCGGTTGTCTCCGGGTTCGTAGTAGTCGTAGGCCATCAAATTGACGGTGTCGACATACTTCTGGACCTCGCCCATCTCGGTGTTGTCAAGGAAGTCAGTTGTTGCACCCACGGCGACCGTTAGATACAGGTGCCGGTGGGTCTTCTTCTCGAGCGAGTTGAAGCGGGCGCGCAGTTCCTTCACGAGCGAGGTGTAATTCTGCTTGTCTTCGGGGCGAAAGGTGTTGCCAGCGCCCACCTGGCCGGGAAACTCCCAATCAATGTCGAGACCGTCGAGGTCGTAGCGCGACAGGAACGCGGCTACGCTGTCGATGAAGGTCGCGCGAGAAGCTGGCGTCAGGGCCATGTCCGAGAAGCGGCCCGACCACAGCCAGCCCCCGACGGAGATCAGGACCGTAAGGTTAGGGTTGTCGTGCCGGAGTGCGGTGAGCACGGTGAGGTTTCCGGCTGTTGCCGGAGCGCCTTCGACGATGCGGCCCTGCTCGATATTCGCGAAGGCGTAGTTGATGCGCGTGAGCTTGCTTCCGTCCACCTGGCCGGGTGCGAGCGGGGTTTCCCGGGTGAAGACATACGCGCAGATAGCCGGCTTGCTCGCGGCGCAAAAGGCGTTAGGGGTGAAGGGCGACAACGCCACGAGAGCAAGTATCAGAGCACGTGTTTTCAATAACCCTCCGGCGCCCATTTGCATCAGATCGCGACCGAGATCAGGCTATATGCGATGATTCATATTCGCAAATCATTCGACAACGAGGTCGTCTGGAATCCTACCCATGCTCATCAGACTGGTTACCTTCTCGTCCATCGTGCTGGCGGCGTCAGCGTGTGTTGCTCAGGTGCGGGTTCTTGTGGATCACGTCGGTTACGAGGCGAGCGCACACAAGCGCGCTCTCATTGTGGTGGAGGGTGACGACTCGCCGGTGCCTAAGACCTTTTCGCTTCTCGACGCGCCCACGGGAAAGTCTCTTTTGACCGGACCGGTGGAGGCGGCTGGCGCGGTCGACCGCTGGGGAGATCGTCAATTCTGGCTCGTCGACTTCTCGACATGGAAGCAGCGCGGCCATTACGTGCTTGCCGTCCAGACGAACAAGGGCCACGTCGAATCCTGCGAATTCGAGGTCAACAACGATCTGCTGGAGAGAGACACGCTTTCGAACGTGATCTTTTATTTCAAGAGCCAGCGATCGAGCGGCGACATCGATCGAATGGATCGCCACCTGGCGCTTCCCGGCGGCAGTGGCTTCGTCGATGTGCACGGCGGGTGGTACGACGCGACGGGTGACTATGGGATTCACTTGTCACATCAGAACCCGACATCGTATTTCAATCCGCAGCAGGTGCCGCTGGTGGTTTGGACGCTGCTGAAGAGCTATCGAGTGCTCGAAGCGCGGGCGGATGACAACTTCAGCGAGTACAAACGTCGCATCCTGGATGAAGGGCTTTTCGGCGCGGATTTTCTCGTTCGCATGAAGCGGCCGGGCGGCTCGTTCTTCGAGTCGATCACCGCGCCGGGCAAGGCGAAGCTTGCGAAAGATCGCGTGATTGGCAATCCGAATTGGAAAACGCAGATCAAGAAGAGCGCGTCGGATTCGACGGAGAGGATTGGAGTAGCTGAAGGTCCGCACGCTTATGAAGCGAGTTACCGGGCGGGCGGGGGCGTCGCGATTGCGGCTCTCGCTCTGGCGAGCACCATGCCGGAGGAAGGCGAGTTCCCGCTTGCGACATATCGCAAGACTGCCGAGGACGCATTCGCTTTTCTTGAGACTCATAACCGTGAGCTGCTGAACGATGGCAAAGAAAATATTCTCGACGACTACTGCGCGTTGTTGGCGGCGACGGAGCTCTATCGCGCGACGCAAAACGCCGCGTACCGCGAGGCGGCGGATCGGCGTGCGGATCATTTGATGGCGCGTCTGACTACTGCGGACAATTATCGAGACTTCTGGCATGCGGACGACGGAACCCGGCCCTACTTCCATCCTTCGGACGCGGGTCTTCCCGTCATAAGTCTGATCGAATATGCAGGCATCGCCACGCCGGCGCAGCAGGCCAGGGTGCGGGATGTGGTAGCGCGGTCACTCCGCTTCGAACTGAATACGACCGCTGAGGTAAATAATCCTTTCGGCTATGCGCGGCAGCTGGTCCGGATGGGCAACGGGTCAATACGCACGGCGTTTTTCTTCCCGCATGACACGGAGGCGGCTCCATGGTGGCAGGGCGAGGATGCGCGGATTGCGTCCTTGGCGGCGGCTGCGCGCATGGCTGCGCCTTTATTTGCGGATGATCCAAAGTTTCAGACGCAGCTCGAGGACTATGCGTGGAACCAGCTTCACTGGATTCTCGGGCGCAATCCCTATGACGCCAGCCTGCTCATGGGCGGTGGGCATGGAACCGAGCCGTACATGTTCTTTGAGTCTTACAAATACGCCAGCGCCCCGGGGGGCATCGTGAACGGGATCACCGCGGCGATCAACGACAAGGACGGCATCGCGTGGAACCAGGGCTATGCGGCCACGGGTGCAGATGACGACTGGCGCTGGACCGAGGAATGGTTGCCGCACGCTGCGTGGTATCTCTACGCAGTGAGCCTGCCGCATCAGTGAGGTTCCGTTAAAGTCGCTGTTGCTGCGGCATCTGCGCTGTCGGTCGCCGGCATCATCCATGCCTATCGCCTGTAGCCGAATGGAGTGGAAGGACGCATCGGATGGTGGGTCGCGCCGGAATTTGCCATTTCGTATGCCACTGGGGCGGCCTTCCTCTTGTTGTGCGAGTAGTATGAGCGCAGCAGGAGTTCGGCGAGTTAAGAATCGGCGTGACTGGAGCGGTCAGCCCTGGACGGAAATGCCGGAGAAGGATACGACAGCCACGCCGCGAACGGGTTCTCCGAAGATATGCGCTGGCTCGAACATGCTGAACAGCAGCAGGTTTTCAACCTGCGCGCGGGAGACGGCATCGTTCGGCCCGGAGATGATCCTGTAGTCGTAGACCCGGCCCTGGTCGTTGACATAGGCCTCGACAACGACAGAGTTTGCGCTACTGTCGGTTGTCCGGACGGTGCTTACCTCGCGCCTTCCCGGGCGCTGAGCCTCGATGTCCCCCATGCCCGATTGCGGGGCGTTGGACTCGATCATGGAATAGAGGAAGCGTGGGCTTGTTGCCGCGCTCAACGGCTCGTCACGCGCCTCTACCGGCTCAGGGGAGGCAAAAGCTCCGATTAACAGGGCTGCGGAACCGATCAGCAGCACCGCGCTGGCGAAGCCGGCGGAGGCTCGCAACAGGAACGGCGCAAACGTGTTTTCCCACCGCACCTGCAAGCGCGCAAGGCTGTTCTTCGCAGTCCGGTTACGCTCCTGAGACAATGCGACACGCAGTTTCAGACCAAGATCGGCAGGCGGTTTGACGGGGCCCAGGTCGCCCAGAACCTGCTGCATCTGGCGCCACGCCGCGAATTCTCCGGAGCACTCGGAGCAGCGATCAAGATGGTTGGCCACTTGCTGCATGGCTACCCCTGACATTACTCCATCGAGGTATGCAGAGAATTGGGTGCGGATGGATTTGCAGCTCTTCATCGCGCCTCCTCGACCTGCTGCAAAGGTTCAAGCATGGAGTGAGCCGCGCGCGGACTCTTGCGAGCTGCCTCGGCAAATGGAGCCAGACGCGCCTTGAGGTTGGCACGTCCACGCATCAGGCGTGATTTCACCGTGCCCAGATTTACATTCAGAATCTCCGCGATCTCCTCGTAGGCCATGCCTTCGATGTCGCGCAGAATGACCACGGTGCGGAACGGTTCCGGCACTTCGCGCAGCTCCGCCTCGACACGTGAGCGAAGCTCGGACTGGGCCGCCATTTCAAAAGGCGACTCTTGCTCGTCGATCAGCGTGTCACGAATACAGAGTGGCTGACCCTCGCTCGATTCGCCGGTCTCCGCCTCGATTGTCACTTCCTGGCGGCAATGGCGCGACCACCATCGCCGCTGGTTGGACGCCTCGCGCAGGGCGATGCGGTAAATCCATGTACGAAGGCTGGCATTTCCGTGAAAGCCGGAAATGCCGCGATAGATCTTTACGAAGACTTCCTGGGTGATATCAGCGGCGTCTGCCGAGGTGGGTAGCGTGCGGGCGACCAGGCAATAGACCGGCTGATGATAGGTGGCGATGAGCCAGGCAAAGGCTTCCTCTGAACCGGCCTTTAACTGTGTAATGAGGTTGGTTTCTTCCTGGCGAATTCCAATTGCGCTTACCAGATTACCCAAGGCAGTTCCCGCGTGCATGGAAAAACTCCTTTTACAGTAACAGGCAAAACGCACAACCTGCGAGTGGGCGAGGAAAAGATTGCCGCCGGCGGCCGAGTGTCTCGCTCACTCTATCTTTCTTTGACACCGGTTGCCGAAGAATTGTTTCCCGGAAAACGGCATATTTCAGGAGGTTTAGCCGGTCGGAGCGGCGGGAGGACTGGTGGCTGGGGGCTTGGCAGCGGGCTTCTTCTTTTTCTTAGCTGGTGAAGGTGGGGCGGCTCCATCGTCGACTACCGTGGTCTTTGGCGGAGGCGCCTGAGCCTGTGTCGCCGCCGCGGCGCGCACCGCAGCCTCAAGCTTGACGACCTGGTCTTCGCGTTGCTGGGAGGCGTTAAGAATCGCGTCGCCAAGCTGCGATCTGGCAGCCTCCAGCTTGTTGAGCGATGAGAAGAGCGCGTCCGACTCACCCTGGGGCGCCGCCAGGGAAGCAGTCTCGGAGACGCGCAGCAGAACATCGTAGAGAGCGTCGATATTTCGATATACAACAAACGCGGGAGGCACGGTCGTGGGGGCGGCGTCCGCTTTGCTCAGCAATCCCGGCAACGTGTCGGATAGGTCGCGCTGAATCGATCCAGTATCCTGCTGCGCTGCGCTTTTCACCTGGCCGGGAGCTTTCCAGCGCGAGATATTCAGTGCCGAGATGGATCGTTCGACCTCCGTCATCGCCGGCTGCACGATGGACGAAGAGGGAATCGTTGGCTGAGGCGCTGCAGCTGGCGCCGGCTGTTGAGCGTAAGAGATTCTGCAGGGGGCCAGCAGGACTGCAATGCAGGCCACAGGTAGCGTCGTGCGAGGGGAGCCAGGCATATCTTTAGACCGGATGCCACGCGGCCTTTCTTAGTTGCAAAGATACAGGATTGGCGGGCGGCGTTTGACGAAATTTGTACGGTAAAAGACAATAAGAAGAACCCTCCAATGTGGGCCTGTGGCGCAGCTGGGAGCGCGCTTCCATGGCATGGAAGAGGTCGTCGGTTCGATCCCGACCAGGTCCACCAATCACTACAAGTATTTAGACAGGGCGAGCGTTCCGAGGCAGAGCGTTTGTGTCCTGGTTTGTGTCATAACCCGCCATTCTGCTGCTATTGGCAAGGGTCTCCATCGCGGTGCGCTTGGCTTCCATGCGGACGTGGCTATACCGCTCCAGCATCTTGCGGCTGACGTGTCCGGCAATCGACATGATGGTTGAGTCTGCCGCCCCGCTCTCCGCGAGCGACGTGATAGCGCAATGCCGCAAATCGTGGAACCGGAAGCCAGGAAGTCCTGCTTTCTTCGTGAGGGTCCGCCAAGCCGACCGCCAGCTATTGACATGCTTTGTGGGGTCAAATCCTGTGACGTTGTAATCCACCACCTTTTTTCCGCTGAAGGTGAATTTCGGGACGAACGCGGCAAAGACGTAATGCGCCGTGTCCACAGGGCCAAAGGATTCAGCACGGGCCCGCAGCCTCGCAAGGGCAGAGCACGCGACGCTGGTCAAGGGGACGGTCCGCTCTCCCGCCGCCGTTTTGCTCTTACGAATGGTAAGCGTACGAGAAAACAGGTCAACGTCCGCCCATTGCAGCCCTTTCAATTCGCAGCCCCTAGCGGTCGTGTTGAGGCAGAGGATTGCGGCAAGGTAGGCCGTCTCCCATTCCGGTCGCATGACAGCCGTTTTAAGCAGTCTTTGCTTGTCATCCTCCGTCAATGCTCGCCCGATGGTGCTCGGCTCTTTTAGGGGGCGTAGATCGTCAGCAACACGTGCCCAGAGCTTCGCGCGCTTCAGGACGCGGCGCAAAATACCGAGCTCTGCGTTCAACGTTGCCGGACCTACTTTCTGCTCTGCCCGCCATGCCCGGTATTCGTTGATTCGCTTGGCCGTGATAGCTTTCAGTGGTTCCTGTCCGAAGTAGGATCGCAATTGAACCAGCAATTGTTTCTCCTTGGCTTGGCTGGCTAATGCCAACTCCAGCTTTCGGGCTGTCACGTAATCGTCTGCCGCCAATCCGAACGGCTGACGGGCTAATGATGTCGAGGTCTGATGTAACTTGCCTTCCGACGCTTGGGCTATCAACTCCTTCTCTTTGGCTTGCGCCTCTCTCCAGTCCGTTGTTCCAAGACTCTGCCGGAATCGCTGTCCGTTGACAACGAAATGGCAGTGCCAAGTCTTACCGCGTTTTTTGAGTGCCACGAGTCCTCCCCTTGGGGTGCGCTTCAAACTTTCGTTGTTTTTTTTCTTTCTCCCCTTGCGCTGCCCGCTCTCTGCTCCTTCGTACGGCGACAAGGTGCGCGCAGTCTGAGTCACAATAAATCTTGTGCCTAGCATTCACCTGGAACGGCGCGCTCTTGCAGTCGTGCCGGGCACACAGCTTGAATTCCGCTCCCTGCAAAAAATCCAATTGAATGGTGGCGATCATCATGTCCAGTACCCAGCTGGTACTCATCCTTACAATGGGTATCTCACCTTCCCACTCGAATCGAATCGGTACGGGCATCTGAAGCCTTATTGCCTTTTGGCGATCGAAGTCGTCATGGAGAGAGTTCCACTCTCTTGGCGGCGTGACCAGGGCCTTGCGTAACAGTCGCTGCCATTCTGAAAAATCATTCTGGCTGATTGGGCCATGGCCAAAATTGCCGGCCATCTCAAGAAATCTCAACCAATCCTCAATAGGGCACTCCAAAAACTCTTTTCGCAACTGCCATGCGTCAAAGGTCGCGTTGTCCGCCCATTCGAAGGAACGGCGCTCTTCCGATACCCATTCGTACAAGGCTTTACGTCGGGGTACCTGCTCATAGCGGCCGGGCCCCGGGGGGAACATGGGAATTGTTATCGGGAGGGTGATTCTGGTCTGTGACATAAAGTGTTCCTTGTGCATGTCTCAACATCGATATATTGTCACAGCAAATGGAAGCAGTCAATCACAATCCGAAGCATTTTGGAGCACAGAATGGAAGCCGATAATGCAGCGCAGCTCAGAAACCTACCGCAGGCGGCAAAGCGCCTGGGAGTTTCGGTGAAATGTCTGCGGAGCTGGGTCTATCGACGGACCATCCCTTACGTCAAGATCGGGCGTGCCGTCCGCATCTCAGATGAAACCATTGAAAAAATCAGCTTGCGCGGTACACGTCCCGCTCTGGCGGAGGCTTCCGAGTCCAACCAGGAAGAGGGAGGCAAATGAAGGCCGAGACCTCGCACCTGTTGACCTTGATGGAAGTGGCGACCGCCCTTCGGCTCTCTCCTCACACAATCAGGGCCTTTGTGAGACAGGGAAGGCTGTGCCCAACCAGAATTTGCCGCAGACTGCTTTTCTCTCAGGATGAAATCAATCGGTTCATCGCGAGTGCGCAATGATTGACGAACAGCGCGCAGAGCAATGGACCAAAGACGCGAAGACTGCTCTAAAGCGTCACTATGGAAAGGACGATACTGCCGCGCATCTGGCGGCAATCGTTCTCGCATTACTCCAGGACCGCCAGGACAGAGAGCTTTACATCAAACGGAGCGGATCCAATGGATGACAGACCTGCGCAACAGCCTGACTCGTCTGGAGAGCCCGTCGGGGCTGCGTCAGCTTCATCCACGCCTTCGATGTTCCGGGCATGGCCGTGCGGTCCTCTGCGGCGTTGGGCGGCTGTCCGAACGATCGGATGCAAGATACCGCTTGCTAGTGGGGGATTCGGGGGCTCGTATGGCTGCGATGGATGTTCTGAGTCAGTCGGGGGCGTGTCTCGCGTAAATGACCCGGTACAACGCGAGCAAAAGTGGCTCTGTTCAGCTTGCAAGAGCACGACACGATGCCAGAGGGCCTTGCCGCGATGAACGTGCTGGATTATTCGCCATTTCTGCCCGGATCTAACACGTTTTGCGACGGCGAGTCCTCTGACAAGGCCAGATCCAATAGGAACCAGCCGAACGGCGGGCAGTCTCGCTTTTCCTTGGTTTCATGGTGCGATCTGCTAAGCACACCAGATACGCCAGTGGATTACCTGCTCGAGGGCCGTCTGGTGGCCGGCACTGTCTCGGCCATTGTTGCAAAACCAAAGGTGGGCAAGAGCACGCTGGCACGGAATCTGGCGCTCGCTGTGAGCGCAGGCAGGGAATTCCTCGGCTGCAGCACTCGACAAGGTGAAGTGATCTACCTTGCAATGGAAGAAAGGCCTGAAGACATTAAAGCGGACTTTGCTGCCATGGGTGCAACCGGGTAAGAGCCCATACATATACATGCTGCCAGCGCTCCAGAAGACGCCATGCCTACCCTTGTGCAGTTGGTAAAGGAGCGGAAACCGGCTCTGGTAGTGATTGGCCCACTCTTCCGTCTCGTGCGCATACGGGATGAAAAAGCATACGCGGAGACCTACGCAGCCACGGGACCGCTAATCGACATTACGCGCGCTACGGCCACTCACATCCTTCTGACACACCATGCAGGCAAGGGTCTAAAAACCGATGCTATCGATGCGCCTCTTGGCAGTACGGCGCTTGGTGGCATTGTCTCTACCCTGCTGCTGCTCAAGCGTACAGAGCAATACAGGACGCTTCAGTCAGTCCAACGCATCGGATCTGACCTTCCCGAAACTGTGCTCACTTTCGACGCCGGTAGCCGCACACTCTCTCTTGGTGGTAGCAAGGCCGATACGGAACAAGCGGAGGCCGAGACCCGCATCCTCGATTACCTCGAACACGCCGGAGAGCCGAAGACCCAGGAGCAAATCCGCGAAGAAGTCGAGGGTCGGACTCAGATGCTCCGGGCGGGGCTTACCGCTGTTGTGAGGGCGGGAAAGGTACAAAAGATTGGGAAGGGCGTCACGGGAAATCCGTACCTTTACGAAAGGTGGTTTTCTGGTTCCCACCATATAGCGGGAACCACGGAACCAGATTCACAAAATGGCCTTGAGCCCCGCGTCATTATTGGTGAAATAGTGGTTCCCGAGAATTCTCAAAAGTCGATTCTGGTTCCCGGGAATTTACAAGCCAGAAAATGCGAAAACGGAGGGGTGCCAGGCAGGATAGACGAACCAACACAAACTGGCCGTTACGGCCTGAACGGAGTCGTATGACGGCCGGTGAATTGATTGACTCTGTAGCTGTGGCCGGAGGCACTTTGGAGCTGAAGGGTGACCGCGTCTCGTATTGGCTTCCCGAGAGTGCCGCACATCTCATCAATCACCTGCGACAGCTCAAACAAGAAATCATTCCCCGGCTCAGTGCTCGTGGTGGTCGCATTGCAACAATTCCTCACAGTCCGCGCTGCGCGAGCTATGCCCTGTACAGAGAGAACAACATCGGGGCTTACGAGTGTCAGACTTGCGACCTATTGGACATCGAAGAAAGTACAGCAAGGCGGCTGGTCTAACTAACAAGCGTTTGAATTCTCTAGAAATGAGGGTCTTAATCAAATGATAGGCAGAGGCGGCAACGTATGGGAGCGGGTAGAAAGCCGAGCACCATTAAGGGCATAGCCAAGAAACTGCCGAAGGAGTCTGCCGAACTTCTACTCGCGGAAATCAATGCAAATTCAAAGTGGGTTTCACTGGCCAACTCGGACGACGAACGGATCCAGCTTGAGATCCTGAAGTATCTCACTGATCGAGCGTACGGCAAGGCTCGCCAGTCCATCGACGCGAGCGTGGACGGGGGACCGCCAATCCAGATCATAAGCAGCATCCCAAGGCCGCCGAAGGAGTAATAAATGCGTGCTGCTGCCGAGATGAGAAGGCCAGGTTCGAATGAAATCACCCATTTGGCCTAGCCGCTCCGGGGACATTCTTAAAACCTAATACTCAACTATCCTGTCTCGCATGCGAGCATTAATCCATTTCATGTATCGCGGTGGCTGGTCGTTTCAGATCCTTGCTGCTGATTGTGAAACACTCCTTATTGGCTATAGAAGAGTTCGCAACAAACAAATCCTGCTACGGGTAGTCGGCAAACTGGGCGGTAGCGTAGAGCTCGTGGAGGCCCAGATGGCGGGATCGAATCGGGGAAGCGTTTGGGTCGATGTTTCACCCTCGAACTTCGAGATCCTAGCTCGGCGCCCAGTATCTGTGCGCGGACCAATGCAGCCATTGATCACGTAATCTCGCAAAAGTCCCGTCAAGGTCCTCCGCATCAGGATTCGCTTCCGGAATTCCTGCTCGGTGCTTTATAGCTCTCCCGCTTTCTACGATTTATTGTAGGAGTGCCAAAATTTTCCTGATTGCGAAGACGGCATGCGCTCGCTCTCGCACCCCTCCCCTCGATTCTGACCCGGAGGGGGTGGGTCCTCCAGCTGGCAGGGCCGACGCAATCCGGAAAGGGGAGCTCCGCCGGCAGGATCTTGTACCTTGGGCAGGTCAGGTCAAAAGCCTTGGGAACTAGACGGCCGTTGGCTTGACTTTCAAGCGAGGAACATCTTCAGTGTTGCACTTGTGCTTCAGCTCCGCAGGTGCGCAACTGTCGGGACACGGCCCTGAACATGAACAAACGGTCCGATAGCACTCCAGGCAGATTGAATCGCAGGTGCCGTCTTTGTTCTCGCGGTAACTGAATGCCGGCTGTGGGTCCATCTCAGAGCCTTTCCATCACCAGATCCGGATTATCTAGCTCCAGACCGTCTAGCTGAGTGCACATCCTCATGATGCTGACGGCAGCACCCTCAGCCTGGCGTGCATCATTGCAGCTAACCACCGTCGCTGTGCGCTTGAGACTCACATAACATTGCTGGCCGCCAGATGGCGTGTAGAGATCGAGACGTACACGGATCAATACGTGCCTCCCATTCGCCTCGATCGCATCATTCTACGTCTGTTGGTTACTATGTCTAGATCGGTCATTGGGGAAGCGAAGCAGTGGACACGCTCTCGGGTAAGCTTTCCAGGCTGCAGTTCGATAAATGCTTTGTGGCGATTGCTTTTGGGACTGCGCTTGGGATTGGGGATCGAAGTGGAAGCAGCAGCCATGACCTCTATGTAAAAGCTGGTGACTGGTCAAGGTCAAGATAAAAGCGCTTTGATACTTTCGCGTTACGAGATCCGCCTCGACATCGCATCCAAAACAATAGAAGAGTGCCCACCAGCGCCTGCCCATGGGCCTGAGGAGGTATTTCTTATGACGCTTCTATAAGAATCCGATGGTTTGATGTGCGTTCTTCCAACGCTTTGCCCAAGCTGCGACATGCTTCGAAATGATTGGCTTAGAGCTGCTGGTCGCGCTGCGAATGCCGAGGATAGACCGTGAATCGCGGTTCACATTGGAATCGCTCCAGGATGGAGAATGGCGCATTTCGACGTTTCACGAGAGCGCGTAGACAATGTCTAATATGTGCAGCCGGAAGAAAAACATAAACAGCCGGATGACTCCAATCTTTCCCTGACCTGCGATCGAAGCTACCTTCTCGTACGAAAGGGATCCCAATGCCTCGCTTGCGATCTTTGGAAATTGTGCCGAAGCCCCTGCCGCCTCCGCAGTTATGCGGTGACTGTATCTCCCTACGCCAAGATTGGCTGGATATCGTTAGAAAAGCCGCGCGGGGCAGACTTAAATTTGTTAACCCGACGCAAATACAGCTTTTGGCAAACGCCGAGATCGAAGCGTTTCGACGGTACGTAGTTGGACGTCGAAGCTGCAAAGCCTGCGATAGAGGCTTCACTGAGCTGGGCATTTTAGTTGAGCCCCTTCGCTAGCAGATAGGCCGCGAACGCGAACCCCTTCCCGGCCACCACACAGGCACACAGCAGGCGCGGCTTGCGCTCGTGGCCATCGAGAATTGCGCCGACGGCAATGTTTGGATCGCGAGCGGAACAGAATGCTATTTCCTGGTCGACCGGCAATGGCACGGTAGCCATCAAGCTTGACCTCATGCAGCCACGCAGCTCCCTCTGGCAGCTTGTCCGTCTGTAAGAGCAGCATGGGCTCGATGAAGCCGATGATCGACACCTGATCAGTTTAGCGACCGCGAAGCAGACGCATCTGCGCCATGTTCATCCTCGGCATCAGCCGTCGCATCCATGAACGGCCGAGGCCATTGAGGGGCGTGACTTTTGTAAGCCCATTGCTTCCACAGGCGGCCAGCTTACTGGCAACGGGTGTAGGTGGTATTTCCGACGGTTTGCTCCGTGCAGTTGGTCTTTAATCGGTTGGCGTTCGGATTGACGGGCGGCGGCAACTGATAAGGCTGAGGCGGCGGCAAAAGGGAACGAAGCAGCATGTATCGTTCCAGGGGATTAGGTTGCTGCGGGGAGGGCTGTTGGACAACGACGGGCGGCTGCTGTTGTGGAGCATCCTTCATTGCCACCTTCCAGAGCTTGTCATTTTCCGCTTGTAGCCGATTGATAGTTTCGGTGGCTTGACCCAAAGCGGAAAGCACATCTCCCAAACGAATAGGCTGGCCGCCCTTCTCCATGGACTCCTTGATCTGAGACGCAGGAACAAATTCAAGATGCTGTTGCCCGTTGGTGGTAAACACCATCGGCATGACCGCCTCGACATCCTTCTCTGCGGTTATCAGAAGAATGGGACGAGGCGCGTACTTCAATGCATCAGGGCTCTGAGCAATCGCCATACCGGAAAGCAGTAACACACACCAAAAAATGCGGCCAAGGGACACGTCACACCTCCGTTCATCGGCAATCGTAGTCGGTTCACATGATGCAGGGGAACAACACCCGGGCCGATTGGTTACCCGTCATGAGGCGCCGAAAAAGCCTTTGGGCCCGCCGATGACGACCACGGGGTTACAATTGGCCTGATACCAGAGGTGGCGAATGCGCAGGCTTCCCATAGTTACGGCCTTGATTGTGGCGATGGCGCTACCGTCGTTTGCGGCGAAGAAGTTTTCTGGCACGACGACGCTGAAGGATTGCCAGCCGGCGAACACGCCGGACAACAGCAAGAAAGACAAGACACACCAGACGTTTGACTTGTCGTTCGATGCGGAGGGTAAGAATTACACGTGCCGTACTCCTCCGAACAAGTCGATGAATGCGACGGATTTTGTGGTGGGCGGCTCGATCAACTATGAGGTCGACGGGCAAAAGGCAACAATCAAGACGTCCGAGGGCAAGAAATTGCAATGCACAGTCGTGAGGGTCCAAGAGCTCGGCACGGCTCCGCCCACAGGTCCCGCTGTGCCGCAGTAATGGACTGATCAGCGTGTTTTGCAAAAACTGATTTCAATTCCAAATGCCGCCGTGCATGGGTTGTCCTGAATTGCATTTCATAACGCGGTCCATTCCCGACACGCACCAGCGGGAACACTGTTCGGGCTGGCACGCAAGACGGTGCGGAAGATGCTGGCGTATCCGGCGCCGCCCGGGTATCAGCGGCATAAGCCGGTGCAGCGGCCGAAGCTAGATCCGTGGCAAGGTGCCATCGACGCCATTCTGGAAGAAGACAAGAGCCGGCCAAGAAGGCAACGGCACAGCGCGAAGCGGATCTTCGAGCGATTGCGAGAAGAGCACGGGTACACAGGCGGCTACACGATCGTGAAGGACTACGTGCGCCAGGCGAAGATCGGCGCTCGGGAGATGTTTGTGCCGCTGAGCCATGCACCGGGCGAAGCACAGGCCGACTTCGGTGAAGCTTTGGTGGTTGTCGCCGGAGTGGAGTGTGAGGCGCATTATCTTGCTTTCGACCTGCCGCATCCCGACGATTGCTTTGTGACGGCATTTCCTGCCGAGACCACGGAAGCTTTTCTCGAAGGCCACGTACGGGCGTTTGCCTATGGGGGCGGTGTTCCCACGCGCATTCTTTATGACAACACCAGGCTGGCGGTGGCGCGGATCCTGGGCGACGGGGAGCGGCAGAAGACCAGAGCCTTCTCCGAACTGCAGAGTCATTATCTATTCGCGGAGAAGTTCGGCCGTCCGGCCAAGGGCAACGACAAGGGCAAGGTCGAAGGCCTGGTTGGTTACGCGCGGCGCAACTTCATGGTTCCGATTCCACGCGCATCGAGCTGGGAGGAGCTGAACGTGCATCTGGAAGCGGCCTGCCTGAAGCGACGGCAGCGCCGGTTGCGCGGGCACAGGGAGACCATCGCGGAACGCTTCGAGCGCGATCGCACAGCACTTCTGCCGTTGCCGGCTGCGCCCTATGAAGCTTGTGAGAAGATCACGACCCGGGTCACCTCGTTATCGCTGGTGCGTTATCGATCCAACGACTACTCCGTGCCGACCGAGTATGGACACCGGCAGGTGCTGGTGAAGGGCTATGTGCATCACGTGGTGATCATCTGCGGGAGCGAAGTCATTGCCCGTCACGAGCGCAGTTATGAACGCGAGTCGGCGGTGTTTGATCCTTTGCACTATCTCAGACTGCTGGATCACAAGAGCCGGGCTCTGGAACAGGCGGCTCCGCTGGCCGGCTGGCCGTTGCCCGAGGGCTTCGAGCATCTGCGACGCTTACTGGAAGTGCGCCTGAACAAGCACGGACGACGTGAGTATATCCAGGTGCTTCGGCTGTTGGAGACCTTCGCTCTTAACGAAGTATCCATCGCCGTCGAAGACGCACTGCGCATGAACACCATCAGCTTCGATGCCGTGCGCCATCTGGTGCTCTGCCGCATCGAGCGCAGACCGCCGCGACTGGACCTTCAGAACTGGCCGCATCTTCCTCTACCCAGGGTGCGAACCACCGCGGCTGCGGATTACATGACCTTGCTCGCCGCTACGCCCACATCGCCGTCACCTTCGAACATGGAGGTGGTGTGATGAACGACACGTTAGAGATGCCTACCCCTGATACACCGCAAGTGTTGCTCGAACATCATCTGAAGACCCTGCGGCTGCCAACCATCCTGAGTGAGTACGACAAGGTGGCCCGGCAGTGCGCCACCGAACAGGTGGATTATCCGCGATATCTGCTGCGCCTGACCGAGCTGGAACTGCTGGACCGCGATCGTCGCGCCGTCGAGCGCCGCATCCGGCAGGCGAAGTTCCCGGTCGTCAAGAGTCTGGACAGCTTCGAGTTCCTGGCCATCCCCTCGCTCAACAAGACGCTGGTCCTGGAACTGGCACGATGCGAGTTCCTGTCGCGCAAAGAAAATCTTTTGCTTTTTGGGCAACAGTGGCACCGGCAAGACTCACATCGCCCTGGCTCTCGGCCTGTCCGCCTGCCAACGCGGTCATCGTGTGCGATTCACGACTGCCGCCGCGCTGGTCAGCGAGCTGATCGAAGCCCGCGACGACAAGCACCTGCTGCGCTTCCAGAAGCAACTGGCCAGCTATGAGCTTCTCATCGTCGATGAACTGGGCTACGTACCCCTGTCCAAGATCGGCGCGGAACTATTGTTCGAGACCTTCAGTCAACGCTATGAGCGGGCATCGACGCTGGTGACCAGCAACCTGCCCTTCGAGGAATGGACCGAGGTCTTCGGCTCCGAACGGCTTACCGGCGCTCTGCTCGACCGCATTACCCATCACGTCCACATCCTGGAGATGAACGGCGATAGTTACCGGCTCAAGCAAAGCCGCCGCAAAAGGAATCCATCCACAGACCGCTGAGACCACCCCTCCGAACGCGCTTCAGGGGAGAAAGGCCTCTTCCGCTCCAGAGCCCCTTCTCCCCCGAAAACAACTGCATCCTTATCCTTATTACTGGTCCCCTTTTACTCCGCCCTGGTGGTTTCCTTTTACTCCGCCCTTGACAACCATCCCAGTAGTTACACCGAGCACACTCTTTCGACATGCTGCCGCCTTGTCTCATCTTTCTTGACGGAGATGGTCCAGCAAATCCACTCGTTGCGTGCGAACGGCGTTATGTTTTCCCATGCCGCCCGTGCTTGCGCGTCGGATGCGAGCGCCGTTCGGAGATCAGCGGGAAGATCATGTATCACACCCCCGGAGATTCGAACGGTTGTTATAGGTCACCTCGCTTGATGGCTGCCCTCGCACACGACCTGCTAAAGGATCAAGCACCTGATACGAGAGTACAACTCGGATTCCAGGGACTATCGTCGCCTAACCCGATCGCCCCCTTTACTTCTGGGTTGCCAGTGATTCGTCCGGTACATCACTTCCGCTATGAGGACTAAGCATGGGTCCATCAAGGACGAGAAAATTACAACGCCAACGTCCGGGCGGTCCTCATCCAACGGTCGTCCTTCCAATCGTCTCGCGGATCGGCTGCTGCGCGGGCAAATGTCCAAAGCCGGAGGCGCTCCGGATCGACCTCGGCGAGATCAGCAACGCGGCGAACCAGTTCAATCGGATTGTGATGAAGCCGTCTTTCGCAATTCATCAGGTGCTGCACGGGATCGTAAGCGCGATCGCCAACGAATGGTTTTGGGTCAATCAATAGCCAAGGTTCTCGTTGAGACCGCAGAACGTTTCCGGCATGAAGGTCCGTGGCCAGAAGGACATCCGTTGAGGCAGGCTTGGCAAGTTCTTTAAGAACTCGCAACCCTTCGTTTACCAGTTCCGCATCCGGCCAGAGATGTCTTTGTGCGATGGTTTCGCCGGACCAAAGTTCGATCATTAGCGACAGGGGGCGAAAACCCGGGAGATCGGATGCGCTTCGTGTGTGGCTCCAGATCCACCTGAGCAGGCTCGCGACAACTTCATCCTGCCTTGTCTCAGATTCAGAATGAAGTGTAGTTCCAGGCACACACTGCTCCAGCAACATCGCACCTGATTCCAGGTTAGCCTCCAGCAATTTGACGGTACCGTCGCCGTTCCAAAAGCGGAGTCCGGAGATTTCATCCTGTCCTTCCATATGTGGCATAGCGAGCTTCAAAACCGCGGATTCTCCATTGGCGCGTATCGCGGGCGCGACCCATGAGCAGGAGCCAGCGTGGTCAAACGGTTCGCCAAGGCGCAGCGACCATCCTACTTCCAGCTGTCTGAGCAGCAATGGCAGACGGCTCATCCACGCCTTCCGTTCGTGGCTTTTTTCGCAACTCAGAATGACTTGTTGCGGAATTCTCATACGTCGAGGCTTGGGATCACTTGATTCAAGTGTGAGTATCTTTTGACGCGGCTCGATTTTCGCTCGGGATTGAGGCCAAGTTGAACCTCGATGATCGCGCACTAAGAGTTCCACACTGGGCGGATATCCACGTCCTGCGACCATTAATCGAATTAAAGTAAGCTACGCACGCTTGTCCTGGATCTGAGAGACTCAGGATTTTAGAGGCTGATCTTCAGAATCTGGCCATTATTGCCGACGAACCATCCGGCTTCCGGATTCGCGAAAGCGACCGCCCAGTAACCGCTCACCTGCGGAAGTTTGAACCAGGTTTGCCCTTCATCGGGACTCCAGGCCGCTGCGCCGGAGTCAAAGTTCGGTTGAGTTTCAGTCGTGATCACCACGGTTCGGTCATATTCATGGCCGCGGTCTTCATTGTCCCGATTGCCAAAGCGGTCTTCATTGCCTTGCTCATCGCGGAGTTCGAGCCCACGCGCATAGGCAAGACAGAAGATCGATCCTGGAATGGGAGGCTTGTTGGTAAGCGTCCATGATCTGCCCCCATCGTTTGAGGTTGCGGCCTGGGTGGCACTGTCGTTGGTCAGGTCGCCGCCACCCACAATGCCATGCCAGGGATCGCGAAACGCCACCGAGAAGCCGCCTGCATTAGCGTTACTCACGAGCGGAGTATCGTACGCATTCCAGGTGTTGCCACCGTCGCGTGTCGCCAGAATCCGCGAGACGCTTGAGCCGCCGGTTGTTATCCAGGCGTTTTGCCGTCCTTGTGTAGTAATGCAGGTTCCGCTCGAGGAGAACGACGCTTCGTCTGACAAAGCAGCTGGCATATTCCCTGCGATCGACTCCCAGGTCTTGCCATTGGTAGTGCGGATGTCGGGAAATACTCCGTTAACCGAATCGCTGTGCGCGATGCCGCGATCCGGTGTCCAGAACGCGAAGCAGTCATAGAAGGCATTGACCGTCGTATTCGTAAACCGAATGGTCCAGTGAGCGCCCTCGTCCTCCGTCTTGTAAATGCGAAAATCCCCAGTGTTGTCCCCGATGGACATCAGATAGGCGACCTTGTCACTCACGCCTTGTACATCGCGAAACTGGAGGCTTTCGGCTCCGGGCACGACCCCGGATTTCCAGGTCGAACCGCCATCGGTCGTAACGACGTACGTACCACCGGCTCCCGCCGCCCAGACGACTCTGGAGTTCACCGGACTGACAGCAATCAGAAGCTGCGTAGTACCGCTCTTCTCTGGAGTGAGGGTGGGTTGATGACCTTTCCATTCGTCTTCCGCATTCGCAGCAGTTGCTGCGGCGGCAATCAAGAGAATAAGCAGCAGAGAACGCTTTGACATAGACTTCCTCTCCTGGACCATCATTTTGAGCGTGCCGAAGTATAGTAACGCGAAGGAGCCGCGCTCGCCACAACGAGACTTGAACAGGTCCCGCTAGACGCGCGGGTCGGCATGGACTAGGCACGCGGTCACACCGGAGCGCTATGCCTGCAGCAACCCTATTGGAGGGTCACTCGAGCGCTCTTACGCGAAAGGATCATGGAGAGGCAGTTGAAGACCATGTTTCTACCGGCAAAGGCAACACACTCAATTAGTGCCGGTAAAGACGCTTGCCTTTAGCAATGTCCGTATTGTTGCTCTCGCCACGCCGATTGTAACAATTCGTATTGCTGCCGAA
>Ga0206881_10152_pt1 | contig 20727 bp, 27 predicted proteins | sample Alteio_BWOrgCont_3_FD_152867 | JGI IMG/M metagenome (GOLD analysis project Ga0206881, IMG submission 152867) | Enriched cells from forest soil in Barre Woods Harvard Forest LTER site, Petersham, Massachusetts, United States -... | ecosystem: Environmental > Terrestrial > Soil > Temperate forest >...
AAAAGTAAAAACAATATTTCCATTAAGCGTATACTCTGCCAATGCTGCCTGCCAATGCTATTTTTTGCTCTAAATATGCAACAGGCAAATGCCCAAACCGAATACATTCACATGGGAACTTCCAAAGATGTTTTAAACGGGGTAACGGTTATGTGGAACGGGCAGGGAACTGCCGATTCCATTAAATGGGGCTATACGCCTGCTTATGAAAAAGGGCAATTTTTGGCATCGAACAAGGCTGCTGTTACATTCACCGGCAATTGGTTTTACTACAACTTTGGCAATGGCATTACACCTTCAGCTACTATTTATTATGAGATAAAGGATTCTAAAACCGCAACCTGGGGCGATCCACAAAAATACCATACCGCTACTGCTATTCCTTCCGATACGGCAAGTACCGATTTCAGCTTTGCAGCTACCGGCGACAGCCGCGATGCTACAAGCGAGTTTACCAAAGTAGCCAATTCAATGTATGCTAAAAATCCTGACTTTGTATTATTTGCCGGCGATATGACCCACCATGGCAATGTGGCTTCTGAATGGACAACCTGGTTCAACAGCGCAGATTCGCTGGTATATAATAAAATCATGTTTACCTGCATGGGCAACCACGATGCGGAAGCTCCCGTCACCTATTTGAATATGTTTAATTTGCCTGCCAATGGCGATGGTTCCGATTATAATTTTTACTCCTATACTCATGGCAACACCCTGTTTATCGTTCTTAATTTTGAATATGGCGATGTAGCTCCCAACAATCCTGCCGACTGGGCTGCCCAAACAACATGGATGACTAATTTGCTAAGCAATATCGACACCAATAAAATTAAATGGAAAGTAGTGATGTGGCACGAACCTTATTACACGGTAGGCTCAAGTGTTGGCGATATGTCTTACGCTGGCTGGTGGCCCGTATTCGATAAGTATGGTGTAGACCTGGTAATAAATTGCCACGACCACGACTATCAACGGTTTAAACCCATCAACCAAACAGTAAGCCAGTCGGCCCCGGTAAGCAAATACGGAAGCTGGCCCGGCGAAGGACGGTGCGAAATTATATGTGGCGGAGCAGGCGCCCCGCTCGATAAGCAATCAGTATTTAATAGCCCCCTTGTGCAAACCTTTCAATCGGTAAATAGCTTTGTATTATTTAATGAAACAGGCTGCCAAAATGGTTTTACCAAAATGCATATTACCACCTACAATGATGCCGGTACTACGATACTTGATTCCGTAACCATTACTAAGGTTTGCTCCGCCCCTACAGGCATACCTGCGACTTCGGCAAAGGCTAATTCTATCAACGTGGTGCCCAATCCCGCTACTAATGAAATAACTTTGCAATACACCTCGGCGGTACAAGGCAATGCCGTTATAAAAATAATGGATGTAAATGGTAAAACGGTAAAAGCGTACAATACAGTAAAAGACAAAACCTATTTGGAATACAAATGCAATGTATCAGACCTTGCAAAAGGCTTTTATATTCTTTCCGTTTCTGTGGGTTCTCAGCAAGATCAAATCAAGTTTATAATAAACTAATCATCGCGGTATCCACGATTATTTGATACCCTCTGCCGAATAATTGCTGCAGGTGTTTCAGGAAATTTATATATTTGGTTCAATACTTTATTTATGAATAATTCAACATTCGAAAAGACCTTCTCCATAGGAGGAGAAATGGCTATTAACCGCATGGGCTTTGGCGCTATGCGTATTACAGGCAAAGGAGTTTGGGGCCCACCTGAAAACAAAGAGGAAGCCCTGCGTGTTTTAAAGCGCGCCGTAGAACTGGGCGTGAATTTTATCGATACGGCCGATTCCTATGGGCCTTACGTTTCAGAAGAACTGATAGCCGAAGCTTTGCACCCTTACCCGGCGGGATTAGTAATTGCCACTAAGGCAGGCTTGCAGAGAGGCGGACCCGGGCAGTGGTCGCCGGATGGAAGGCCAGAACATATAAAGGAAGCATTGGAAGGCAGCCTGAAAAGATTGAAACTGGATGCCATAGATTTATATCAACTACATCGCATCGATCCGAAAGTTCCCGCGGAAAAAACATTTACCTTTTTGCAAAAGGCGCAAACGGAAGGAAAAATAAAGCACATCGGTTTATCGGAAGTGAGCGTAGATGATATTAAAAAAGCGCAGCAATATTTTAAAGTGGCATCCGTACAAAATATGTACAGTGCAGATAACCGTAAATGGGAAGCCGTGCTTGAATATTGCAATACCAACCATATAGCATTTATCCCCTGGTACCCGATGGGTGGGGGCGACGCCAGGAAACTTGAAATATTGCAAAATATTGCCACCCGGCATAAGGCCACTCTTCACCAGGTAGCATTAAGCTGGCTCTTGCATCATTCCAACAATATCCTGCTGATACCGGGAACGTCCAGTGTAGCGCATTTGGAAGAAAACATGAAGTCAGTTTCTGTAGAACTTAGTGAAGCCGATATGAAGGAGGTGGGCTAATAAGCAAATTTACTTCTTTGAGCGGTTTTGAAAAAAGCTAATAATACCTAAAACAGATGCGACCACCGTAATAATGGTTATAATCCCTATTGACTTACTGTGTGCTGCTATTAAAATAATTGCTCTCATTTTTTGTGGTTATTTTAATTAAATATTATCAATAAAAATGGCCCCAAGCGACAACTTCTACGATTACCTTCAGCCCTTCCACTTTATTATTATTCCGTACCCCAATCCATAAATTATCTTGAACAATATCTGAACCTTCATAAAAAGAATTTACATTCAAGTAATTATACCCATTAATGTACTGGAAATTATTGTTTCCTGTTTCGCTAAAAGAAGTTGCATCACCTGACGTGCCTAAAAGAAAAAAATCCACACCATCTGTTGTTGGGCGGTAGATATTATCCGGTAAGTGATTACGCAAAACATTGTATAGGCTTTCATTATCCTGATATGAATAATTTGATTTTATATCTAAAACGGTAATCCTGTAAAACCATTTTTCAGTTCCTCTTGGAAGATGAATTTGCACCACCCCTCTCGTATGTCCTCCGCCTAAATAAGCTTTTGATATTGAATTAATTTCGATTGTTGTGGAACTTAAACCTTCCAAACTTCCAGTTGCCTGATCCACTAATTGAAGAACCTGGTCAAATGTTTTCGCAATTTTACTTTTCTGGGCTTGTACATTAAAAAAAATGCAGAATAAAAGAATTGATAATGGAAGTTTTGTTTTCATAATTTTCAATTATAATTAGATAGCAAATATAAAAAAAATGCTTGTGTATATATGTAATATCATTTTTAGGATAGAATGCAATCAAAGAATTGACTAATCTTTTTTAGTGGTAGTGCCTATTTCATCTGCCATATTGCCGTGTTTATCGAAATTAGAGACAGCTGGGTTATAAGTTATTTATCTTTGTCTGGAATTTAGTAAAAAACCCATAAAAACCTTAAGCCATGAAAAAGTTAATTGTAGGCATTATAATCTTTACTGTATCCGGCATATTTATGGCCATGCGCCCTGCCAAAGCTTACCATAGCTGGACACTCACTATTACCCCAACTACCCAGCGCGCTTATGTAGACAGCGTAGCCAGTGCCTGGAAAAAAGACAGCATTAACCTGGATGTATCTAAAATGGAAATGGGCTCCGGCGGAATATTATCGAAAATAAAAGGCAGTGTATCTATTACCGTAATGGGAAATGTCTCCAAAGAACAATTTGATTACAAGGATGTAAAGTATTGCAAAATCAAGGTAGATAATACCCCGCACGTTTCTATAGAAGGCAAGTAGAATAGTCTGATAGGGATGTAAAATAAAAGCCTGAAGGGCTTTAATACGAGTAGCCATCGATGAAATCGATGGTAATATCAAACAAGCATCGTTATAACCCCTGAGAGGGTTGAATATAAATTTGTTTAACTGTTTTCATATTCAGCCCACTAGGGGTTTCTAATATTGAACCCTGCGGATTCCTTTAATTCTTCAGCGAAGCCATATCAATTACAAATCGGTAATGCACATCGCCTTTTTCCAGGCGGTCAAAGGCTTCGTTTATTTGTTGAATCTTTATCATCTCAATGTCGGCTGTAATGTTGTGTTTTGCACAAAAATCAAGCATTTCCTGTGTTTCGGCAATGCCACCAATATTGGAACCGGAAAAGCTTTTTCTTCCTTTAATAAGATTAAAAGCCCCTATGGGAAGCTGGTCTACAGGCAAGCCAACCAACACTACCGAACCATCTACTTTCAGTAAATTCAGATAGTTATTTATATTATGCTTGGCTGATACGGTATCTAAAATCATATCCAGTTTAGCGTGTTTTTTCATCTGTTCCGCATCGGTAGACAGGATTACTTCGTCTGCGCCTAATCGTTTGGCATCTGCGGCTTTCGCTTGCGAAGTAGTAAACACCACCACATGCGCGCCCATAGCTTTAGCAATTTTAATAGCCAGGTGGCCCAGTCCGCCAATGCCTATGATGCCAATCTTTTTACCCGGTCCTGCGTTCCAGTGTTTTAATGGGGAATAAACCGTAATGCCTGCACAAAGCAATGGCGCGGCAGCAGCCAAATTAAGTGTAGGCGGTACATGTAGAACATAGTTTTCATCTACCACAATATTTTCCGAAAAACCGCCATAGGTGCGTCCACCGGAATGCTTATCCGGTGCGCCAAATACAATGGTATTGCCGGGCTCGCAATATTGTTCCAATCCCTGTTTGCAATGTTCACATTCGCGGCAAGAATCTACCAGGCAGCCTACAGCAGCCAAATCGCCTACTTTAAATTTAGTAACATGGTTTCCCACTTTGGTTATTTTACCTACTATTTCATGTCCGGGTACCATCGGGTAAACAGAACCGCCCCATTCATTGCGGGCCGCGTGCAAGTCGGAATGGCAAATGCCGCAGTATAGAATTTCCATTTCCACATCATGTGGCAATGGTTCTCTTCTGTTTATATTTAATCCGTGTAAAGGCGCATCGGCTGCTTCCGCTCCGAATGCTTTTATGTTTTTTGTGTTCATGTTTTTACTTTTTAATGCTGTTATATTCTTCGTCGGTTACCCGTTCCATCCAGTTGACAATTCCGTTTTGTGTATTCGGGTTTATGGCAATGTGCGTCAACTCACTATCGTGCGACGCACCGTGCCAATGCACTATGTTGGGGGCAATGGCAATTACATCGCCTTTGCGGATAACCTGAATGGGTTTGCCTTTTTCCTGGTAATAGCCAATGCCATCGGTAACCAGTAATATTTGTCCGCCGGAGTGTGTGTGCCAGTTGTTTCGGCAACCCGGTTCAAATACTACATTACCTACCTGGCAATTGAAGGTTGCATCATTGGGCACCAGGTTTTTTACCATAGCCAACCCGGTAAAATAATCGGCTGGGGCTTTTTCGCCTTTAGCGAATATTGCATTTTTATTTTCTGATGTATCCATAATTTGTTTTTTATAAACTATTCCAAAAACTTCATATCCTCTTGACTTAATTCAATGTCCGCAGCTTTTATGTTTTCCTCTAAATGCTTCAATGAGGAGGTTCCGGGGATAGGAAGTATCCAGGGCGAGCGATGCAATAACCAGCTTAAATTTATTTGCACTTCTGTTGCATTGTATTTTTTCGCTATGGTTGCAATCCGGCTATCTTTTTTAGGTAAAGATTGAAATAACGAGAAGTATGGTACTAAAGGTATTCCGTTTGCTTCACATATGGCAAGCACTTCTTCTCCGCCTCTTGTTTCTCCTCCATGCATCAGTTGTATAGATTTACGTTGCGCGTGCCCATACATATTTTCAACCGTCGCGATTGAGCCCATTGTCATGGCTGTCTGCAATTCTTCAGGGCTAACATTACTCACCCCAACATGCAATATCTTTCCTTCTTTTTGAAGCTGGAACATAGCATCCATCGATTCCTTAAAAGGCACATCGCTGCCTGCAAGCACTCTAAAATGCACCAGTGTAACCTGCTCTATTTTCAAGGTACGCAGATTATTATCAATACTGCTACGCAAGTTTTCAGGACTATTAAATGGTATCCAGCTTTTATCGGGCTTCCTTGCTCCGCCCACTTTGGTGCATATTACCAAATCGGCGGGATACGGATGCAAGGCTTCTTGTATCAGCCTGTTGGTAACATCCTCTCCATAATAATCGGCAGTATCTATAAAGTTGATACCCTTTTTTATGCACTCCTTTAATATCAGCAAAGCCTCAGGCCGATTTTTCGGTTCTCCCCAAATGCCTTCACCCGTAAGGCGCATGGTGCCATATCCTAACCGGTTAACCTTTAAAGGTTTTTTACTATTGCCTGCAATGGTAATTTCGTGTTTATTCATATTATCAAGTTTTAAAAATTCCAAACAAAGTTACTCTGTTAATGCACTTAAAGTTAATAAATAGGAAATAAAATTTAAGAATTTTGATAAGCCTTAAATCTCTAAATGGGCTTCTTGAGTTTGTCATGTTGAACGGAGTGAAACATCTCTATAGCATTGAGATTCTTCGCTTCACTCAGAATTACAGGGATGGATTTCAAAAGCCCCTTTAGGGGTTGGGGCAATTGCCTTATCTTTGTGTCCGATTCAATTTATCAGGCTATGCAAGACATCCTTAAAAAGTTCAAATTTAAAGGCGACGGAATTGTGCTTAATGCACCTGCAACTATAGAAAAGGAATTGGTAAAGCTCGGTTTCAAAACTAGTTTGGATAAAAAAACGAAGAGCGCCAATACCCTTGTTTTTATAAATAACAACCAAGAGTATTTGGATTTCCTCACCAACAATTTGAAAAGCATAGAACCCGATAGTGTTTTATGGTTTGCTTATCCTAAAGGCACTGCTCCCAAAGGGATCCATTCGGATAAAATCAAAACCGATATTAACAGGGACACAATCCGTGCAACGGGAGAGAAATATAACATCACTACCGTAACAGCCATTTCCATTGACGATACCTGGAGCGCACTGCGTTTCCGCCCTGTTGACAAGGTGGGGAAGTGATGGGGTAGATGCCTGCCATAAGCAGCCTTACCATGCATAAAGATAGCCCGTAGGGCTTTAATACGAGTAGCCCCCGATGCAATCCGGGGACATAAAACCACAATTATCAAAACCCTGAAAGGGTTGAACAAAATGTTTAATATTCAACCCTACGGGTTGTAAAGCCATAAATTCCCGTTACCATCCGTCATAACGGATGGCTACTAATATTAAAGCCCTACGGGCTTCACAGTATTTACTTTATAACCGGGTTCATATTTGGTAAATAATGAAATCCAAATAATTCTCGACCAGCGGAAAGTAACCGGAAAGAGGACGAAAACAGAACCAATAATGAGGAACACTAAAGCAAGTGAAGGCATATTCCACCAGAACATATTCAGAAAGTACAATACCGTAAGCAAAGCAGTTTGCAATCCGTATGAAACAAACATAGCTCCGTAAAAATAGCCCACCTCACGTTCGTACTTTAGTCCGCAGCAATCACAATGCTTTGTCATCATCAGCCCGTTTTTCAGGCTATATGGATTGTTATTTTCAAAAACTTTTCCCGAATGGCAACGTGGGCATTTGTTAGCCACAGTTGAATACAATACGTTTATCATAATCTTGAATTTTATGGTACAAAAGTACAAGGTAAGCAGCGGCCGGCTATGGCACAAATCCGGGTTTCAATGGCATTATTTCGGCTTGTTCCTAAACTGGTCCGGGGTCACTTTTTCTACCTTTTTAAAAAAGCGGTTGAAGTAGGAGTTGTCGGAAAAGTTCAGTTGAAAGGCAATTTCGCTGCTTGTTAATGAAGTGTATACCAATAGGCGTTTGGCCTCTGTTATCAGTCTTTCCTGTATCAGGGTGGTAACCGTTTTGTTTAAGTATTTTTTAGTCAAATGATTTAGCTGGTCCGGAAGCACATTCAGCTTTTCCGCATAAAACGCTACAGGCTGGTGCTCCCGGAAATGCTCTTCAATCAATCCTTCCAGTTGAGGTATAATGGAAACATTCTCTTCTTTCCCGCTTGCTTGCGGCTCAACAAATTCGGTTAATTTGTACAGGAGTACATCCAGGTACGAACGTATTATCCGCAACATCATTTTCGATTCGGACTGATATTCCGTGGCAATTAATTTAAACACGGGTTCCACTTCTTTAATGGCTGTTTCGTTCAAATGTACATATCGTACCTTTTGCTTTGCCCGGAAAAAAGGCAGTTTCAGGTATTCTTTAGAAAGCGTATCCATCAGGTAAAACGAAGAGTTGAAAAACAAAATATAGCCATCAGCTTTTTTATCAATCTCCCACAAATGCACTTCCGATGGCGACATAAAGAAAACACTTCCCCGGCTTATCGGGAATTTTTCATTCTCTATAGCATGGGTGCCGCTGCCTTCGGTAAATAGCAGCAACATAAAGAAATCATGTGCATGGGGAACTTTTATAAACTGGTGGGTGATGGCATGTTCAGCAAATGATTTGATATAGAAATCGGGCTTTGAAAAGCTATCACCCTTGAAATTATTTATTTTGAAAACAGGCAAAAGAGGTTTTGTCATCCATCATTTTTTAACACTGCAATATACTTGTATTTTTGGGTGAGTGTCAATTTTTCAAGTCCGAAGGACTTAAATATGAGTAGCCCCCGATAAAATCGGGGGTATACAAAAGCAAATAGATATTACAACCCCAAATGGGGTTGAATAATAAAATTATCAGATGCTGATTTTCATATTCAACTCCCGTCGGAGTTGATACGTTGGATATTTCTTTACCATCCGCTATGCGGATGGCTACTCACATTTAAGCCCTCCGGGCTTTTACCCTATTTTAATTTATAATCATTCCAAAAGTCATTGACTTTTTCACAAACCACTTTTTCGTACTTTATTTTTGTGGTGTGAAAAATAGTATGGTTTTGTATACTCAAAAAATGAAATCGGAATTTAGCGCACGGCATTATTATCTATTATATTTAATAATAAGTGGCTTTATATTGTGCTTTTATTCAGTGAGTTGTAAGTATGCCAAAACCGGCTTTTATTATTATTTCATATTAAATCCATTATTAATTTCATTATAAATCATATTTATTTATGCCATTTCAAAAAGGACAAATCACTAATCCAAACGGAAGGCCAAAAGGAGCCACCAACAAAATGAGTGTAGAGCAACGCGACTATTTGCGCGATTTTCTTCGTAGCAATAAAGAGCTATTTGAACGCCATGTAAAAAATCTGGCTGAAAAAGATTTTGTGCGAACGTATATCATGCTTATGCAATATGTACTGCCAAAACCTGCAACCGCTGAACTGAAAGAAGTACCCAGGCTGGAAGAATTCATAGCCATGACGCCCGAAGAAAGGCAAGATGTGATCAAAGAAATTCAGGAATCAATTAACAACAACAAATAATAAAAGTAAACCATGGAAAAAACAAACGAAAACGACGACAAGGAAAAGCAAGCTTTAGACTTACTAGGCACCGAACTGAAAGTAAAATACCCGCCCGGCAGCAAAATTGTATTTTCTGCCCAGTATCATAAAGGCGAAGGGCCGGTAACCACATCTTGCAGTTGGTACGATAAAGTAGGAGGGAAGGAACGCCCGCGGAAAAATATTCAAAGCCCGCCACCCGAATGGATAAATATGCCTTATGAAGAAGCCTTGAAAATAGGCGAGATGTTTGATGAATGCTTCCACATGAATATAGTTTATGTGTAAGGAATTATTTTATGCGCCTATTTATCAATAGGTTGGTGGATGTTTTTGAAAAAATATATAGGTAACTCAAAAGTTACATATATATTTGCGCAAACTAAATTTACATTTTATGCAAACAGAAATTAAACATACGTGGTTTTTTAACCAGGCACCAGGGGAAGTTTGGGCGTACCTTACCAATGCGGAATTAATGACTCAATGGTTAATGCCCAATAATTTTGAACCGGTCATGGGACATGAGTTTGAGTTTCGCACAAACCCCATACCCAGCTTAAATCTCGACGGAATAATGTACTGCAAAGTGCTGGAGATTATTCCTTTTAAAAAGCTGGTGTACACCTGGAAAGCAGGCCCTAAAAAAGGAACTGTAACGCTTGATACCATAGTAGAGTGGACCCTGGAAGCGAAAAATAACGGGACTGAATTGAATCTAACCCACAGTGGATTTAAAGAAGAGAACGTTTCTATCTTCGCAGGTATGTTCAAAGGTTGGGATCAAAACATTCAAAAAGTACTTAACCTGTTAAATAAAAACAACAATGCCGGCACCAACGCTTGACGCTTTCCAGGTTATTGCGGACCCGAACCGCAGGCAAATTTTGCAAATGCTTACCAAAGACACGATGAATATAAATGCCCTGGCTAAAAACTTTGACATGAGCAGGCCTGCGGTTTCAAAACATATTAAAATATTGTATTCCGCAGGTTTTATATCCATCCAGGAAATTGGCCGGGAACGCTATTGTTTATTGAATGAGGAAGGATTCAACGAACTTAGAAACTGGATAAATCACTTTGATAAGTTCTGGGTCAATAAACTGAAAAAATTGGAAACTATTTTAAACAACAAACAAAACAGCAGCCACAAAAACTAAGATATGCAAAAAGACATTTTATTGGAAATGCTGGAACAAAGCCGGTTCAATTGTTCCTATACTATTAAAGATATAAATAATGAGAATGTAAATTTTCGTTTGAATGATAAAACCGCTTCAGTAGGATTTATTTACCGGCATATTGGCGAAACAACCAATACCCTGGGACAATTTTTGGGATTTGATACCGATGTGAAAACCATAACCGTAGGGCAAACGGATACGGGGAAAAAATATGACCTTGAAACAAGCCACCTGCTTTTTGAGCAAGGATATATAAAGCTGAAGGACATCATTAATAACACCTCTGACAAAGATTGGCTGGAAGAAATTGATACCCCTTTTTTGGGAAAAACATCAAAAACGAAACTGCTTTCATTTATCCTTTTTCATAATTCTCATCATTGCGGGCAAATTGCATCAGCCATTGTGAAGGGAGTTGTTTAAACAAACCAGGCGATAAAAATATCCTAAGGTTTACCCTATACATATCCATACTCGACGAAATTATAAACAGGCTTATCGAAAATACCGGGCATATGGAACATCATGCTATTACCTTTTGGGCAAGAATGGAGTTTCAAAATTCAGTATATCTTATAAATTATGAGCCTTGCACCGGAAAATATTGTTGAAAAACCCCGAAAAGGAACCGGAGGAAAAAAGGCGCCCTCTCTTCCGCCTAATCTTCCTTCATCTCCTCCGGTGGATATACCGGGTGAACAAAAACCCGAAAAATCGAAGGGTACAAAACCGGAAAAGCCTGAGACACGCCCCAGGGGCCCCGTAGAAGATTTTACAGAAAACAGGTTGTTAAATTTGAGCCTGTTCTTTTGAGGGGAAAAGAGATTATGTTTTGGAAACTAATTTATACATGGCTCCAATATTCAGGAATGCCTTTTAGCTTCCCATAAACAGGGTCCTTTATCGAAACAGATACCTTTTTTATGTTATCATCAGTTTGTGGGCGTTCGTCTGATTTGCCATATTTCATATCATATTTTATTCCGTTAGGATATGCCCCTACACATTTTATCTGCTTTTGCGATTGTAAGTTTTGGTGGGCAACCCCGGCAGGTAAAATCAAAACATCTCCTTTTTCTATAGTTACCCGTATTCCCTCAGACCCGCCAAGCAGCAAGGTGGCTTTACCTTTATAAACACCCATCACTTCATGCGTGTTGCTATGATAATGGTTGAATTCATATATACCACTCCGCCAAAAATTGTACCAATTGTTTCGTTTGAATAGTTTCTCAATATAGGCAGCCGGCCTGAAAAAAGGAATATCTAAAACATTTTTATACAATAAAACAGGGTAAATAGAATTAGGGAATTGCCCATCATCTTTTAACGGATACAAAGTAATTGAAGGCTGCTTGGTAGATACTTTCATAATGTGGTTTTTGCAATTATGGTGGGAAGGTAGCAATGATAAAGCAATTTCATTTTTAATATTCGTCCAACACTCCTAAATGAACGTTGGATTTTTTAATAAGTACATCTATTATTTGCTTTCTTGAGGCTTCAAAGTCAACCGCAATCTTTTCTATTCTACCTGATCTTTTTCCTCATTCACTTTTTTCTTTTTCATTCTCATATTGACAAAGGGAATGAAGATAAAAAATGAGAGCTTGAAGAACAGAAGAAAGAAAGCGAGCTTAGGGAAGAAGAATGATAGACCAATGGCAATAAGGCCATTGATCATATCCAGGTTCAACATCATGCGGAACCTGCTTTGCTCAATAAGGGGCATGTCTTTTTTGTCGGTAAAATCTGTTTTGAGATCGGAATAATCCCAAATAAAATTTTGGCAAACAGATATGGCAAAAATATTTGCGCAATACAAAAAGATAGCCGCCGGGTCGCCAAAATGCAGGCTCACCACGGAACTGGCAAATGGAAGGGTGATGATAAAAAACAGCCACACGGTATTTATAAGCATTAGCTTCTGGTCCATTTTTTTGATGTAGATAAAAAAATCATGGTGGGTTCTCCAGTAGCCTGCAATATTTAAAAACGATAAAATAAAAGCCAGGTATGTCGCACGGGGAGCAATTAAATCGCTGAATGTAATATGCTGGTTGGCGGGAACGTTCAATTTCAAATCTAATGCTAAAAGAGTAATGGCAATGGCCACTACGGCATCGCTAAAAAACAATACGCGCTCGTAAGCAATCTCTTTTTTGTTCATGTCTTTCATATTACAAATTTAATCAGTCTGCCGGATTTAAAACAAATGATTCCATTTATCGTCTTACTAATTGTTCGACGATACATGAAAAGCGATTATTCAGGTTCCATATCGTCTAGAATTATTAAATCTTAATAAAATGAATAATACAATATCTGCTGAAGCAACAGTAAAAGAAACAAAATCTACAGAAGTAGATTCTCCTAAAGTGTTTCTGACTTGCGCTAATCAATCAACTAAAGGAGTAGAAAATCCCTGCAAATGCGGTACTTTTCTTATTCCTCTCTGTGTAGTTATATAACAGCCATCGCGTGTCCGCTATTCACCTACTAATTTACTCCGCTAACCTACCGTAAGGTATCTGTTTACCTATTATTACTTGTTGCTCCGCATACGATAAAATACTTTTGTCGCGGAATAATGAAATATAACAACAAGTAATAGAATGCATCAAATCTCATCAACACTCCGGAATCCCCACATGGCTGTAGAAGCCATAGGGCTGATTAAACATTTTGGCGATAACAAGGCGGTGGACGGAGTAAACCTTAAAATAGAAGCAGGTAGAATTTATGGTGTGCTTGGCCCCAATGGCGCCGGAAAAACCACTACCATTAATATGCTATCCACATTGTTGCCGCCTGATGGGGGGCATGCCGCTATTTTTGGTTACGACCCCGTGCGGGAAGCCCATATAGTACGGCAACTGATTGGCCTTACCGGCCAATATGCTTCGGTGGATGAAAAACTGTCAGCTACTGAAAATCTTTTTCTATTCGCTCGTTTATTAGGCTTCAGCAGGCACGACGCAAAGAAGAAATCAACGGAATTGTTGGAAGCCTTCGGCCTGATGGAAGCAGCTAAACGCCCTCTTTCAAAATTTTCGGGTGGTATGCGCCGCCGCCTTGACCTTGCGGCCAGCCTTATTGCCCAACCCCCACTGATATTTTTGGATGAACCTACTACCGGGCTCGATCCCCGGACACGCCTGCAAATGTGGGATACTATCCGCCAACTGGTTGCCTCCGGCTCTACGGTATTGCTTACCACACAGTACCTGGATGAAGCCGATCAACTGGCCGACCGTATTGCTGTAATTGACAGGGGGCAGGTAATTGCAGAAGGCACACCATCTGAATTGAAAGCATCGGTAGGTGAAGCTGCGCTTGAACTTCAACTGCGTTCGCCGGAACAGGCGCAAACTGCTCACGATGTGGTGAAACAGCTACTCAAAGTAGAGGTACATGTGTCTGCTGAAGGAAGGGTTACAGCCCCGCTGGCCGATCCGGAACTTATTACCGATGTATTGCTCGCCTTTAGGAACCACAACATTCACTTGCAGGAAGTGAGCGTAAAATCGCCCACATTAGATGAAGTATTCATGGCCATTACAGGCAAAGAGACAGAAAAAACTCCTAACGCATAAACAATCTTATGAAGACAACTGAAACTAAAATAATGACATTGAATAAAAGGCCCACAGCGGTGCAGACTATTCAGCAATCGCTCACCATGGCTTACCGGGGGCTGCTGAAAGTGAAACGTACACCGGAACAACTGATGGATGTGACTTTGCAACCCATTTTGTTCACCCTTATGTTCACGTATCTTTTCGGCGGAGCCATTTCCGGTAACGTACAGAACTATCTCCCACTTATTATCCCGGGTATCCTTGCACAATCCATTCTCACCGGCACTATAACTATTGGTGTGCAGTTGCGTGAAGACATGGATAAAGGCGTGTTTGACCGTTTCAGGTCCTTGCCTGTCGCCCGTATCGCGCCGTTGGCGGGAGCCTTGCTGGCTGACACCATAAGGTATGCCATTGTTACCATCCTCACCTTTACTATGGGATACATTATGGGTTACCGGCCAGCAGCAGGCATTCAGGGTATTTTACTCATAAGTGTATTGGTTATCTGTTTTGCCTGGTGCATCAGTTGGATATTTGCTTTGGCAGGTGTAATAGGCCGAAGCGCTGCCAGCGTACAAGGAATTTCCATGATGATTCTTTTTCCGCTAACCTTCCTTTCCAATGCTTTTGTCCCTGTGAACACGCTTCCGTCGGCACTTAAATGGTTCGCGGAGGTCAACCCGGTTTCACACCTGATAACCGCTATTCGTGAACTTCTTAATCAAAAAGTTATCGGAACCGATTTCTGGCTTACCATTGCGGGTGGCATTGTTATACTGCTGATATTTATTCCCCTAACGGTGAAAGCATATATGCGGAAAGCCTAATGGTTCAAGCCTTTTTTATTAAGGGTATTTGCAGATTTGTCGGCCTGTTTTCTTCTTTGTCAAAGCCCCGTCCATCTATGTTTCTCGCTCCCCAAAACATCATGTCGTTCAAGATGTATACCAAATCATATTCAGCAAATACCTGGCCTTCGGCTAATCCGAAGGGAGCAAAAGCCTTTTTCAAAATACTTTGCGTACCGTTCACTTCCCATTTGTCATAGCCCTTACTTGCTAGTTGGTTCATAGCATCGGCAAAGCCCTGCAATAAGGGTGTCACTTCATACGTATCATCAGCCACGAAATTTACCTTTTGCGCTCCTGGAGCAATGGGGTGTGGCCCTTGCCAAACCATACTTCCTTTAATATTCATTTTTACCAATGGCACTTTGCCATAGGCATCAGCAGAATTGGTTACTACAAGTTCAAACTTATCTCCGGGTATATATTTGAAAGCCCTGGTCAAATAAAACGGCTTTAAAGTGCCATCGGCATTTTTAATGCTACTCGGACGAATTTCCGGGGCGATGCTTGTCCATTTGCCGCCCTCCATAACTTTTTTGATTTCTTCTATTTCCATGGTAGGATGTTTTTAGAAAACAAAATTGGTATTTTTGCCTCACAATTGCAAGTAATCGGATTAAACTCGATTATATGCCTATACTATAAAATATGATTTTTAATCCGTGGCACGAAGTTCCTATTGGGGAAAATCAGCCTGACATAGTTCAGGCGATTATTGAAATTCCGAGAGGAAGCAAGGCAAAATACGAATTGGATAAAGCAACAGGCATGTTAAGGCTTGACCGGGTATTGTTTTCATCCGTATTTTATCCTGCCAATTATGGCTTCATCCCTCAAACCCTTGGCGAAGACCATGACCCATTGGATATACTAGTATTGTCGCAGATAGAGGCAGAGCCGCTATGCATAATCAGCGCCAAAGTAATTGGGGTAATGCGGATGATTGATAGCGGGGAAGCCGATGATAAAATAATAGCAGTGGCGGAAAAAGATATGAGCGTTAACTATATCAACGGCATTTCAGAAATCCCTCCGCATTTTATGATTGAGCTGAAAAACTTCTTCGAGGATTACAAAAAACTGGAAAATAAGCAGGTAAAGGTAGAAGACTTCCAGGGCGCTGATATGGCGAAAGAAATTTTGAAAAAGGCTATTGCTGACTACCAGAAAACATATAAAAAGTAACCATGAGAAAAGTATATCACCTTTCAACCTGCTCTACTTGCCAGCGAATTATTAAAGAGCTGAAGCTAAAAGAAAAGGATTTTGTATTTCAAGATATTAAAACCGAAAAGATAACTCCGAAGCAGTTGGAGGAAATGATAAAAATGGCGGGGTCGGTTGAACCTTTGTTCAGCACTAAAGCCATTAAGTACCGCGAGCTCGGACTAAAGGATAAAAAGTTGACGGATGCAGAGAAAAAGAATTATATCCTGGATGAATACACTTTTCTGAAAAGGCCTGTTATAATAGTAGGTTCACAAATATTTACAGGCAATTCACCTGAAACAATCTCAAGGGTTAAATCCATTTTGTAAACTGCGAATAGGAGGGGAATCAGAATTACAATTATAATATTTCCACAAATCCGTCTGTTCCATTCACCCTGATTCTTTGCCCGTCTTTTATCAGCCTGGTAGCATTTTCTACTCCTACAACTGCGGGCAAGCCATATTCACGGGCAATAACTGCTCCATGGGTCATCAGTCCGCCAACCTCAGTAACCAGGCCTTTTATAGATACAAACAAGGGTGTCCAGCTCGGATCGGTAAAGGCAGTAACTAATATATCTCCATCTTCTAAATTGGCATCTTCCATATTTAAGATAACGCGTGCCCGTCCTTCTATTACTCCGGAAGAAACAGGCAAACCCACAATTGCATTGGCGGGAAGATTTTCTCTTTTGTAGATACCTGCTATAATTTCACCATCGGACGTACTAACACGCGGGGGCGTCAATCTTTCATATAATTTATAATCATCTTTTCGCCGGATGATGATTTCGTAATCCAGTTTATGGGTGCGTACCACATCACGCAGTTCTTCAAAAGTGAGATAGTATATATCTTCTTTATCATGAATAATATGGGCTTGTACAAGTTGTTCTGCCGCTTTTAGCAAAGCCTTTTTGTAAACGAAATAGCGGCAGACAATACTGTATTTCGGATATTCACGATAGCCACTTAAATTCCGGACCAGGCCGATCATTCGTTTTGTTTCTTTGGCTTTCAATTCACCGTCCGGTAATTGTTTCAGTCGCACCAATAGCTCTTGTTCTTTTTTCAAAGCGTCCTGCCGTCCTTGCTCAAATTTCTGTTTGCCCGCATGGGGCTTGAAGTTTTTAATATTGGTAAGAATCAGGGGGACAAGCGTACTTGGCTTTTCGCTCCAACGAGTTTTTGTAATATCAATTTCCCCGGCGCAGCGCATTCCATATTTGTTGAGATAAGCATAAATAGCGTCCCGGGCTTCTTTCCCGCCATCCAGTTTAGTCAGTTCATCCAAAAATATATCCTCTTTTACATCTTGTAAATACTCAATTACTTCGGGATAAGGACGAATCACATCGGCGACATCCAATAGCGCCAGGCCCATTTCCGAAGTAATATTATTAGGTACCGATTGAGAAATCGTGTCTGCTGCATTTTTCTCACCCAGCCATTCATTCATTTTTTCATTGATCCAGGAAGAAGCATTCATACCGGTCATAATCACACCAAAACTTTGCGGGTCAGCTAAGAGTTTCTTTAATTGCTGAATATCTTCCAGGATAAAATCAAGCAGTTCCGGCCCTGATTTTGTTTCGATATTTTGTTTTGCAGCTTCTATTGATGCTTGGCTATTCCTAATCAAAGCAGAAACGATTTTCGGATCGTAATCGTTTAGTGCCTGATAATTCGGCGGCGGCGCAGCCTTATTGCTTTTTCCCGTATTATCATCCGGTAATAATTTTATAAAATCTTTCCGCTCTATAATTGTTGTAAGTGCATCCCTTATGAGAGGGTCAGATTTTCCCAGCACATTTACCATCGTTTCCCTGCCCGCAGCTGAGGCCAGCATCGGTGTAATGTCAACAAATAATCTTCCTCCCGCAATACGCATGTTTGCACGCGTTGTTAGCAGGAAAAAAGACAACCCCAATGGTTTCATGGCATCCGTCATCATTTGTTGATGTCCGACTGATATGTAAACGTGATTTTCTTTATCGTTGGCTTCAGGGATGGGGTACAACGTAGTAATTGGCCTACTCTGCACAATATAAAATATGCCGCCTGCCAAACACCATTCAATATCTTGCGGAGAACCGAAATGTTCCTCGATTTTTCTTCCAAGGCGTTCAAGTTCCCTGATTTTTTCATCTGTAAGCGATGAAACATTTTGCTGATGCGGTCCAAGCTCTTGTTCTTTTGTGCCGCCTTCTTCCGATGCAAGTACAGCGAGTTTCTTTGTAGAGATTTTCCTGTCGATTATAATGCCCTCACGTACTTTATAATTATCAGCATTTACAATTCCGGAGACTAATGTCTCACCAAGCCCAAAGCTGGCATCGATAGACAATGTCTTTCTATTTGACGTAACCGGGTCTGCTGTAAACATAATCCCAGCTACATCCGGGAAAATCATTTTTTGAATAACCACAGACAACAAAACCTTTCTATGGTCAAATCCATTTTGCAAACGATAGCTCACCGCCCTGTCTGTAAACAGCGAAGCCCAGCACTTGCTGATATGTTTAAGAATAGAGTCCTTCCCGATAATGTTCAAATAGGTATCCTGTTGTCCAGCAAAGGATGCTGTGGGTAAGTCTTCTGCCGTAGCACTGGAACGCACGGCATAAGCGGTACGCTCACCAAACTGCTCAATGTGGTTGGTAATCCCGTTATCAATATCCTTTGGAATAGCTATTTCCTCGATTACCTTTCTGATTTTTGCACAGGTTTCACTAATGCCTTTTCGATTATCTGCCTTTAGAATGGCTAACTGATTCAGCAGGAAATTAAATTCTTCATTGCTCCCAATGATTTCTTTATAAGCATCCGTAGTAATGCAAAAGCCATTGGGTACTTGTATGCCCTCAATCCTGGCTAATTCCCCAAGGTTGGCGCCTTTGCCACCCACAATGGCAAGTTTTGTTTTGTCTATTTCCTGAAAACTAAGTATGTAATCCATTATTTTTAATCTGCTAAAGGACGGATCATTCAGCTATATGGCAAGCACTATTTTTCCGGCAGTACGGCGGGTTTCTACTTGTTGATGCGCCTCTGCCATAGATGTGAAAGGATATTTTTCAGCAATATGTGACTTTACGATTCCCTTAGCCAATAAACCGGCTAACGCTCTCAAATCATCTCCATTAAATTGTAAGGCTCTGAAAGATAAATTCACACCCTTTTCCTCCGCCCGGGACATCAGGCCTTCTTTTGTAGGAGCCAAAATGGAAATAATGGTACCGCCCCGCTTAGTTATATCAATAGAATGTTCCAACGTTTCCCCTCCGACCGTATCAAAAACAAAATCGACATCCTTAATCATTTCCCAGAAGTTTTCAGTTTGATAATCGATATGCTTATCAGCGCCGAGAGACATAACAAAGCTGTGATTTTTACCGGAAGACGTTGCGATTACTTCCGCACCCAAATGTTTGGCTATTTGCACAGCATAATGGCCCACACCACCAGCAGCTCCGTGAATAAGAATTTTATTGCCTTGTTTGATATTCATTCCGTGAACCAGTGGCTGCCATGCTGTCAAGCCGGCCATTGGTGCAGCGGCAGCTTCTTCGAACGTAATATTCGCCGGCTTATGCGCTAACAGCCCTGCATTAACTGCAACAAATTCAGCGTATCCGCCTGCATTTTGCAAGAGTGCAAAAACGGCGTCACCTAACTCAAATCCGTCTGTATTATCAGACTTTTCGACAACCTCGCCAGCTATATCCCAACCCATTATTACGGGCCGCTCTTCGCCGAATATAGCAGAAATAAATGCGGGATTACTGCGATAAATTGCATCAGCCGGGTTTATGCCGATGGCTTTTACCTTGATTAAAACTTCCCCAATTTTTAAAGCGGGTTTGCTTGTTTCGCCAAGAACCAGTTTGTCGGTTCCTCCGGCTTCATATAATAAATATGCTTTCATGGCTCAAGATTTAGAAAGAAATTGTAACAGTGATTTAGCTTAACCGGACTAGTGGATAGCTTAACCGGACTTGAATGTTGGAACTTTATAGATTTGGTCGTTTTAGCTATGGACTCAGATGCATCCAAATGCCCCATAAGCTGTACCCGGAGTCGGAATCGAACCGACATTCTCGTGAAAGAACTGGTTTTTGAGACCAGCGCGTCTACCTGTTCCGCCATCCGGGCATTTGGTAGGGGCTGCGAAATTAGATATTATTTTAATATGAGCAACTGCTTCCTTTCAATGCAGCTCTTTATAGAGTAGGGGATATATTTCCTGTGAAAAGATAAAATGCCAGATACCTGCGCTATCCGTGTCGCCGCCTGCGTGCACATATACTACATCTCCATTTTCGCCCGTAATAATGCTGGTAGGGTAGCCCATTCCGCTATTAAGCTGGTAGCAGCCATCTTCGTCCAGGTGGGCCACATTATACCGGATATGGTATTTGTCTTTTATCCTGTTTATGGTTTGCATATCGTCAGATGAAAACGA
>Ga0206881_10140_pt2 | contig 20450 bp, 23 predicted proteins | sample Alteio_BWOrgCont_3_FD_152867 | JGI IMG/M metagenome (GOLD analysis project Ga0206881, IMG submission 152867) | Enriched cells from forest soil in Barre Woods Harvard Forest LTER site, Petersham, Massachusetts, United States -... | ecosystem: Environmental > Terrestrial > Soil > Temperate forest >...
TGAGTAGGAGAACAACATCAATGCCCTGAGGAGGAAGCGGCCACGGACACGCGGGCGCTTCGCGAAGACTGGCGGTTTTCTTTTCCACGGCTTTCTTGAAAGACGATATTTTCGCTACCATGACCTCGGCCTTCCTAGCCTTCGGTTGATGTTGCAGCCAAAATCATCTCGACATTGAACTTTATGTACTAAAGTTGGGAGACTAACTTCTTGAAGTAGTCGCCGCGCTCTTCGTAATTTCTGAACATGTCGTAGCTGCTGCATCCGGGTGATAACAAGATTATATCCCCGCTTCTGGATTTTTGGTAGGCAAGTAGCACGGCTTCTTCAAAAGTTCCTACGAGATACGTCTCGGCAAAATCGCCTATGGCGCGGTTGATTTTTTCCTTGGCCTCGCCGACCAGGATCAGGATCTTGCACTTCTTCTGAACCGGCTCCACGAGCGGAGCGAAGTCCATGTTCTTGTCTTTCCCGCCGGCGATCAGGATGACCGGATTTTGACTAAACGCCTGCAGGCTGCGTTTTACGCTCATTACGTTCGTTCCCTTGGAGTCGTTGAAGAAGAAAACGCCGTCCTTCTTGCGAACGAACTCGAGGCGATGGGGAACGCCGCGAAAGGTGTTGATCACTTGCTGGATCGCTTTCGGGTTCACGCCCATCGAGCGAGCGGCACAAATTGCCGACATCAAGTTTTCCCGGTTGTGCTCGCCGAATAGGCGGAACTGGGCAAGATCGTACACTTCTTCCTTGCCGTTCAATCGGGCGACGATCTGCTTGGAAGGCGCGTTGTAATAGCAGCCGGTAAAATTCTCGGCGAACGCTCCGCCGATCGAGAGCGGATTCTTCTTGGTGAACCAGAGAAGCTTTCCGATATTTTCCTCCGCGAACTGAGCCAAGATCGGATCGTCGTAGTTGAGGACGACGAAGCTGTTGCGATCGCAAAACTTGAGGAGCTTCTTCTTCGATTCGATGTAGGCGCTCATCTCGCCGTAGCGATCGAGATGGTCCTGCTCGAGGTTGGTGAACACCGCGAGCGCCGGAGTGAGTTTTTCGGTGATGTCGAGCTGGAAGCTCGATAGCTCAGCGACGACATAATCCGACTTCTGCCCTTCGGTCACATAATCCAGAAGCGGTTTTCCGATGTTGCCGCCCACATAAGAGGGCTTCTCATCGGCCTTGAACATCTCGCCGATCAAAGTGGTCACCGTCGTCTTGCCGTTCGTTCCGGTGATGGCGATCAACGGTTCTTTGAGCGCGCTGGCGGCGAGCTCGATCTCGCTGACGATCGGAATGGCTCTCTTCCTGGCTTCGATCAGGCCCTCGAGATTCGGAGGCACGCCAGGACTGACGACGATCAGCTCGGCGCCTTCAAAGGTTTTGGTGTTGTGTTTGCCGAATTCCCACTCGATCTTGAGATCGGCGCAGGCGTTGACCGCATCCGCAAGCTCGCTCTTCTGCTTGACGTCCGTCACCATGACCTTGGCGCCTTGCTTGGCCATGTATTTGGCGACCGCGACCCCCGAAAGACCGAAACCGACGATCAAAACCTTTTTGCCTTTGTACTTAGCCATCCGTTACTACTTCCTCTAAAAATCCTCCGGCCCCGAAGGACCGAAGCGTTTTTCCCCTACCTAAAACGCTCTCAGCGCAGCTTGAGAGTCGACAGCGTAATCAACGCCAGAAGCACCGACAAAATCCAGAACCGCACGATCACCTTCGGCTCCGCCCAACCCTTGAGCTCGAAGTGGTGATGGATCGGCGCCATCTTGAAAACCCGTTTGCCCGTCATCTTGAAGGACGCGACCTGGATCATGACCGACGAAGCTTCAAGTACGAAAATTCCCCCACAAATCGCAAGAATAATCTCGTTTTTGGTGATTACCGCGACCACCCCGAGCGCCGCGCCCAATGAGAGCGATCCTACGTCGCCCATAAAGACCTGGGCGGGGTAGGTATTGAACCAAAGAAATCCAAGACATGACGACGCCACGGTGGCCAAAAAGACCGCAAGTTCCCCTGCGTCGGGGATATGGGGGATCTGGAGATACTCGGCGATTTTGACGTGGCCCGCGCAGTAGGCGAGGATCAAGAACGTCACCGAAGTCGTAATCGTCGGCCCCACCGCAAGCCCATCCAACCCGTCGGTCAGATTGACCGCATTGGAAGCGCCCACGATGACCAAAGTCGAAAAAATCACGAAAAACGGCCCCAGTTGCAGCGAAATGTCCTTGAGGAAAGGAAACTTGAGAACCGGCGGAGTGTCCCGCAAAACATAAATCAAGTAAGACGCGACGAGCGCGATCACGGTCTGCCCGATGAGCTTCTGACGAGCGGAGAGGCCCTTGGGATTTTTCTTCACGACCTTGCGGTAATCGTCGATGTAGCCCACCACCCCGAAAAGCACCGTCGTAATGATGGAGATCCAGATATTCTTGTTGCCGAGATCGGCCCACATCAGAGTCGAAAAACAGATGGAAAGAAGAATCAGTCCCCCACCCATGGTGGGAGTGCCTTTTTTGGAGAGATGGCTCTGAGGTCCATCGCTGCGCACGACTTGGCCCATCTGCATTTTTTGAAGGAATCGAATATAGGCTGGGCCAACCAAGATGCTGAGCAGAACCGCGGTAATACTCGCTCCAAACGCGCGGAACGTAATATATTTGAAAACATTCAAGAATCCGACGCTCACATGCAACGGATAAAGCAAATAAAGGAGCATTTCCGGATGCTACTGATTTTCAAAAGCTAAAGTCAAGAAATTAGGGCCTGTCGGGCCACTTCCCGGTCATCAAAATGGACCTTGGTCTTACCCAAGATTTGATAGTCCTCGTGCCCTTTTCCGGCAATCAAGACGAGATCGCCAGGTCGCGCCATGCCGATTGCCGTTTCGATCGCCTTTTTGCGATCCGGTTCGACTCGATAAGGCGTGAGAGGCGTCTTGCCCGTAAACCCACGGATTCCCGCGACGATCGCATCAGTGATCGCGGTGGGATCTTCGGTCCGGGGATTGTCCCAGGTCACGATCACCTCGTCGGAGTGCTCGACCGCAAGCCTTCCCATCACCGGTCGCTTCTGGGCATCGCGATCGCCTCCGCAGCCAAAGACCGTGATCAGCCGCTGGCTCGGCCTTTTGAGCGCCTTGAGATTGATCAGCACTTTCTCGAACGCGTCGGACTTGTGGGCATAATCGACGAAGACATGAATCCCGCGCGAGTTGGCGATGCTCTCCATCCGGCCCGGAACCCCCGGCAAGCGACTCACTCCGTTTTCGATCGCGGCTTTGGCGATTCCGAGTGAGCGGGCCATCTCGATGGCGCAAAGAAGATTGTAGAGATTGAATCGGCCCATGAGACGCGAATGAATCTGGAGATCGGCGACGGTGCCCGAAATCCCGGTGAGCGATTCTTGGAGCGATGCCATCCCGGGCGAAAACGCCCTCACGCTCTCGGGCCTCGCCGGATGACTTGCGGTGAGTTCGCCCAGGAGCCTGCGCCCGTGCGGATCGTCGGCGTTGACCACGCAGGAAGGGCGCTTTCCCACTTTCTCGGAAAGCTCGAAAAAATCGCGAAAAAGCATGGCCTTCGAGTTGAAGTAATCTTCAATATCCGGGTGATAATCGAGATGCTCGGGCGTGAGATTCGTAAAAGCCATGACGTCGAACGGGATCGCGCCCACTCGATATTGCTTGAGCGCGTGCGAAGAAACTTCCATCACGACGTGGGTGCAGCCGTCGCTTTTCATTTCGGCGAGGAGCTTCTGCAGCTCGACCGCTCCGGGCGTGGTGTGCGTGGAGGGGTAAATCTTTTCTCCAAATCGAAAATTGACCGTTCCGATGACTCCGGCCTTTTCTCCGGCCGCTTCCAAAATCGACTCGAGGATATAAGTCGTCGTCGTCTTGCCGCTCGTTCCGGTGACCGCGGCGAGTGACATCGTTTGGGCAGGATTTCCGTAAAAATCGGCCGCGAGTTCGGCGAGCGCTTGGCGCGAATCTTTGACCACGATGTCGGCGCCGGCTCTTTCGCCCACGACGATTTGCGCGCCTTTTTTCCTGACTTCCGGAATGTAGAGATGTCCGTCTTGTGATGTGCCGCTCACCGCGACGAAGAGAAAACCCGGCGCCACTTCGCGCGAGTCGGAAGTGATGCCCGCGAATTTGCCAGAAGCGACTTGTGCCTTAAGGGTCGCCCAATCCAAGGTGGATCACCTCCCCTTCGGTCAGGTCCTTGCCTTCCTCGGGTTGCTGCGATTGAACGATTCCGTCGCCATGGACGTCGAGATTGAAGTGATGGCCCTGGAGCACGTGGATGCTCTCGGGGATGGTGAGGCCATGGAGATTGGGCATCTTCCAAATCATCGCGCCTTTGCCGGTCGCGCCCTGCCACAGGAGCGTCGGCTGTTCGATCGGAGGAGCGGTTTCGCTGACGAGCGCCCTTTGCGGAGCGGCTTGAGAGAGTCGGATTTGATCCGACTTCGCGAGGGGAACTGCCGGTGCGAGATCGTGCGCAGGAATGCTGAACCGATTGACGACCGCGCTCAGAACATCATGAAAGAGCGGCGCCGCCGTCTGAGCCGCGAAGTAAACGCCCTTGGGTTCGTTCAAGACCGCGTAAATCACGAGCTTGGGATCCACGCCGGTCGCAAATCCGATGAACGAAGCATTGTGGCGCGAGCGAGAATACGCACCCGTATCGGGATCGACCACTTGAGCGGTCCCGGTTTTTCCGGCGACATCGTAGCCTGCGAGCCTTGCGTTCACGCCCGTGCCGTTGTCCTCGGTGACCGAGGACAACGCATTCATGACGTCGGCGGCGACCTTTTCGGAGATCACGCGCTTAGGCGGTTCGGAAGACGTTTGGTCCTTGATCAGTTTTGGAGTGACCAGATATCCGCCATTCAAGAAAGTCGCGTAAGCCCGCGCCATCTGAATCGGCGTGACCAAAATCCCCTGGCCAAAACCGATGTTGGCGAGCGAGAGCGGCTGCCAGTCCTTGCGCGGCGGAATGCGTCCCGAAATTTCGCCCGGAAATCCGATACCCGTCTTCGCGCCGAAACCAAAGTCCTTGAGTGTCCTGTAATAACTGTCAGCGCCGAGCTTGAGCGCGACCTTGGCCGCACCGACGTTGCTGGAGAACTGGATAATCTTGCGCAGGCTAATCCAATCAAACTTGTCCTTGGCTTCCGCCTCGGAAATCTTCTTGCCCTGAACCTTGAAACTTCCATGCTCGCCATTGACCTGATCCGCGAGTTTCCATCCGTGCGAAAGGGCGCTGGCGATCAGAACCGCTTTGAGCGTCGAACCGGGTTCGTAACCGTCAGTGATCGCGCGGTTTCGCCGGCGCTCCAGGGAGCCTTCCTTTTCGTTGGGATTGAAAGAAGGCTGATTGGCGAGCGCAAGAATCTCGCCGTTCACCGCGTTCATCACCATGACGGACCCCGCTTTGGCGGAAGTCTTGGTGATCGAATCCTTGAGTGCTTGCTCAACCGCAAACTGAAGCGAGGCATCGAGCGTGAGTTCAACCGGCTCGCCGTCTTTGATATGCTTTGCCGCGACCGCGTCGATGAACGAGGGTCTTCCCAGCGCGTCTTTGATGGCGGAGACCGAAACCACTGCGCCGCTCATCTTCTCCTCTTGCCAGAGCTCAACGCCTTCGGTTCCCGCCGAGTCGACGTTGACGTCCCCCAAGGTCTGCCCCGCAAGTTCGCTATGCGGATAAACGCGCTGGCTTTCCTTGACCAGCCAGAGACCCTGAGCAAGATCGCCGTCGGCATCGACTAGGCGCCACTTCTTGAGCCGGGTCATTTCTTCTTCGTTCAGATGCCGCTTGATCCAGACGAATTCTTTCTTTTCCTTGAGTCGACCGATGATCTTGCTCGCTGGAATGTCCGTAGCCTTCGCGAGAAGCCTGACCATCGTCTGGCGATTTTCGATCTTGAGCGGATTGGCGGCGAGGCTGTTCACCTCGATATTAACCGCGAGCGGCTCCCCGTTGCGATCTTGGATCGTTCCGCGGCGGGGGCGAACGAGAACTTTGGATTGAAACTGCTTGCGCGACATCTGCTCGAGCCGGGGATTGGTCCAGAGCTGGATGTACGCCGCGCGAAGCGATACCGCGCCCGCAAAAAGCAGAACGAGCACCATCAAAAAAGTCATCCGACCCTTGTATGCGTTCTTCAGTTGGCGCCTCTCATATGAATGATCTGGTCCGCCCGCGGTTGCACGAGGCCGTATTTGGATTTTGCGATCGTCTCAAGCCGGCGCGGTGAACGGAGCGCGGTCAAGCGCAGCTGCTTTTGTTCGCTTTCCTGCTCGAGATTGCGGGTTATGCGATCCGACTGATTGATCTCATACGTGGTTCGCACGACCGCGAGTCGGAGCCAGACGGTGCCGATCGCCATCACGATCAAAACGGGGTAAATCCAGAGCGGGAACCATTTTCTCTTCACGACGAAGTCCTCTCGGCGATGCGGAGCTTGGCGCTGCGGGAGCGCGGGTTTTCGGCGATTTCGCGCTCATCGGCTTCGATCGGTTTTTTGGTCAAAGCATCGAACGCTTCGCTCTTAAACGCGATCTTCACTTTTCGGTCCTCCAGCGAATGAAAACTCAAGATGGCGACTCTTCCTTTGGGCTTCACCAAAATAATAACACGCTCAAGCAAACGATCGAGCTCTTTGAGTTCCTCGTTGATATGAATTCGGAGCGCCTGAAAAGTTCTCGTCGCGGGATGGATCGGTTTTCTTCCCTTCGCAGCGAATCGCGCCGCCGGTGGAATCGCGCGGGTCACCAACTCCGCAAAAGCCAAAGTCGTGTCAGGAAGTTGACGATCTCGCCTCGCTTGGATGATCGCCGCGGCGACCTTTCGTGAAAATCGCTCTTCACCCAGTTCGTGAATGATCTTTTCGAGTTCGCGCTCGGTCACCTTCCGAAGAAACTCGCGCACGCTCACTCCACGAGTGGGATCGAGCCTCATATCAAGTGGTCCATCCCACTGAAAACTGAGTCCCCGCTCGGGATCTTCGAGCTGATCGCTCGAAAAGCCGAGATCCGCCATCATTCCGAGGACAGGGATATTCATTTTTTCGATCGCACCCGTGATTTCCCCGAAGCGGGAGTGTAGGAGCGTGAGCTTTCCCTCGTCGGTTTCTTGACGAAATCGCTCTTGCGCATGAGCGATCGCGCGCTCGTCTTGATCGACCGAGATCACCCGATGCCGCGCAAGTGCGGGGTCACTGGCAAACTGTTTGAGAAACGCCGAAGTATGCCCGCCTCCGCCGAGAGTGCAGTCCACGATCGCGTGGGGAGGCGCATCGGTCGGAAGTTTTGAGAAAGGCTCGACCAACGCGGCAACAATCGGCGAAAGCAGGATGGGGACGTGAACGCTCACAGCTGCTTGTGGTGACGGCGATGATGGAGAGTCGCGACGACGCGGTCGGCGACGGGAAGCTTGTCTTTAAAATAAGTTTCGATCGCGTATCTCGCGACTTGGGACGACTTGATTCGCCAAACCTTTTCGGAGATGGTCAGGCTCGCGAACGCGAGTTTCTGCCCTTCGTATTCGGCATAACCGACAAACCAATCGTACTTGCCTTTGGGATCCGTCCCGGTCAAGGTTCCGGTTTTTCCGCCGACGTCGATCAACGAACATTGGCGATTGAAGCCGTGAAACGCTTTTCGGCAAGTTCCGTTGCTGATCGTTTCGCGCATCAGCTGTCGGATCTGCATCGCCGTACCGTCGTCGACCACTGAGCGTTCAACCGTCGGTTGGGCGGTGTAAAGTTTGGTTCCATCCTCTTGGTAAACCGACTGGACGAGAAAGGGATCCATCATCACGCCGCCATTGACGACGGTCGCGGCGATCAAGGCTCCTTGAAGCGGGCTCATCGTATTGTCGCGCGTGTATCCGGATGCGGCCTCCGCCACTCCCCAGATATCGTCGGGAATGGCTGCTTTTCCGGTCTGCATCGGAAGATCCGAAGCGATCTTGCGATTGAAGCCAAAGCGATCGGCATAGTCGCGCAGAACCTCGGGTTTGACGGTGTAGGCGCCGAGTTTTCCGAAGACGGTGTTGATCGACTTGGCAAAAGCTTCTTTCACCGTAATATAGCGGGTCCAACGATTGGCCGTCGTCTTCAAGATGTTGCTCCGATAGAGCGTATGATTCTGGCCCGAGAACGGGATCACCGTGTTGGGAGTCACCTTGTCTTCGGCCATCGCCGCGGCCGCGGTCACCACCTTAAAAACCGAAGCGGAGGGGAAAGTCGCGCGCAAAGCGAGGTTTTCGCGATCCAGGTCGTGGCGCGAGTAACTCACCATCGAGAGGATGCGGCCGGTCTTTGCGTCGAGCGCGACGAAAGCCCCATAATCCGGCATCGTCTGGCGATAAAGCGCCTCGACTGAGGTCTGCAGCTTGGAATCGAAGGAATATTCGACGACCGCTCGGTTGAGATTGTTGTCGCTGTCGTTGAGCATGACTTCGGTCGGAAACTCGCCCTTCTTGGTCGAATCCGAAAGCGCGAGCGCAATCTGCTCACGGGTGATCGCCGCTTTTTTCACCCCAAGTTTAGTGCTGATCTGACTGAGAACGCCGGTGTCGGTGTTCGTAGCGGGCGGCAGATGCGAGCGCATGTAAGACCGAGTCGCGAGCGCGCCCACACTCACAAGCAGGGCGGCGATCAGAAGCGTACTGGGCTGGGGTTTGGTGATGTTCATTATTTTGCTCACAATTCCTTTGTGTCTTCTCCTGCAGATCCTCTCCAGGAGCCCGAGTTAAAATTGTCGCTTAGCGAGCTCGCATAAGCAAGCCGGCTCGAATCGGGCGGCCCGTTTTATGAGATCCATCAGATCGAACTCTTGACGCCTCGGTCGAGGTCGGCAGAATTTTCCGGCTCTTCGGACGGCCTCGCTTCGGGAACTCCCGAAGCGGGAACGCTTTCGAACGGCAAGCGTTGGTGGGTCTCCGCGATTCGTTGGTCTTCACTGATGTAGTGGGCTTGGGTCATCTTAGTCAAGATCGAATCGATGGTCTCTTCCGCATAGGCAGTCAGATGCTTCTTGCGAAAAGATTGTCCGTAACGAATCGGACTCGGCAGAAGCATCGCCAGAAAAGCGCCTTCGCGCGCGGTGAGAAGGATCGGATCTTTCCCAAAATAATAATGAGAGGCCTGCAAAATTCCGAAAATTCCCGGCCCCCACTCGGCCACGTTGAGATAAACCTCCAGCGTCTTTCGCTTGCCCACGAGCTCGTCGAGTTTGATGGCCAGATAAAATTCTTTGGCCTTCCTCCAGAGATTCTTATCCTTGCTCAAAAAAACATTGCGCGCGACTTGCTGGGTGATCGTGCTCGCTCCCCGCGCGAACCGCTTTTCCTCCCAGTCTTCTTGGAAGGCTTCGCGGATCTGATTCATGTCGTAGCCCGAATGCTGATAGTAGGCCCAATCCTCGCTCACAATGATGGCATCGACCGCAAGCGGGGAAACTTGGCCCAAAGAAAGCCACGAACGCGGCCGATTCTTCTGAATCGTGACCCAGGGAGGGAGATCGGGACCGGCATAATGGACGACGGGATACTGCGTCTTCAGTTTTTCTACGTCGGGAAGGCTCCAATAGATCCACGCCGCGAGGATCGCGAAAAGAGCGGTCGATAGGAAAAACGCGTTCCGAAAAACTCGGAACTTTGAACGCCGGGCCATGCTTCTCTATAACACGGCGGGCTGAGGGAGCAGAAATACTTGTTTCGCTTCGCCGCAAAATGTAAGCTCAACGAGTGCAAACCCAAAAAAACAAACGGAAAACCTCTTCAGCGGGGAGCCAGAAGGCCAAGACCCAAAACTCCAAGCGCGACGTGCTCCCTGGGTTGCCGCAGCGGGATGTCCGCGCGAGGCCGATTCCGGACAATCCTTTCCTGATTCCGAACAACAACCGGATCTACTCGAACGAGAAAAAGCGCCGGATCGCCCTCGACATGCTCGAGCGCTACACCGGAAGCCATCCCTCCGAATTCCGGAAGCAGATCATTCTCACCAACTTCGGTTACTATCTCGATCGCTTCGACAAGCTCTGCGGCGACAGCCGCTCGCAAGGCTCGGCCATGGCCGTGGTCCACAGCAAGAAAGCGGACGTGACGATTGTCGATTTCTCGATCGGCTCTCCCAACGCCGCCCTGATCATCGAACTTTTGTCGGTCGTCGACCCCACCGCAGTTCTTCTGCTCGGAATGTGCGGCGGACTTCATCGCTCGCTGAAAAAGGGCGATTTCATCCTTCCCACGGCAGCTATCCGCGATGAAGGCTCATCCCAACACTTCATGCCCACCGGGGTCCCGGCGCTTCCCACCTTCAAGATCCAGAAGTTCGTGTCCCAGATCATCGTCGAGCGCGGACTCGACTACCGAACCGGCGTGGTTCATACGACGGACTATCGCTTCTGGGAGTTTGACCAAAAATTTAAAGCGCAGCTTTATGAAGAACGCGCCTTGGCAATCGAGATGGAAACTGCGACACTCTTTGTGGCGGGTTTCGCGAGCAAAGTTCCGATCGGAGCGTTGCTCCTGGTCTCGGATTTGCCCTTGAAGCGAAACGGCATCAAGACCAAGCGGTCGGCGAAAGCCGTTTTCAAGGATTACACGGATTTGCATTTGGAAATTGGCATTAAGTCCATGAGTGAAATCGCCGAGCGCGGCGAGCACATTCGACATTACAAGTGGTGATAACGGCATGCTGAAGAAGATTCTCGATTTTTTCTCAAACGACTTGGCGATCGACTTAGGAACCGCGAACACTCTCGTCTACGCACGCGACCGCGGGATCATCATCAACGAGCCTTCGGTCGTCGCGATCCATCGCAACTCGCGCGGCCAGACCCGCGTCCTCGCGGTCGGAAAAGAAGCAAAAGACATGTTGGGCAGAACGCCCGGATCGATCCAAGCGATCCGCCCCCTCAAGGACGGCGTCATCGCCGACTTCGAAGTCACCCAGTCGATGCTCAAATATTTTATCCAGAAATCCAGCGAACGCCGCTCCTTCATCCGCCCCCGCATCATCATCTGCATCCCCTTCGGCATCACTCAAGTCGAGAAGCGCGCCGTGAAAGAATCCGCCCAGAGCGCTGGCGCGCGCGAAGTCTACCTCATCGAAGAACCGATGGCCGCGGCGCTTGGCGCCGGTCTTCCGATCCGCGAACCCAGCGGGAACATGATCGTCGACATCGGCGGTGGCACCACCGAAGTGGCCGTCATCTCCTTGGGCGGGATCGTGTACTCCAAATCGGTCCGCGTCGCCGGCGACAAATTCGACGAAGCCATCGTCAACTACATCAAACGCAAATACTCGCTGCTCATCGGCGAGCGCACCGCTGAGCAGATCAAGCTCTCGATCGGTTGCGCGTATCCGTTTGAAGAAGAGAAGGCTTACGAAGTCAAAGGCCGCGACTTGATCAGCGGCGCACCCAAGACGATCGAAGTGAACTCCGAAGAAATTCGCGACGCTTTGGCCGAGCCCGTCTCCGCCGTCGTCGACGCGATCAAGACCGCGCTCGAGCGAACCCCCCCTGAACTCGCGGCCGACATCGTCGATAACGGGATCATCCTGGCCGGTGGCGGAGCTCTGCTCGCGAACCTCGACATCCTGATCAAGGAAAAGACGGGTCTTCCCGTCGCCTTGGCCGAGGATCCCCTCACTTGCGTCGTCCGCGGATCGGGCAAGGCGCTACAAGACATGGATTTGTTGAGAAAGGTGACGATTGTCTGAATCGTTTCGGGTCCCGCGGGAGTTTCAACCGGTCGAGAGTGTCTCGGAGGGTTTGAAGCTTATCAAAGAAGGGTGCAAAACCCTTTCTTCCGCGATGATCTGGACAGCGGAGCACGAGCAAGTCATCAATTCGCACCTCAACGTCTTTAGCGAAGCCACCCACACCTTTTACTGCTGGGCCCCCAAAAGTCTCGATACCCAAGCCTTCTTCGCCGCGGTTTCGCAATCGCCGCTTCGCGAGTGCTACTTTAGCGTCTCGCTCGTGCGCGCGAACATCTTTTTTCGGTCCGAATTTCTCGACCTCGACACCGGCGGCCTGCAGTTCAGGATTCCGAACAAGGTCTTCAAAGTCCAGCGCCGCAACGACGTCCGCCTCCCGATCCTCGAAAACTTCGCGATGAAGGTCTCCTTTAAAGATCCCCTTTTTCCGCTTCAGGAGATGAACAAGAAGGTTCTCGACATCAGCGCGGGAGGGCTCGCCTTCATGATCACCGAAGACGAGTCCGCGATTTTTCCTAAGGGTCTCATCTTGAAAGACGTCACCTTCATGATCGGAAACCGCAAACTCACCACCCGCGCCGAGATCAGCAACGTCCGCGAACTCCGCGACGACCGCAACAAGGGTTACCATGCGGTCGGAATTCACTTCTTGGACTTGCGCCCTGGCGACGCCCAATACATCGCGGGTTACGTCTTCGAAGAAAGCCGAAAGTATTTCATGAGGTTCATCTAAGTGGCTTACAATCCGAAAGACTATTATTTTCAGAAGGCGAAGAGCGAAAATTACGTCGCTCGCTCCGTTTTCAAAATTCAAGAAATCGACGAGCGCTTCAAGATTTTCAAATCCGGCTACAAAGTTCTCGATCTGGGCGCGGCACCCGGCTCGTGGTCTCAGTACGCCACCGAAAAAGTGGGCAAGCAGGGGCGCGTGCTCGGCATCGACATCCAACCGATCAAACTCACCCTGCCCAACGCAGTCTTCATCACTGCCGACATGCGCGACCTGAACTTGGAAGCGATCATGATCGAAAGGGAAATCACCCCTCCCTTCGATATCGTCCTCTCGGATATGGCGCCCAAGACGACCGGCATCCGCATCACCGATCAAATGCGCTCAGTCGAGCTGTGCGAACTCGCGCTCGCGACCGCGGAGCGCTTCCTGCGCCCGCGCGGAAGCTTTGTCTGCAAGCTTTTTCACAGCGACGAGTTTGAGGCTTTTCGAAAGCTTTTGCGCGAAAAGTTCGGCCGCGTCGAGGTCCTCCGCCCCAAGAGTACGCGCAAGGAAAGCAAAGAAATTTTCTTTATCGCGACTCTTTTTGAGGGGAAAAAAGGTTGACCGGCGTTCGATCGGCAACCGCAGCGGATTACTCCGCTTTTCTGGAACTGAACTCTCAAGTTCACCAGATTCACGCGAAGAACTATCCTGCCTATTTCAAGCCCGCGGCGCATGTATCGGAGGCCGAATTTAATCGATTTATCTCCACTCCCGATGTGCACATCCTGATCGGACACGAAAACCTCAAAGTTTGGGGCTATGCTTTCTTTGAAGTCTGGAGACAAAATGAAACACCATTTTCTCACGCCGTGACCTCCCTCTACTTGAGGCAAATCGCCGTCGACGCTTCCTGTCGGCGCGGTGGGCATGGCCGTAAACTCCTCGAATCAGTGATCGCGTCTGCCCGCGAGCAGAAGATCCAAAAAATCGAGCTCGATTGCTGGGCGTTCAACCAGGACGCGATTTCGTTTTTCCGGCGCTGCGGATTTGCTTTGATGAAAGAACGTCTTCATCTGGACATTGCCACCACCTAATTGGCGGTTACGATTTCGCAAGAGGTTATATCTAACGCCTGCTTTGCGAGGATATGCATCGTGTGGCTAAACCAAAATAATCTTCTGCCGTTAGCCTGGTCAGACACCCATATCTTTATCTGGTCAGTGTGCACTTCGACCTGCTCCCGGTAACTGGCCGATTCGTACGCCCAGAACTTATCGCGCTTCGGATCATAGCTGGAGATATCAAAGTTAAATGACTGGAAGCATACAGTAGAAGTATCGCTGATCAGTTCGGAGGGCACCTTAAAAGCGCTGATTTCCTTTTCACCGGTTTCGGAGTCCTTATACAGGCCCTCTTTTCTCCAGGTATCTAAAATAATTTGCGGATGGATAGGAGAAAAATGAAGCACGTCATTCCAAAGACAATTCAGGATTGAAATCCGTTTTTCGAAAAGCCACTCCCGCCCTTCATATTTTTTTGACTGAATCTGATAGACCGCGGGCAAAGTTTTTTTCAATTCGTTTAATGGATACAAAACCGAACCATGCATCTGCTTCGGTTTGAAATGATAAAGGTGTTGAGTCATTTTTTACGCAGCGAACGGGCTAAGAAGTTTGCGCATCGATTCTACAAATTTGAGATCTGTTTTTAAATCGAAAGGGCGGGAAGTCGACCCGTCGTATACTTTGCACGCAGGCATTTTACGTTTTTCTTCCATTTCGTGCGGGTATCGCGGCATGACGTGGGTATGCAGCGCCGGATCGAGATTTCCCCATGTTTCATAGTTGATTCGGTAGGCATCCGTCGCTTTTAATAACGCATCGCCGACCCTGATCATATTTAAGCAACACTGTACTCTCGCAGCTTCGCTCAAACTATTGAGATCGGGGACAACCGGATCACCAAGGAACAGGCAGTGGCCATCCAGCGGTTGCACATCGCCAGCCACCACCCAGCCCGACTTCAGTTTTATAATTGAAAAAGGGTTCTCACCCAGATTTGCGAGCTGAACTCTTTCATGGATCACTGTGGACATAAGCTTTTTTATATTTGGAGCAGCCTCCTGTCATCAAATAATTTTTTTACATCTATTAAAAATACCATTGCCCCAAATCGTAACCCATGTTAACTTCTAGGCATGCCCCAATCCCGTCAGCTCTCGTTTCTTCCACGCGTTGAGCTCGCCCATGGCGGGGACGCTACCGCAGGGAAGCGAAAATGCCGACGCCCGATCGATCCCAAACGGCCCCTCCATGTCACGCTTCGGTCTCGGCGGGCCAAAGGCGGGTGGTCGATGCTTCGTAAGCCGCATAAGCACAGGGTATTTCTCCTCGCGCACGCGCTCGCGGATCGCTATCGGGTCAAGATTCACCGCTTTGAAAACGTGGGCAACCACCTGCACCTCCTGATCTCCGTACCGTCGCGGCGGGAGTTTCAGGCTTTCCTGCGGGTGCTCGCGGGGCAGATCGTTTTCGTCGTCACGGGGGCATGCAAAAGCCACAAAGTGGGAAGGTTTTGGGACAAGCTCGCGTACTCTCGCGTCGTGAGTTGGGGGCGGGAGTTTCGGGCGGTGATGAAATACCTTTCCAAGAATGCATGGGAAGCACTGGGTGTTCCTCGCCCGTATCTTTTGTCGTTGCGACACTGAACGCCCTTTGAGTATGTTTTAGAAATGTTCATTTTCTCGAATCTCGCCATCAGTCTGGACGGAAAGATCGCCACGCGTAGCCGAGCGCACTTTCCGCTGGGGAGCCGCGAAGATCGCCGGGTGATGGGCGTTCTGCGCGCGCGTGCCGACGCGGTCCTGATGGGAGCGGCGACGCTGAGAAGTTTTCCTGAACCGGTTTTGGCCGACAAACCCAAGCAACCTCTCAACATCGTCGTCAGTTCCGCTCTCGAGGGGCTTTCACCGCGCTGGGAGTTTTTCGCCAGCGGAAAAACTCACAAACTGGTTTTTACCTCATTCAAAGCTAGCGTCACCAGAGTGCGCTCGTTCAAAAAAATCGCTGACGTGATCGTGCTCGATAAGCCCACGGCGCAAAGAAACACCGCCGTTCAAATCATCGAGCACCTCGAAAAGCTCAAGATCCGAAGTCTCCTCGTCGAAGGGGGCGGCGGTCTCATGTGGGATTTTGCCAAGCCCAACCTCATCGACGAATACTACGTCACCCTCACGCCACGGATTTTGGGCGGCATCTCCTCCCCCACTTTGGTTGACGGGACGGGATTCGATCCAAAACAGTCGCTCAATCTGCGGCTTAAAGAATGCCGACAGTTCGGCAGCGAACTTTATCTCGTCTATAAAAAAACGGGGCGCCGCGGCCCATGAGTATGGAACCTACCGCGCAGGCGGAGTTTCAAAAAAATGGCTACGTGGTGATCAACCGCGCTTTTGACCGCGCTCTCGTACCGAGCCTGAGAAATGAGCTCGCGCGAGTGCACGAAAGTTTTCCAGACCTGAAAGCGCAGCATCCGCTGATGCACCGGCTTGGAGAATGGAGCATTAGAAGTCCGCAAGCGGCTTCAACCGTGATTCGGGACTTCGTATTTTCAGATCACTTTGCCGGCCCTTGCAAATCCCTCGTCGGGAACGACGTGGATTTATATTGGTGCGCAACCGCCGCAAAACCCAAAGAACGCGGCAAAGGTTTTCCCTGGCATCAGGACGCGGGATATGGCGGAGGTCCGGACGAGTATATTACGTTTTGGGCGGCATTTGATGAAGTCGACGAAGAGAACGGTTGTCTATGGGCCGTTCCCGGCTCTCACCTTACGGGCATTCAAGAACATGAGTTCAGAAAATCCGACGAAACAGACTACGGCGGCCCATTCATCAAAAGGCCGTATGAACCCGACGCGACGAAAGTCCCCATACTCCTGTCCCCGGGGGACATGGTTTGCATGCACTCCAAACTCATCCACGCGAGTTTTCAAAATCACTCGCCTCGCGAACGCCGCGGCCTGATCACTGCGTTTGTTCAAAGTGGAGAAAAACAGGTTTTTCAGACGGTAGGAACACCCGAGATTACGGTTCCGTTTATACGGTCGGGCCGGCGATTGGATTCTTCAGAAAACACGCGGGCACAATAGCCGTCATTTACGAAAACTGCTTTAAAGCGTTCTTTGTGATAACTTCCAAATATGCATGGACTGAACCCTGTTGATCCTGGCCGGATTGTTGATTGGGGCAAGACGTCTGACGACTATGCCCAGTTCCGTCCCGGTCCTCCGCCAAGTTTCTATTCAAAACTCACAGCGCTAGGCGTCGGTCTTCCAGGACAAAGAATACTGGATCTTGGGACCGGGACGGGAGTTCTGGCCCGCGAGTTTGCTCTTAATGGTGCGGAGGTAAGCGGAATCGACATCGCATCCGGGCAAATTGAGGCAGCAAAAAAAATCGCCCAAACCGATTCTTTAAAAGTTGATTTTCAGGTGGGAACTGCCGAACGACTCGAGTTCGCTGACCATGAATTCGATGCGATTACAGCCAATCAGTGTTGGCTGTACTTCGACAAAACCAAAGTCATTCCGGAAGTCAATAGGACACTCAAAAATACAGGCCTATTAGTCACTAGCCATTTTTCGTGGCTCCCTCGATTAGACGAAGTAGCGAGAAGTTCCGAGGAATTGATTCTAAAATATAACCCCCAATGGACTGCAAAAGACTGGTCCGGCGTCATTCCTGCTTTTCCGGAGTGGGCCAAAGGTCACTTCGATCTTAAAGCCATGTTTTACTATGATGAGGATATTCCATTTACCCGCGAAAGTTGGCGTGGACGTATTCGGGCCTGTCGAGGAGTGGGTGCTGCGTTATCACCAGATGAAGTGAAAAGATTCGATGAAGAGCACGACAGAATTTTAGAAAAAGTAACGACGGAAAACTTTAAAGTTCGACATAGAATTGATGCTCACTTTTTTGTGGTCCGTTAGTTTAGAAACGTCTAGTTTCTAAATTGGACCTTGGGATCCGGCTGACAATTGCCGGGGCAGGGAGCGGAGATTTCTTTCGCAAAAACGCCCCAGATGGAAAACAGCGACTTTTTGAATCCGACCGAGATCGTCGTCACCACCGCCAAGGCCATGAGCAGCATCAGCACATACTCGACGACCGCCTGTCCGCGGGTGTCACCCAAAATACTCGGCGGCGCTGTTTTCAAGCCCGGAGCGGGCGTTCGCGTATTGAGAGCTGTCTTCCTCATTCTCTCTATTGTAAGATAGAGTCCTGATACATGACAATACCAGCACCAACCCCGCGAAAAGGCTTCATTAAAGTACTCCTTCCCGTTGTCGTGATCGTCTGCGCGGTCTTTATCGTGCTCAGTTTTCTCAAGTCCCAGGTCCCCTCCCGCAGCAACCTGGAAGCCGACCCGGCCGCTGCGCATACGGCTGAAGAAGCTCAACCCAAAGCCTCGATCGGGGGCATTGCGCCGGACTTCGACCTCGCGCCGATCGGCGGCGCAAAAGCGGCAAAACTTGCCGACTTCCGCGCCAAACTGCTCGTAGTCAATTTTTGGGCGACTTGGTGCGAAGCCTGTATGGAAGAAATGCCCTCGCTCGTGCAAATGCGCGAGGCCTATAAGTCCAAGGGCGTGGAAGTGATCGGCATCGACCTCGACGAAAACGCTTCAACCGTCGTCCCCCGGGCGGCCGCTCAGTATAAAATGGCTTTCCCGATCTACCTCGATCCCGACAACAAGCTGACCGATTACTTCGACATCCATGCGATTCCCGTCTCCGTCGTCATGGGTGCAGCAGACCGGAAAATTCTTTACATTGAAACCGGCGAAAGAAACTGGAACGATCAAGAGACAAGAAATCTCATCGACAAATGGTTAAACGGTAAATGAGCGACGATTCGACCCTGGCAGCGAGCCAACAAAACGTGTTCTCTCTTCCGATTTTTCTCACGAAGCAGAACAAGTATTTCTATTCGGCGCTATGGGTGCTGATCGGAGGCTCGCTCTATATGCTCTCCAATCATTTCCCGATTTTCCCCCCACGACTTCTCCCGATGACCGACCTGGATCGCGCGATTCCCTTCATTCCGCAGTCCATCTGGATCTACAGCAGCGAGATGTTCCTTTTTTTCTCGGTCTACATCATCAGCAAAGACCTGGTCAATGCGAACAAGTATCTGTATTCGTTCCTCGCTCTTCAGCTCGTGAGCGTGGCGATCTTTTTTCTCTGGCCGACGACCTATCCGCGTGAGCAATTTCCGACCCCACTCGATCTCGATCGATGGTCCGCGGCCCTCTTCAACAACCTGCGGGACGTCGATACGCCGGGCAATTGCCTGCCCAGCCTACACGTCAGCAGCGTTTACCTCTCGTCTTTCGTCTATCTGGACGAGCAGAAGAAAAAATTTCCGTTCTTTTTCATCTGGGCGACGCTCATCGCGATCACCACTCTCACCATGAAGCAGCATTACGTCGCCGACGTGGTCTCCGGCTTTGGGATCGCGGTGGTCATGTACTTCATCTTTCATCGAGTCGTAAAATACCGCACCGATTAATTACCAATTCATTAAATGACGCGATCCTCCGCCCAAAGGGGCCCGCTTTTTCGGCCTGGACAATCGATTTCGGCACGCTTTAAGCTGGGTACCTGATACTCTGTATAGACAGAAAGACTACTTAGGAGCAAATCATGAGCGAACAACCCAAAACCGAGACTACCGGAACGACCCAACCGTTTACACCGATCGACCAGCATCTTTTTGAGTCGCGGACGGTTTTCGTCAGCGGCGAAGTGGACTCCGATCTCGCACTGAGGGTCAATCGTCAGCTCCTCGCTTTGGAACGCGCCAACCCGTCGGCTCCGATCGTTCTCTGGGTCGACTGCCCGGGCGGCGAAGTTTATTCGGGCTTTGCGATTTACGATACGGCCCGCTTTATCCAGCCGCGTGTCATCACCGTCGTCGCTGGCTTGGCCGCCAGCATGGGCTCCGTCATCGCTCTCTGCGCCGAAAAAGAAGATCGCGTCTCGCTCCCGAACGCGAAGCTCCTGATCCACCAACCGCTTATTGGCGGCGCGATCCGCGGGCAAGCTTCCGACATCGAAATCCACGCCATCGACATCATCGAGCTCAAAAAGAAAATGCACCGTCTCTACGCCGAACGCACCGGCACTTCGGTCGATCGGTTCCAAGAACTGATGGAACGCGATCGCTGGATCGACCCTAAAGAAGGCGTCGAACTCGGCCTGATCTCGAAAGTGATCAATGTCCGCAAGGACCTGGAAGCGCTGACGAAGCGTTAAGTTTTTTGGAGTCACCCCAGGAAATCGAAGCGCAGCTTCTCCTCAAGAAACTCGACTCCGAGAGAACTCTCGTCTCCGTGGCGAGCGGAAAAGGGTTTTACTCGATCGAGTTGATCCTTTTTGTCGTGGGATTGGCGATCCTTTTCATATCAGGAATCGATGAAATGAAGTTTGGCCATCATCCTTCAGTCTTCGTGGTTTTCGCGATGATGAACTTGTTCATGATGGCTTTTCATACGCGCACGCAGCGGCAACTCAACGCTGTGATAGCTCTTCTCAAAAAGCAGCAAAAAGATCTTTAAGCACCCACCTCTTCCCGTAGATGAGAGAATTATTTTGAACTAGGGATCTTCGAGCGACAGTCGTCGATAAAATCGATATTTTTGGGTTTGCCGGTTTTACTTTCCAAGATAGGGCGATTTTCAGAGGCTCTCACCAAGCAAAGTTATAATAAGTTTCTTCAAACCGCTTGAACGGGAGAATCGCAATTCTCGCGGCCTTCCCTGCTTCAAGCGTGCCGCACTCCCCATGAAGGTCGAGGGCTTTAGCGGCATTGTAGGTCACCGAAGCAAAAATCTCCGCGCGCGACATCTTGAGATAAAGCGCCGCGATCGTCATGATGGCGGGCAGATTGAGCGTCACGCAAGTTCCCGGATTGAAATCGGTCGAAAGCGCG
>Ga0206881_10157_pt1 | contig 20109 bp, 17 predicted proteins | sample Alteio_BWOrgCont_3_FD_152867 | JGI IMG/M metagenome (GOLD analysis project Ga0206881, IMG submission 152867) | Enriched cells from forest soil in Barre Woods Harvard Forest LTER site, Petersham, Massachusetts, United States -... | ecosystem: Environmental > Terrestrial > Soil > Temperate forest >...
ATCCGCCACCATCACCATCGCTGGTATCGAGTTGCTTCGTCGTATTCGCAAAGACCAGTTCACACTAGGAAGTCTCCGACTCAAAGACCAAACTGTGCCGGCTCTATGGAGCGCGGTACTCGCCGCTTAGGCGCAGGCACCTCACATGGTTACCTCCGAACTTCGTCGCTGTTTGCATCGGAGCCTTCGACGCTTTCCATATGTTTCGCGCGGATTCGCACATGCTGACCGGCATCAAGCCAGCACCCGAGGGGAATCTCTTAGTCCCGTCCCCGCGCAAACACCAACTGCGCCGCAGACACAGCAGTGAAGATCAATCTGGATTGAGCTAGCCTACTCTGCATTCCAGAAACACCGATTGCGTCGAGGTCTTCCTATGATTTCGCCTGACCCCAACAACATGCCCAGCGGATTTCCCCCCGCTGCCTACCTTCCGGCATCTTTGCAGATAGCACCGCCGGGCCCAAGTCGGCATTCCGCTTGCCGATAAGCGGTTCGCGCGGGCTAAAATTTGTGCTATCAATCGCACGGCTTCTGGGCACGTTAGGCTCTCGATTACATGCATTTGGGCTCTTAGTAAGTAAGAGGTCGGTGGCTTTCACAGTAATAAGTAACTACACCGATACGAGGGGCAGCGGGCGTCGCCTCAGGCGTCTAGTCTGGAGGCGTCGACCAGGCCGTGTCTGATTCGCATTTTGGAATGACGCAAAAACGCGGCCACGCGCGCGAATATGGCATGAACCTTCTATCTGCCCGAGGGGCAACGACCAGCGCCCCAACTTGGAGTCGTAGATTCATGCTGGTCATTTCTCTGGTGACCCGGCCGGAAAATCGGAAATTTCCTAACATGAGGGTGAATTTATCTTATGAATAATAAAAATAATTCGGGCATCCCGTTTGCGCGCATGTGTTATCACAGTAACTGAAGGGTTTTCTCGAAAGAATTGTGCAGGGTGGTAATACCGACTGCGCTCATAGCCTTCCGTTCAAGATCGGTAGCTCGTGAATTTGTGGCCTCCAACTCGGCGATCAAGTTGCCGGTTTAACTTTGTTTTCCTTTGGTTAGCGATCTCGGTCTTCTCCTGGGGACTCCAGTACAAGCTCTCGCTTTATGACCCGCCGAACGCCAGTTCGCATAAAATACCTAGCGCGAAACTGCTCTCAAAAGACGAGCAGACTGCTCGCCTAGACAGTACTTTCATAAGGAACGCCAAGACCTCAGTCAAAGCTGTTCGTACGGCGCTTTCCGGTTTTTTCCTCTTCTTTCTGCTGGCGTTGAACCTTCTGAATCCTTCCTCGCCAAGTCACAGGGAGCAGGAAGCCAGCCGCCGGTGGTTTCATTGTCACCGGGCTAGCCTGAACGCCATCTTCTTTCGCCCACCTCCCGTCCTTTCCTAGTTTTTACCCCCATTTCGTCGCCAACTGAGCCATCTGGCCCGGCATAAATTGTCAGGTGCCGCACGCCGTGTTCTCAATCGGAGAATGCGACTAGCCGCGACGGCTTTCTACTGGTCAGGATCCCATAACTGAATAGGTGCACTCGAGACATGCGAAAGCGAACATCCTTGATCCTCTCAGCAGTATCGGCGTTATTGCCTGCCGCCTTGATTGCCTGCAATTCCAGACCCAAGAGCTCAAATGCCAGTGCGGCGGAGATCCCTTCGGCTCAGGTTGCAAGGGCGCAACGAGGCAATATCTCCCACGTGCTGAGAGTAGCCGGGCAATTTCAGCCATATCAGGTAGTGGATGTGCACCCGAAGGTGAGCGGCTACATGGTGCGCATCAACGTGGACATTGGCGATGTCGTTCACAAAGGGCAGACGCTGGCTGTCCTTGAAATTCCTGAGCTGAATGCCGAAGTGCGGGGAAGCTCATTTGCAGTGGAGCAAAGCAAGGAGGAAATCAATCGTGCCCAACACGAGATTGACCGCGCCGAGGCTACCCATGCCGCGCTGCACGTGGACTATACGCGACTGCTGGACACTTCGAAAGCGCAGCCAGGCCTGGTGGCTCAGCAGGAACTGGACGATGCACAGGCCAAGGATCTGTCATCGGACGCGCAGGTTGATGCCGCCAAAGCGGCGATGGCCGCGGCAAAGCAACATTTAGAAGTGGCTCGCTCGGACCAGACGCGAGTACAGGCGCTTCAAAACTATACAAATGTCGTGGCACCCCTGGACGGCGTGGTCACTTGGCGCTATGCCGATACGGGGGCCCTGATCCAGGGTGGCACCAACTCCAACGATCAGGATCTTCCAGTCGTCAGGCTTTCCCAAAGCGGGCTATTGCGCCTACGCGTGCCGACTCCCGAGAACGACGTACAGTATGTGCGGGTCGGCGACGAAATGCAGGTGCGGGTGGATGCGATCAACCGATCTTTCACCGGAAAGATTGTGCGCTTTACCCGCAGCGTAAACTTCGAGACCCGCAGCATGGAGACCGAAGTGGATGTGGAGAACAGAGACCTCTCCATTGATCCGGGCATGTATGCAAATGCTCTTCTTCAACTTAACCGGGCGCAAAACGTGCTCACGATTCCAGTCGAAGCCCTCGTTCTGAAGGGCCGTCAGGAAACCGTATACGTTCTCGATGACGCCAATCGCATACACATTCGCAACGTAGGTGTCGGGACTCAAGGTTCCCGTCTTGCGGAAATTAAGAGCGGACTCGAGGAGGGGGACCGGGTCATTATCGGTGGCCAGGAAAGGTACTTCGAGAATCAAGAGATAAAGCCGCTGCTCACGCCTGAGCCCACTTCAGACACGTACCAGGAGACAGGCGGCGTCATCGACATGAAGGCGGAAGAGAACGAGGGAGGCGAACGGTAATGCCTAAGTTTGCTCTCGCGTATCCCTACTTCATCATCATGCTGTGTCTGGTTATCGCACTGGTTGGAGTCGTCAGCGTGGCCAGCATGCCGGTTGACCTGTTTCCCAAAATCGACATGCCCGTCGTCGTCGTAGCCACTTTCTACAACGGCATGCCGCCACAACAGATCGAAGCCGATATCACCAACACATTTGAGCGCTTCTTTACCCTCGCCGCTAATGTCGACCATAGCGAATCGCGTTCGCTCACTGGGGTCAGCCTGATCAAGATCTACTTCAAGCCAGGTACCAATCCAGATGCCGCTTTGAGCAACGTTGCCAATCTCGCTATAGCCGATCTACGCCGTTTGCCACAGGGCACGCTGCCGCCGGTGGTGCTGGGGATGGACGCCTCGACGCAGCCGGTCTGCCTGGTAACACTCAAGGGCCAAGGGCTGAATGAAACCCAGTTGAAGGATGTGGCTCAATTTCAGGTGCGTAACCAGATTTCCAGCGTTCAGGGAGCGTCGGTACCACAGCCATACGGCGGAACCTACCGGCAGATTCAGATCTACGTCGACCCGCTCAAATTAGAGGCGCGAAACCTGAGCCTGAACGATGTCGTGCAGTCTGTAAACAGTTCCAACCTGATCCTGCCTGCCGGCGACGTACGCATCGGAAGCAAAGACTTCAATATCTACGCCAATAGCCAGTTTCCTGATGCCAAGTCCATGAACGAAATGCCGCTCAAGTCTGTCGGGAATTCGTCCGTCCTTGTGGCCGATGTGGGCAAGGCGGAAGACTCCGGCGCGTTGCAGTACAACATCGTCCGCATCGACGGCCAGCGCTCGGTCTATGTGCCGGTCTTCAAACAGGGAGGCGGCAGCAACACCATCACCATTGTGAATGGAATGAAGGACGCGATCAAAAAGCTCGTCGACATTCCGCCCACTCTGAAGACTGCGGTTGTCTTCGATCAATCCGTCTTCGTAAAGCTTGCAATTAAGAATCTGCTGAAAGAAGCCAGCATCGGACTGGTCCTGACCGGTTTGATGATTCTCGTCTTTCTCGGTAGCCCGCGCGCTACCTGTGCCGTTCTGCTCTCGATTCCACTGTCTGCGCTGGTATGCCTCCTCATCACCGATGCTATGGGCGGCTCGGTCAACACCATGATCCTCGGTGGACTGGCGCTGGCCTTTTCGCGACTGATCGACGACTCCGTTGTGGTGCTCGAGAACATCTTCCGCTTTATGGAGATGGGGGTGCCTCCACACGAGGCAGCCGAAAAAGGCGGCATGGAAGTCTCGCTTGCCGTTCTCGCTGCTACCTGTACCACCTCCATCGTCTTCTTCCCGGTGTCGTTTCTATCCGGAATCAGCAAATACATCTTCACGCCGCTAGCGCTGGGCGTGGTGTTATCCATCTTCGCTTCGTACTTCTTCGCGATGACTGTCGTGCCGCTCTACTGCGCAAACTTTATTCGTCTGTCGCACGGAGATCCGCACGGCGGGAAGGCGAACCCGGGGTTCTTTGTGCGCTTCGAGCGCAAGTTCAACGAGCACTTCCACCGCATGTTGAACTGGTATGAAGGTCTGGCCCGGCGGGCAATGCGGCGGCCGGAAACCACAGCCGCGGTCATCCTCGGCGGAGTGGTGCTTGTGATGGCCGTGCTCTTTCCGTTCCTCGGCCGCGCCTATTTCCCCCGTACCGACCCCGGACAGTTCATCATTAACGTTCGCATGCCGAGCGGTACCCGCCTGGAGGTCAGCGACAAGTACATAGCCCGAGTCGAGGACGTCATCCGCAGCGTTGTGCGGCCGGAAGATCTGGGCATGATCGTCTCCAACATCGGCGTCTATCCCGATCTATCGGCAATCTTCACTACCAACGCCTCGATGGACACCGCTTTTGTGCAGACAAGTCTGCATGAAGACCACAGCATCAGCAGCCATGAATACATGCGTCGCGTGCGAGAAAAGCTCTCACGTCAGATGCCGGAACTGGCGACTTATTTCCAGGCCGGAGGACTGGTGGATGGCGTCATTAACCAGGGCATGCCGGCGCCCATCGACATCCAGGTCGGCGCGATGGATCTGCATAAGGCCTACGCGCTGGCACAGCAGCTTTCCCAACAGATCCGAACTCTGCCGAACGTAGGCGACGTCTACATTCCGCAGGATCTCGATTACCCGGGGCTTGCGCTCAACATCGATCGCGAGCGCGCCAGTCTGATCGGCCTTTCAACGCAGGATGTCGTGGATAACGTCATCACAGCGCTGACTTCTGATGGGCAGGTCGCCCCCAGCTACTGGATCGACCCTAAGAGTGGCAACAACTACCTTGTCACTGTTCAGTACGAGAATCACTGGATCAACAACATGACGATGGAGGATTTCAAAAATATCCCGCTTAGGGGGGTGCATCCGCCTGGATACAGTCCCATGCAGGAAGCCCGACAGGCGGCAGTCACCTCACCCGAATATTGGGTGGGCGCTCATACTTCGGGATTCACAACGCTTGGAGCCGTTGCCGATATCCAGCAGATTAATACACCAACCGAAGTTGACCATTATCAAATTCGTCCGGTCATTGATATCTACGTGGCGACGAAGACGGAAGCGCTCGAAAAGGTTGATGCGGATATCAACAAGCTGCTCGCGCAAACAAAGCACGACAAGAATACCGTTCTGAACGTGCGTGGCGCGGTAGTCAACATGAATCAGGCTTTCAAGGATTTTGGCCTCGGGCTGATCATCGCGATCCTGCTCGTCTATCTCATCCTGATGGCGCAATTCAGGTCCTTCATCGATCCGTTCATCATCCTTATGGCGATTCCGCCGGGCCTGGCCGGCGTCGTCATGATTCTGCTCTTCACCGGAAGCACATTGAACATCATGTCTCTAATGGGCGTGATCATGATGACCGGCATCGTGGTGTCGAACAGCATTTTGATCGTCGAGTTCTCCGGCATCCTGCACGCGCAGGGGCGCTCGCTGGTGGAGGCTACGGTCGAAGCGTGCAAGGTTCGTCTCCGACCCATTCTGATGACCTCCCTGGCCACACTGCTGGGAATGATCCCCATGGCGTTGGGACTGGAAGCGGGCAGCGAGCAATATGCGCCGCTGGCGCGCGCCGTCATCGGAGGTCTGGGAGTCTCCGTTATCGTCACTGTCTTTCTCGTCCCCGCTATCTACCTGGTGATCCACGGCAGGCGGGAGAGAAAACTCGCCGCGGCTGAGGAGGCATAGAAGATGACTCACAGCCTGACCTACAGACAATTGATCTACACCATCGCGGCTTTTTCGCTGTCAGTGACCGCAACTCGAAACATGTCTGCACAGGCTTCGGTTGGCCAGCGGCTACCCGAGGCCCCGCAGGTTCGCGTGGTGGCCGAGGAGAATTCCGGACACAACATACCAACGGCACCCTCAGATGGTACTTCACCCGAGCAGGCTCCAGCGAGCGCTTCGGGACCTATGCAAAACCAGCAGCTCACGCGCGCGGAAGCCGAACATATGGCCATTAAGAACAATCCGCGGGTCAGCGTTGGCCGCCTGCTCGCTCTCGCACAACATCAGGTAGTTCGCGAAACAAGGGCAGCAGAGCTGCCCACCGCAACCGCCAGTATTACTGCTGTCGATGCAGAAAATGCGACTCGAATCTCTGCCGGATCGCTCACGTCCTCGCGCGTTTTTGAGCACGCAGGCGCCGGCGGTGGCTTTACACAACTGATCCTGGACTTCGGGAGAACCAGGAATCTTGTCGCATCTTCCAAGCTGCAAGAGAAGGCGCAGAATGCCAGCGCACTGGCCACGACGGAAGACATCATCATGGCGACGGATCAGGCCTTCTACAACGCACTGCAAGCGCAGGCATTGCTCAAGGTGTCGCAGCAAAACGTAGATACGCGCAATACCACGGATGTCCAGGTCAATGAAATGACCAGGAACAAGCTCAAGTCGACGCTCGATGCGAGCTTTGCAGATGTCAATCTGTCGCAGGCGAAGTTATTGTTACTTGAGGCACAGAACAATGCTGACTCTACCATGGCTGCCCTTGACGCGGTCCTGGGTCTTGATCGGCAGGTTAACTACGAACTGATAGATGACACCACACCCCTAGAAGCACCGCCACCTGACGTCGACCAACTTCTACAGACCGGCCTGCAGCAGCGGCCTGACCTACAAGCCTTGAACTATGACCAGGAGGCAGCGGTTAAGTTCAGCCATGCTCAGCGCGATCAGCTGTTTCCATCGATCAGCGCTGCGGGAACTGCGGGCAGCGTGCCGATCCGGCCCGCACAGTACTACATCACGAACTGGTGGGGAGCTATCGGTGTCAACATGAACATCCCCATATTTAATGGCTTTCTTTACACAGCCCAGGCCAAGGAGGCCTCGATTCGCGCACAGGCGGCGTCTGAACAGAGCCGCGACCTGCGAGATCAGATCGTTCGCGATATCCGCACCTCGTGGCTGGCGGCCAATACAGCCTTTCAACGTGTCGCCGTAACGGCAGATCTCCTTAAACAGGCGAACCTTGCTCTTGGTCTTGCGGAAACGCGATACAAGCTGGGGCTCAGCTCGATTGTGGAACTGAGCCAGGCCCAGTATCAGCAGACCGATGCAGCAATCGGCAACACAAATGCGCAATATCAATACCGCCTCGCTATCGCGACGCTCAACTATCAGATCGGGGAAACCCCGTGATTGAAAACTTCAAGCTGAAAGTATTTCGTGTAGTCGCAGATGCTCTGAATTTTCGCAGGGCCGCGGACGAGCTTCATCTCACTCAGCCTGCAGTCACTTCGCAGGTAAAGTCGCTCGAAGAGAGCCTTGGCATCGCACTTTTCGATCGCATCGGACGGGACATCAACCTGACGCCAGCTGGAAAAACGCTTTTGCAATACGTTCGTCGGATTGAGGCGGTCGCCAACGATGCGATCGCCGCACTGGCCCCGTTCGGCGGACAAGAAGGGGCTGAGCTGAACATTGGCGCATCCCATACCATCGCAGTCTATCTTCTGCCCAAGCTGCTCCCGCCACTGCTGTGTGAATGGCCCAAGCTGCGAATTCACGTTATCGGCGGTAGCACGAACGACGTTTTGCACGCACTGACCATGCATCAAATTGGGGTTGCGCTGATCGAGTCTCCTGCATTTCGTCCCGATTTGAAGATCGAACAATTTGGAGAAGACGAGCTGACACTCATCGTAAAGCCCGGTCACCGCTGGACGAAGAAACCTTTGCTGAAAGCTGCGGAACTGGTGCAGGAGCCAATCCTGTTGCGGGAATTTGGGTCCGGCATGCGTCGATTTGTTGAAGAGTATCTCGAACAAAACGGAGTCTTGCGGCAGCAGCTTCGCACGTGCATCGACATGAACTCCACGGAAGGAATCATAGCCGCGGTGGAGGCGGGCCTCGGAGTTGGATTTGTTCCATGTCTGGCGCTCGACAAAGCCCTCAAGCTCGGAAGCGTGAGTGCGATCCCGCTCGACAACGGTCCAATCCGGCGGCACCTCAGTATTGTGCTCCTCAATGGGCCAGAGCCGAGAGGGCCACTCGGACAGTTGCTGCAGATTCTTCGTGACAGCGGTGCCGTTGAGCTACGCCCTGCAGCCGAGTCCCAAACGAATACAGGGTCGAGAAGACTGAGAGCGAGCGGTAACGGCAGGAGAGCCGAACATAAAAGGCAGTTTTCTGAATGAGTGTGCTTCCTTGCCCTCTTGAAGTATTCACCGCCATCGGCTTGGCCGGCCTCCTTAAAAAGTGGACGCGACTTGGAAGAACCGGTGCCAATGTGCCTGTCTTGTGTCTGCTGGTCAATTTAAGCCTGCTCGATGCGACGGAGACTTCGCCGGTTTCGGTCATCGCGGCTTCCTCCGAAGCTGCTCGCTTCTGCGGTGTTGGCCATAGTAGCCGAAATTTTATCGACAACCTTCATGCGGGGGAAAGCCACCATGCCATTGATAGGGGATAGGCCCGATTTGAATTTGAGGACGGTGATCTATGCGACCGACTTTTCTCTTTGTTCCCAAAACGCTGGCCTTTACGCAGCGTGCCTGGCGAAGTATTTTTCGGCGACGCTTCTTGTGGCACATGCGTTCACTCTTTCTCAAGCCGCAATGGAAGTCGAAGTGGACTACAAGCTGGTGAGTCAACAGAGAAAGGACCTTGAATTTCTTTTATCGCGAAAGGCGTTTAACCTTGCCTCCGACTCCCTCGAGGCAATTCCGATCCTACTGGATGGCGACCCCACTGAAGTCCTCCAGGAAATCGCAGATAGTCGTGCACCCTCGTTGATTGTGCTGGGAACCCACGGCGGAGGCTGGATAGAGCGAGAACTCATAGGATCGGTTGCCGAGCACATCTTGCGGTCCACCCGATGGCCATCGCTCACCGTTGGCCCGCAGGTCCCGCACGCGCCGGCTGCGACCTTTCCCTTCCAGCGGATTCTCTATGCCACTGACTTCAGTCGAGCGGCTGCTAACGCGTCTGCCTATGCGGTCTCTTTTGCAGAAGCTCTCGGAGCCAAGATCGACATACTTAATCTAATTGGTGGGCATGCTATAGAGCACCCCGATCAATTGGCTGATCTTCGAAAGAACTTTTATGCAGGTCTTGACCCACTCGTGCCGCAGCAAGCGCGAGAATTCTGCGACCCGAGAACCTTTGTCGAGGTTGGCAATGCGCATGATCAAATTCTCGAACATATCCGAGAGCGATCCATCGATCTACTCGTGCTTGGTGTCCGCAAAAGCTCCCCTCTGGAAATAAAAATGCGATCATCTGGCGCGTTTCCACTCATTGTGGACGCACCATGCCCAGTGCTGACGATTACGGGCTAAGAGCAATTCCTGTGAACCGGTGACTTACGTGGCAAAAAGAAAAAAACAGCCGGAATATGCAATCGATCCGACGCCGACCGCACTCGCCGTGGGGATCTTTGGCGGTGCTGCGGCACTGTACCTAACGGAAGTCATATACAGCGAGATGAGAGACTCAGGAGGGCCTGACATTCCGGGATTACCAAATTGGCGGGCTCACATGGGCGCGGTCAGCGTGGGCTCGATGGCATTCGTCGTCACGTTCTTTCTCATGGAATCGTTGGGAAGAAAGTCAAAGGCCATAGCATGGCGGTCAAGTATCCCATGGTTACCGCTCATAGCACTTACTGCGGTGGCTACGGCAATTCATATTCCGATCTACATTGTCATCCTCTCGGGAGCCCTCTACAGCATCTGGGCATACCGCCGGACTCGCGCTGTTCGTTGAACTGCGCTCGTGCACGTGTTCAATCGTGGGCACAATCTGCTAGATACGGCGCCTTTCAGGCCCATCGCCGGGAAGTTAGTCATGGCTGGGCACTAGCTTGTAAAGGCAGACTGAAGCAGATTCAATCCAAGAAACGCGGTCAAAAGGTACCAGTACAACGAAACGTAGTAAGCAAGGGTGAGCGATATAAGTATCATGACCTCCGCAAGCGGGCGGACATCGCCGAATCCGGAGCGGTCGCGGGACTCATCCACGATGATCAATCTCGCGAGGGAGTGCCGGTCGAGGTGCAGATGGAGGGCGCCCAACGTCAAAGCGGATGATCGAATTCCGACAAGATGGATCGAAAGCAAAAAGCTATAGGCGAATGCCTTATGGACGATCAGAAAAAGGCAATGGCGCGAACACGCCAATCCTTGTGGACCATCAAATCATTTGATTATCCATCTATGCTTTTCCGCCCTATACTGAAGGGTTTAGTCAGGGCCGCCGATCCATCATGCGTGCTGCCCTCTGGTAAAACTAAGGATCGACAATGCGCCAAGAGTTATCGATTGGTCTTGCGATATTTGCAACGATGTTCTCTTACGGGCAATCAGGAACGCCTATTCACGAGGGAACAACTATTGTGGTACCTGCGCTGGTCGAGTTGAAGTCTGGTGAAATCGCCTACGGTCTCTCAGTAGATAACTTTTCAATCAAGGACAATGGCATCGAACAGCGAGTCGACGTGGAAAGCGACCCGGGCGCCCTGCCGCTTTCGCTGCTTTTGGTTATACAAACCGGGCATGATGCTCAACTCGGAAAGATAGCTCGTCTTGACGAGTTGCTGGACAGCATTCTTACCAGCCCGCGCGATCAGGTGGGGATTATTACCTTCGATAGCCGTCCGAGTCTTATTCAAAACTTTACGACGGACGCCGATTCCGTTACCAGCGCCCTTGCGACGATTGCGCGTGGCGATACCGGCGCAGCACTATTCGATGCGGTTCATTTGGCCGTTGCTTCGCTTAACAAAACATCGCCCCACAGCCGTCGCGTAATTCTTTTGATCTCAGGTGAACACGACCACGGTAGCAATGCATACGATACAGCTTCCCTGACTCGGGATGTCTCCTCCAGCAATTCATCGATATATAGCCTGTCGTTCAGACCAGGGCGGATGGAACTCCTCAGCAGGCTATGGTCTCTGAACCCCCTCGCGATGACAGAAAGTTCTCTTCAAAGAAATGCCGCTGAGGGTCTTGCGCAACTCACTGGTGGTGACTTCTATCGGTTTGATAGCGAAAAAAGTTTTGAGAACGAGGTAAATACAGCGGCAAATCATATTCACAACCGCTACAGTCTTACTTTTCGGGCCAGAAGTCCTGAGCCCGGTTTTCATTCTTTGCAAGTCGAAGTGCGGCACGCGAACGTGAATGTGGTGTCGGCGCGAAGCGGCTATTGGCTTTCCTCTCCAAATGGATCGGGGAGCGGGGGTGGTTTCCAATGAAGCCATCCGCACACCATGTTAAAGATCATCCCATCCCCTTGCTGGGTTTCCCGCCGACTGTGCCCCCCCGCGCTAAAACGGAGACAGAGTTTGGCCGTCTTTCATTGAGTTATTTCGTGCGGCCTTTGAGCCTTGGTCTCGCAGGATTGGCGCTCGCGTTGATCTTGTGGGGGCTCGCGTACAGACTCTCTCTGTACCATCCACATCAAAACCACCATGCGAGAGTTATTGTAGCGAAATTGTGGATTGGGCCGAGAGAGACGTTTTTTGCTCTCAACAAGCAGACAAAATCGACCGTGCAACATTCGGCTTACACACAATCTGTCCCTGTCACTGGAGTTTTGCTACCTGTCTTCAACAGGGCGTTTCCAATTACGACATCTGCACCTCCAACTCAGAGTCAGCTTGACTCTCCTCCAGGTAGTCTTCGCTCTCCTCCGCAGGCTCTTTAGGCACGTCGTGTTGTGTTTGCCGGTTCCCCAAGCCCTATGTGCTGCGGCGCTCGCAAAATCATAGCCCCTGCTTTTCCGGATCGCCTTGAGGAGAATCACACCATGGATTTCATATGGTTTTTCGTTGCAGTACCTGTCGTCTCTTTCCTGTGTACCGCGTGTCTCATTGCCACAGACCACAGGCGTAAGTTGCCGGATTGTGTCGTCCCGCTTTCCACGATAGGTTTGGTATCGGCAAAGAAAACCTCACCTTTCTCAAACCGGCGCAAGATTAGGTGGATCTCGATGGGGGAGTGCGAGGGTATAGTCCGCACCTCCAGTGACGTTGTTTTCCTCGACCTGGGACCGCCAGAAGAGGACAAGCGGCTTCCCATGCGGGCTGCGCATGTCTTGTCGATTTCTCCGAATCACGTCCTTGGTGTCGTACAGTGGCTGCCTCCGGAAACTACGGTTGTGCTTTACGGAGCGTCTGACCTGTGTGCTTCGATGATCTGGACGGCCCGGAGCCTCGCCGGTATTGCGCCTGTATATGTTGTGAAAGCCGCTCCCGTTCATTCGAAGGTCGCATGATGCAGCCCGGCGGATTGACGGCAGCGCATGTTGGTGTGTGTATGTGAGGTTAGGTCATGAAATCTTCTCTGCGTATCTTATCGATTGGAGTGATGGAGCCGCTGCGCGTCGCATATGACATATATCTCCGGCAGCACCGGTGTGAGTTGGCAACCGCGACGGACTATCGTGAGCTCTACGCGCTTCCAACGGAAGAAAAATGGGAGGTTGCCGTCCTTTACTACTCGCTCTCTCAAGACGAAATGAGGGAGTCGGCTCATTTCATACGGCGGCGATGGCCCAAGACAAGAATTTTGATCATGCACGCTGAGACCCCGCGCATGGACGACGCGCTGTACGACGACCGTGTTGTGCCGGGAGTCAACCCGGACGTATTGCTCGCTGTTGTTGACCGTCTCGCAGGATCAGGAGAGCGAAAGTTAACAGCGTGAGGTAAGGCTGGACGTAATGGAAGCAAAAGGAGAGAGGGCGCTTCCTGCACTAACACGCGGGATAAGAGCAGTTGGTAGACAACAAGCAGCTTCGAAAAGAATGGAGATTCCCAGAACTACATGCTTCAATCAGATCAAAGTACTGAGCCAATCGATGCTTGACATCGTGAAACACTGATTGCCTTCATTCAGCTCATCGAGTGCCGACGAAACAAACTTATACGAAACGCGCAACGCATCACTGGCAATCGCGAAGACGCTGAGGATGTAATGCAGGAAACCGCTCTTAGAGCTCTACTCAATTTGCATCGCTTCCGCGGCGACGCGCAGATCTACACCTGGCTGTATTCCATCGTGAATAATTCTGCCATCGACAGACTAAGAAGCCCTCAAAGGCGACGCAGCGTCTCACTAGAGACAGAGCTGCAGAGTGCAGATCACTTCTTGATCCATAACAACGATTCTCCACGGACCAATCCGGAACAGCTTTGCGCAGAGGGTGAAATGTACACGATTCTCCACGGGGAGGTCGAACAGCTGCAGCCGAAGTATCGATCTGCAATCGAGCTCTGTGATATTGATGAACGTTCCTACGACGATGTGGCAAAGTTTTTGAACATCAGCATCTCGACTGTAAAATCGCGCCTCTACCGCGGCAGAAGACTATTGCGCCAGCGAGTCCATCGACGCGTTTTCACAAGGCCTCCGCTGAGACCTTGCAAATCTCCACCTGAGCTATCCGACATATGAAAGCCGTTGGAGCAGGGGTCGCATTCGAGGCGGGGGGCTTCACTGTGCCGATCGGCACGGTTGTCTGATTGCGGTCTCGCCCCCACACGCGAGTGGATGCGCGAGACGAACGTTTTATTCTCCATTTGGGCCGTATACCAGAGAATTCGCGTGAACGACTCTGGCCGCACTGGTTTTTAACCGCATATCACGCTCATGACACGAGCAATAAGCCAGTCGCCTCCTTGACGTTTTATAGGTTAAAGCGCTCATCGAGCCATTCGAACCGCCTAAGTCCTCGGCAATTGGCCGATAAAACCGGCAATCCGGAAGTTTCGAGGAGCCGGGTCGAAATGTCTGTACTGCCGACAACTCGGAAGTAATGCTAATCCAATCTTCCGCTTCATCATGGCTGGCGCCTCACCTAACACAAGTTGGCTTCGAGGCCGTGTCGCTCTTGATGAGAAGGGCTTTATCCTCACCGGACGTGATCTGCCACTGGTTGTTGATCCAGATCGGAGTCCTCTCTGGCCGCTTTCGTGCCCACCTTTCATGCTGGAGAGCAGCCTACCGGGAGTATTCGCAGTGGGCGATGTCCGCGCCGGAAGTGTCAAGCGGGTTGCTTCAGCGGTTGGTGAGGGAGCTATTTCCGTGAGTATGGTGCATCGAGCTCTCGTGGAGCTTTAGTGAACCAAAGGCGTCCAGTTGTTCTTTCGCGCATGGCAGCCTAAAAGAAGAATCTATCCAACGTTCCCGACGTCGGAACTGGTAATCAAGACGATTTTGCTGGATCAAATCTTCGGCTTCGATCCGGCTTCAAACCTGGCGCCCACTCACACTTTTCACGTAGGGATCTGGTTCAACAACCCGGAAGATGCAGCCGCTTGCGGATTTGACCCTAAGAAACCCACGCCTTTCAACGGCGAGCAAAATGCAGGGCCGAATGCGATGATCTCGTTGCCGAGTGCGACTACGAAGCTCGGGCCGCTGTGCACAGGTCCTCGCAAACAAGGCTCGACGTTTGTATGCACCGAATAGGAAGATCTTCCTGATAGTTCTATTTAAGGCAAGGACGTTTCAGGAAATTACAAGTCTGCGGATCGTACGGGATCCTCGCGGTATGCGACGGCGCCAGCAAGATTTATCACAGGCGTCGTCGTTGCGCGTTCAGTAAGGCCCGTGCAGGAGAGATCCGACTTCAGCGACGAAGGGAACCCCAATTATGTCAGCCACATCAACGATGAATCATGGCGTGATGGAGGATGGAGGAGCGTACAACCGGAACGCCAAAATTCCAGCAGGCGGTGCGGTTTTGGCTTTGCCGTTGTTGGAGGAGGCAGTTCGAAAGCTAGCATTCGACGACTGGAAAACCCCCGTGGTGCTGGCTGACTACGGATCGTCGCACGGCAGAATACTTACGTCGTCTCCGCCACAATCCAAGTACCCAAATGCGTGAAGTTCATCGGGGCCTGCGGCGCGGTACCCTTTGAAGGTAGCGAAACTACTATCGGTACCACTCTCAAATACGAGCCTCCGAAAGCAAAGCCCGGACAACCTCAGTCTGAAATCGTCACCAACCTGCCCAAGATCGTGGTTTCCTTCCACGACGCGCCGGGCGCGACTCTCTCGGGAATCAGTATCGATTGCAATAATGTCCGCGGACCGTCGGCATTCTTTACGATTCCGATAACAAACCGACTTCCAGCTTTCTCAATGTCGACAATCTCATGATCAAAGGCTCTGTCATCAGGCTTTTGTCGTCGGCTCGCCCGCCTCTACCGCAACTCCGCCAACGTCATGCCCCGGAAACGAGGGACAAGCCGGCTGCACGCAGGCGGACTCTTTCAAATTCGAGCGATACAGGATCCTCGGCAACCTTAATGACCCAACCGGCGAAGGCATACACATCAACTCGTCGAACGGCGCGAATAGCTCGCTCATCTTCAACGGCAACATTCAGGGTGTAAACATCGGCATCCATGTGTTCTCGACTAATCAGGGCCTGATCATCGAGAACACTGACACGGGCTCGCCGCTCGGCACCGGCCCGGCCTTCATCGTCATCGACTCAACCGTAGCCGACTCGCCAACGCTGATCAACAACGAGGTCGAGGGCAATACATCGGCAGTGATCGATCACGGAAATAATCCATTTGGAACTCCCTGGAATCCAGTGTGGCTGAATAACACATGGAACAACCACCCCATCGTTGTCGATGGATCGGAAAACATAACCAGTATTGGAAACCTCCTGAACCAGGGCTTGATCTCCAACGCCAGTGCTCATGTTCTTTCGATCAACGAAACCGGCTGGCGCACAGTAGCGCCCGCATCCAATCTGAATCTTGGTTTCATTGGTGGTGGCGGAGCCGTCTTCGGCGCCAGTTTGGAAGATCAGGACATCATCATGGCGGAAAACACCTCGTGCAAAGGATTTCCCCAGGGCCATACTGCAGGAGATCTGGTTTCCTGCCAAGGGGCGCATGCCGGCCGATTGTTTCTTGGCGGGGATTTACTGCTGTTGAACGCAGGTGACGACACAAATGAAGGCACTTTGAGCATTCAATCCGGCGTGTATCAAGATGGAAGCGGTCTGAAGCACCAGACAGTCAGCACGGGAAACGTCGCTCCGGGAGGCACGGTTCAGGTGACGCTCCTTTGGAAGACCGCCTTTGCCGATGCGGATTACCAGGCGGTATGCAGCGCCGATAACTCTGGATTCCTACAGGTCATCAACACCTCGCCGCCAGCGCCCACACAGATCATTGCTGTCATAAAAAACAACGACGCATCCAGCGCGCACACCGGCTCGTTAGCTTGCTTTGCCATTCACAACTAGAAACGTGCGGCACATCTCGGCCAGGAGGGTAGGATTAGGCTCTCTCTCGGATGCCTTCGCAGTTCTCTTTATGGCGTCACCTGCTCCTTCCATAACAGCCAAGATCATGCCGGTTAGAACAAATGGAAGATGCTCTTCGTGAATAACAAGAACAACGTGGCCATGTGGCCGTATTACCGGCTACGGGGACAACTGGCATTTCATCATTCCGGGATGGGATCTGCAGGAGGACACATGTCCGAGATGCCGGGTACACGTCCATGTGCGAATACACTGATTCTTAATGAGGGACTTGGCGACTTGACTACCGCTGAAGTCTAGCCAACCGCCGCCACTGGGTCACTCGGCACGGAGTGCGGCCACTGGATTCACCGATGCGGCGCGATGCGCGGGGATATAACTAGCAAAGAGCGCCAACAGTCCAAGCACGATGGCCACTGTCGCAAGAGTTGGGAGATCCCACGCTCGCACTCCGAAGAGCAGTCCTCGCAAGAGTCCGCCGAAGGCCAGGGAGCAAACCACTCCAATTGCGATTCCTGCCGCAGTCAGCCAAGCCGCCTCTAGCAACACCATCCGATGAACTGACCAACGCTGGGCGCCGAGCGCCATCCGCACGCCGATCTCTCGCGTCCGCTGGCTTACCGAATACGCAATCACTCCATAAAGACCAACGGCGCTCAGAACCAATGCCAAGGCCGCGAAAGCTCCGACCAGATAAGCTGTTGAGCGATGAAAATAGGCTGTCTGCGAGTCATTGATCTGGTCGCTCATCGACGACCCTTGTTCAACTCCCACATCCATGTTGAGTTGGTGGATCGCAGCCGTCAGGGCAGGCAGGATGGTGTGCTCCTCTTGAGAGGTGCGGACGATCATGACATATCCGGAAGACGCATTCTGGTTAAAGGGATAGTACACCGCCGGCCGTTGCTCGTCATCGAGCGCCCCATCCTTGAAATCCTCCACCACGCCGACGATTTGTTTCATCGACGAGGGACTCAGCGTGGGGTCACCAAGCTGTTTGTCGACAGGGTCTTCGCCGGGAAAATACTTTCGTGCAAAGGCGTGGTTAATGACTACCACTCTGGGCTTGGACGCGTCCTCTGCATCGGTGAAGTAGCGGCCCGCAAGTAGCTTCGTATGAAGCGTACTGAAGAAGCCTGCACTCACATCGCGCTCGTTGACCGTAATGTGATTGCCGTTAAATGGTCTGCCGGCAATTCGTACCCAGTCCGTGTTGCAGCTGCAACTTGCCGGCAACAAACTGGTAACGCCCGCGGCCCGTACCCCGGGCAAGCTCTCGACCCGGTCCAACAATCTGCGGGTAAAAGCGACCTGCTCCGGGTCCCCAGGAAACTGCGTGCCCGGCAGGCGAACGTGTAGCGTGGCAAGGTGGTCGACTTGAAATCCGATGTCCACATGTAAAAGGCGGTAAAGGCTTTTGCCGAGCAGACCTGCTCCGGTGAGTAGCACCATCGTGGTGGCGAGCTCGATCACTACCAGGCGTCCTCCGATCCTGCGCCACAAGGTTCCCGCCGCGGCGCGGCCTCCCTCCGTCAGTCCGTCGCGTATGTCATAAGACAACAGCTGCAGTATCGGCGTGATCGAGAACAATGTCGCGGCGAGCAGCGTCAAAGCCGCCGCGAAGGTCAGCACGTGGAGGTTCGGCCCCAGCCGCTGAAAAAAGGGCATTTTGGCAATCATCTCCTTTGAGATAAGGCGGCTTAGAATCCGCATGGCTCCAGCGGCGAAGGCCAGGCCGGCTAAAACGCCGCCACCGACAAGCACCATGCCCTCAGTTACGAACTGACAGGCGAGGCGGCCACGCGAAGCACCCAGCGCGCCGCGAACCGCCATTTCGCGCTTGCGGCTTTCTGAGCGCACTACCAGCAGGCTTGAAACGTTCACGCACGCAATCCACAACAACAGGCCGGCGCCGCTCAACAGCAGAAGCAAAATGGGACGGATCTCCCCTACAATCATCTTCGACAAGAGCATCACGCTAGCCCCCCGGTCGCGGTTGGTATCTGGATACTGGTTCTCCAACTGCCGCGCAATCGACTGCATGTTCGCCAATGCCGTCTGCACCGAGACTCCGTGTTTGAGACGCCCTACTGCATAAAGGTTGTGGCAGTCGCGGTGTTTTTCGCAGTCGCTGTCCGGCTTCATCGCCGCCCAGATCTCGGGGTTGTTCCCGAGCGCAAATTCGAAGTCTTTGGGCAGCACCCCGATCACTGTGTGGAGAACGCCACTCAGTTTCACCGTTTGCCCGATCACGTCTTTCCTGCCGCCAAATTGCCGCTGCCAGAATCCGTAACTGATCACCACTACGTTGGCCGCGGACAGCGAATCCTCGCCCGGATGAAAGTCACGGCCCAGCGCGGGAGCCACCCCCAGGGTACGAAAGAATCCTGCGCTGACCCGCTCTGTCGGCACTGGCTCGGTGCCCGTGGGCGTGCTCAGCAACGCGTCCCATCCGGTGAAGGCATCCATCGAACTGAGAACCGTGTTTAACCTCTTCCAATCCAGATAATCCAGGTAAGAAAGGTTCACCTTCGGAAACGCCACCTCGCTTTCCGTTACGTGCACAAGCCGTTGCGGGTCCGCGTAGGGCAGCGGCTTGATCAGTGCGGCATCGACAAAGGCAAAGACCGCTACGCATGCGCCGATGCCAAGCGCCAACACCGCGATCGCCGCGAAAGAGAAGCCCGGATTTTTTAGCAGCTGGCGAAATGCGAATCGGATATCGCGGACCAGATTGTCGAGCCATTCGACGCGGCTCCTGAGATAAAAGCGCTCCCGCGCCGCTTGGGCGTTGCCGAACTCGACCTTAGCTCGCCGTCGCGCATCGTCTTCGCTCACGCCTTCGCGCTCAAGCTCATCAGCTTCGAGTTCGAGATGCGCTTTAATCTCCTCGGCAAAATCTTCGACGCTGCGCTTGTGTTTGAACATGCCTATACCTCCTCGCTGCTCGGTCCGGCGTTGCCGCTCAGAATCAATTCCATCGCCCGAGTTAGACGCTGCCACTCGCTGATCTTCTCCACGAGCTGGTCTCGGCCTTTTGCGGTCAGCGAATAAAACCGCGCCTTGCGGTTGTTCTCGCTCACGCCCCACTTCGCGCTAATCCACTTCTTGTCTTCGAGCCGTTGAAGGGCCAAGTACAGTGAGCCGTGATCGACGAAAAAGACCTCCTCCGACTGGCGTTGGATCGACCGAGCCACGCCTTGCCCATGACACGGTCCCAGCACAAGGGTCTTGAGAATGAGGATGTCGAGCGTCCCCTGCAGCAGAGCAACGCGATCAACTGTGTTCTTTTGGGTAACCATCCGACCCAAGCATTACATTACTCGGGTCGGATGTCAACACGAGCTGGAGATTCGGACTTTGCCATCTCGATTGGCGGTAGCAGGCGTGGGTGTTGAAAAAGTCAGTGTCGGTTACGGGGATTAGGCTGACAAGTCTGGGAGAAGGAGACGGTCTTCTGGCCGTCCGCCCTTAAGCAGTGGCAGGCATCGGGG
>Ga0206881_10158_pt1 | contig 20033 bp, 23 predicted proteins | sample Alteio_BWOrgCont_3_FD_152867 | JGI IMG/M metagenome (GOLD analysis project Ga0206881, IMG submission 152867) | Enriched cells from forest soil in Barre Woods Harvard Forest LTER site, Petersham, Massachusetts, United States -... | ecosystem: Environmental > Terrestrial > Soil > Temperate forest >...
CACTGCCGATGGGAAACACCGTCTGAATAACGGAGCCGTCTATCAGGTGAAGGGTTTTACCAAAACGGGCGAGCTCAAATTCACCAACGGCTGGATCGTCGGAAAGGATTACGGGAACTTGGCTCACGGCTATTGCCAGACCTCTCATGTCGCCCAGAGCAAGACCGTGGATCGCGTCTTCGTCGCACAATCGGCGGCGTCCTTCGGTGCCTCATCCGCCGAACAATTTTACGTCTCCGTCAGTCGCGCCAGAGACAGCGTAATAGTTTACACCGACGATAAAGCGCGATTAGCAGAAAGCATTCAATCCAACGGCGCGCGCATGACCGCTCATGAATTACTCAAATTGCCGGTTGCAGCAGATGTCATCGATCCTTTCGAGTCGCTGCTACGGGAAAAGGCGATAATTCCCTCACGCGAAAAAGCACCGGATTTGAAGCGCAAGAAAGACCATCACGCCGAAAAAAATAATCCCACGGAATCGCCTCAGCAAAGCCAGCAAAAGAATCTTTTCAGCAATTTTGAGCTTGAGCAATCCCAACAGGGAATTTCGCTTTGAGAGGCGCTACTGACGACAGCTTCAAAGTATACGCCGCTCCTACCCTGAAACTTGTCGCACCATCAAAAGGAACCAGCTCCATCTGGCGTCGGTTAAAAATCGTGGTCTTAACGGCCTGGCGCAGTGGCAATTACATCTTGCTTCGCGTGCCCAGTCCGAGGGCAATAACCCCTCCTACAATACAAACCCCTCCGATGATGGGTGGCAACGGTACGTTATGGGTCTCCTGATGTTGAATTTCGATGGGACCGAGTTGAGCGTCCTTTTTGGTATCGGTGTAACTGAAGCCTTGATAAACGAGGGCCAAAACTCCGACGATGATAAGAATTATACCAGCGAGTTTCATGGGGATAGTTGGGTAATATGTTGGTATGAGGCGGATGATTTATGAACATCCGCGAAGCAGAAAGATGACGAGGAGGACCGGGACCGGTATCCCGATCAGCCAGAGCAGAAGCAGGGAAACCTTCCCGGTTATCGATTTTTTAGGAGGAAGTGAGTTCATTTTGATTATTTATTCTTGGGTTGATTTGGCTTTGGTAATCGCTGGGCCGGAGGCCTTCTCAAGCTTGGCATCGGTCGCGATTTCTTCGCTCAGAGTTAGAGAAAGTGTCTTCAGAGCAGCGGGTAGATCGAGTGCCTTCGCCAGGAAGCAGGCGCTCGAGTAACCCGCAATTTCGTAATGTTCCACACGCTGGCCGGCGGCAATGAGCATGACATCTTTCATTTCGGGGATGGCGTTCTCATCAATGGCTTCCTGTCCTTCTTCAACAAGTCCGGCCGTAGCCTTACATTTTTTGCCCGTGGGCTTTTCCTTAAGGCTCTCACAGATTTTCTTAATTCGGGCGGCATGTTCTTTTGTCTGTTTCAAGTGAGCCAGAAAACCTTTTTTCAGATCCGGGTCCTTTGCGGCTTTGGCCAGCTTGGGGAGGGCTTTGATCAACTGCGACTCCGCACTATAAAGGTCTTTGAGTTGATCGATGAAAACTTCATTGAGACTTGAGATTTTTGACATGCCCCATTCTATGCATAGGCGATGCCATAAAGTAATTAAGCCGTAAGACGTTATAGCCATAACACCTTGAGAATGGAATTCAGTTGAAGGCAATCGGGCTAATTGCGCGGAAGTATACTCAGCAGCAGCAATCTGCAGATTCATGAATTCGCGATTTTGACCCTTGTTGAAATTGCAGGAACCCTCTAACCATCGGCATGTGAAATTGGCTTTTGCTCGTGATCTGGCTATCGGGTTTGTGCTGTATATTCTCGAAGCGCTCCTATCGGGAAAAGCTCATCGAATCAGCCTTGCGGCCACTCTCGCCCGTCCTTTGATCTTAGCACCAAGGGATTTTGCATATTGCATCGTCTCGATTGGCTTGCAGGACATTTGCACGAAATGCAGGGCTGTCATTGGATCCCCTCATTCTTTCGCTGAGAGGCGAATTTCCCAAATTGAGCATATGGCACTGCAAATGCAAAGCGAAGAGCGGTCCCAACTTAATCAAATGAACATATGAGAACCTTTTCCTGCTTCCTTTTGTCATTGGCAACCTCGTTGGTAGTCGCGTCATGTGGACCCAACTCAACCGGTACAGGCGACAGCCAGTCCACGACAAAGACAACAACGACGGTCACGACCACGACTCCAGCAGCTCCCGCCACCCCGATGGTGGCAGCCGCGACCTTGACCTAGGCGAACTTGGATCGAGTTCAAAACGATATGTCCCAAGCTGAAGTGGAGGCCATTTTTGGACAACCGTCGAGTTCCCAGTCGGCCCCGATACCCATTGTGGGGGGAACCCAAACTACTTACACCTATCAAAATGGCGGGTCTGCGGTGACCATCATTTTCAAAAACGACCAAGTTAAACAAAAGAGCGGCACCTTTGGGCCCTGAACAAACACGCTTATGAGCAAGGATACGAAAATCAGTCGGGATCAGTTGGTCAAATTGCTGAACGAGGATTTGGCAAGAGAATATCAAGCCATCATCGCCTACGTCATTTACAGTCAGACGATGAAGGGCGCGGCTTATAATCACATTGCCGGCGAACTTGAACTCCACGCGGCTGAGGAGTTGAGTCACGCGCTTCTGATCGCAAAACAAATCGATTACCTTAATGGGACGCCAACCAAGACTCCGAAGGAGGTAAAAATGTCGGATAAACCAGAGGAAATGCTTCGCTTTGATCTGGACAATGAACGGGAAACCATTCGCAACTATCGCCAGAGAATCAAACAGGCGGATGCGCTGAGTGAATTCGCGCTCGGTGAGGTGTTGCGCAAAATAATTGCCCAGGAACAGGACCATTTACTCGACTTGGCCGATGCGCTGGGGATTGACGCACCTAAGATAGAAGACTGACCAGCGGGGTGGAATAATTCCGAAAATGTCCCGATCAATTATGAAATCGCTTTTGCCAGCATTTTTCATCCCGAGTATGATAATATTGCTCGGATGCATTTCTGCCAGCTTTACGGTCGCTCGCGGAGACGACAAAGCCGCAAGGCAGGAAAAGCTTAACGGTGGCTACTATCTCCTACGCCATCTTTGCGACGACGAAGCGCAGTTGCCGTTGCTTTTGGATGTCAAGCACGCCCCCGATACTATCGCAAGCTTTGCCATCAGAGTTTCCATGACGGCAAAGGAAAGCAACTCTCTTCTCGAGCAGATGCAGGATAGCGATCCCCTTTTAAAATTTGATCAGAATCCGCTTCCCTCCATTGAGCGAGACGTGCGGGAATCTATCCAAGACGAGAAACAACACCAACTGCTCTTCGGCACGAGCGATGACGCATTTGTGCGTGCCCTTTTGGTAAGCCAGATCGAAGCGAGTAACTATGGTCACAATTTGGCCAAAGTTCTGTCCGAGCAGGAAAGTGACCCGAAGCGAGTAAAGGGTCTGGCGAAGATTTCGGCCAAATGGCTCGCAATCCATACGGAAGCTTTTCGGCTGCTCTCGACCGTACGATAAGCGCTAGTCCGCTGCCTTCCGCTGACGTCTTACGTTTGTGCGCCCAAAATGCATAACACCAAGAAGTCACCGGACACACCCAAGGGGCTCATACGCCGATTTTTTGCTCTCCTTGGTCCGGGTTTGGTGACTGGTGCGGCTGATGACGATCCCTCCGGCATTGTGACCTATTCAATTTCGGGAGCCCAGTTGGGAACCTCGATGCTTTGGACGGCGTTGCTCACTTTTCCACTTATGGCGGCGGTACAAATGATGTGCGCCCGGATTGGGATGGTTACAGGGATGGGATTGGCCAGCGCTCTTCGCGAAAAAATGCCGAAACCGGTGCTCGCTTTAATTGGTCTAGCGCTTTTTGCCGCGAATACGGTGAACGTGGGCGCTGATCTTTCGGGGATGGCGGACGTCGCCAACCTGCTTAGCGGTATTCATGCGAGCCTCTTTGTGCTCGGTTTTGGCCTGGCCATCATTTTTGCCACAATCTGGTTCAAGTATAACGCCATTGCCTCGATCCTGAAATGGCTGGCCGTCTCGCTTTTCGCCTACGTCATCACGGCTTTCCTGGTTCATCCCGACTGGTCCAAGGTCTTGGCCGACACTTTTCTTCCCGCCTGGCCAACGAGCCACGCCCAATGGTCGACCCTGGTTGCCATCCTGGGAACAACAATCAGCCCCTACCTTTTCTTTTGGCAATCCTCGCAGGAGGTGGAAGTGGAAAAAGCACGGGGTCAGCAGACCGTTGCCAGTCGTCGCGGAGGCGATCCTCAGGAATTAAAGAACCGGGCCATCGATGTTGGGGTGGGGGCATTCTTTTCGAATATCATCATGTACTTCATCATCCTCACCACGGCTCTGACTCTTCATAAAGAGGGTATCACTCAGTTGAATAGTTCCAAAGATGCAGTCAAAGCACTGGCACCTTTTGCTGGTCATTTCGCATCGGTGCTTTATTCGATTGGTCTGATCGGGGTGGGGTTTCTTGCCATTCCGACTCTTGCGGGATCCGCCGCTTACGTTTTTTCCGAGACATTTGGCTTCCACCAAGGACTTGACGAAAAGGTTCCGCGAGCCCGAGCTTTCTACGGCATCCTTGTTCTTTCGATTGTCTTTGGGATGGCGCTGACATTTACACCAATCAAGCCCATGGACGCTCTTTTCTGGAGCGCGGTGATAAACGGCTTACTGGCTCCGTTTGTACTCGTCGGCATCCTGTTGGTAGCTTGCGACAAGGTTTTAATGCGAGATCAACGCAGTTCGATGATTGCGCGGATAACAGTAGGCATCACGGCTCTGGGTATGTTCGCCTCCGGCGTCGCCATTTTCCTCGTCTAAATCGGAAATTTGATCGCCGTCATTCAGGGATTCTTGTCGAGGGGGCCATAGCTGTGAAGCAACTCGATGATCTTTCATCAAATCCTGAGTACACCCGGGGGGAGTTTGTTAGATATTTTGCCTCCATTTGCAAATCGAGCAGGCAGATTGCGATTCTTCACTGTCTCCCGAGGCAGTTGGGAACGTGGGTTTCGTTGGAAGACAGGTGCTTGCGTCGAGGGATCGTCTTGGCACGCTTTAAGTAGTGCTAAGTTCAACCAAATCAAAGGAAAAATATGTTGAGCTATGCTATCACGTTCTTAATCATCGCCCTAATCGCAGGCCTTCTCGGCTTTATCGGTATCGCGGGTCTTGCTGCGGAAATCGCAAAGGTGCTATTTATCGTCTTTCTCGTCCTTTTTGTCGTTTCGCTAATCGCTGGTCGCAACCCCCGGATTTAAATGTCGCCACTGATCTCTGGACGTAAATCTTAGATTCACACATGGCAATACGTGTCCACGAGCAGATCTTAGTATTCATCCTATCGATAGCCTTGTTGGGATGCAAAATTCCAAAGCCGCCTCCGGTACTGGGACCAGTGCAACCTCTCTCGCCTCCAGGGACTTCCGCTCTACCGAGGGAATGCGGCCAGCATGATTTTCATGTCGATGCAGTTTGTTTGAGCTTTGCCGGGTCACTAGTCGAATCGCTACCAGCGATCACTTCGGATATGAAAGAGAATTTATCGACAACAGGTTGAGAAAGTATAAAGGGGTAGAGGTCCTGAAGCCCCATGCTGCGATTTATGGAATTGAGGGCAATTGTGAGTTCAGCCCATGCCTCCAGCACCTGATCAAACGGCTTGGCTTTGAGGGAAGCTTGGGTTCCCTCAGCTTTGCCCTTAGGATCTATTTTGATCCTTTTGCCGACCAGGCCGAAATCGGCAGCCACCTCAAGAGTATCTTGAATATGGAGATAATGGGCCCAGCTTTCGGCCCAGTCTTCCCACGGGTGCATCGTGGCATACATGCTGATGTAATTGTCCTGCCAATTGGTCGGCGCGCCAGAGCCATAATAAGCTTTCATCGCATCTTCGTAGTTGAGGCGCTCGTCTCCAAAGACGGTGCGGAACGGCTCCAGAAACCTGGTATTGTCCACTAATCGATCCCAATAATAGTGCCCGGTCTCGTGGCGAAAATGGCCCAATAGCGTGCGGTAGGGCTCTTTCATGCCGAGCCGGATCTTTTCCCGCACTCCGTCATCCGCCTCGACGATATTCAGCGTAATCAGTCCATGATCGTGTTCAGTGATGACGTGCTCGACAGTGCCATCTTCTTTTGTTGTGTCAGCCATAAACCGGAAACCAAGGCCCGCCTCAGGATCATCGACACGGTTGGCCAAAGGCAGCTTCAGCCGTAATGCGCTATAAACCAGTCGTCGCTTTGCTGCTTCGGTTAATCCCCATAGTACGACGTTTTGCGGCACGGATTGATCAGGGATCATTGTATCCAGGCGGCAAGAGACACAAAAGGATTCTGTCGTGTTTTCCGCTGGTATCATCCAATTGCAAACACCCGCTTTCGTATAGTTGAGACATTTCTTATAAACCCGCGATTTTATTTCGTCTGCAGTAGGCGAGAAAAATCCGTCATTTGTGATATCAAGGCTACTCGCGCAAATAACATTCGGAAGAAAGCCCACTTCGCGCTTACAGCTGACACAAACGATGTTTTCGAAAAACAAAAGCTGTCCGCAGATACAGGTAAAGGTTTTCATGAAAGGGCGTGTGTTCGGCGAACAGTTCTACCTGTCTAAATATCGAGGTCTACCAGTCCTACCGTCTCCAGGCGGATGAGCGAAAGTACAAATAAGTAATTTTCGTCAGATGCAATGAAGTGCCCATTTCTTAATTTTGAGAGGACACTGAATCTCGGAACAAGCATTCCTTTAATTGGCTTTCAGCCTCAATCCAATCTTGGAGGGCACGACCCTTTCTACAGCCTCTGCATACATATAGGTATTCGGCCAGAGCTCTAACATTTTGATAAAAGAGTGAATCCGCTGGAGGAGTTTTTGATTCTGTATTCATCTTCATATCCCTTTTATTATGCAATGGCCATGCCATTCTCGTCCTCCTGATGTTTCCAGCGTAGTGACAGGGAGTTCTGCAAATTAATTGGTTGTAGCAAGCTCAAATATCCTGCCATTCACCGGAACTGAGTTGGCAATTTGCCCAGCCAAATAAATGGCTTTGCTACCGTCCATGGCGGACGAGCGAAAGCACAAATAATATCAGGAAAATAACGAACAATGTCCTGGCGATGTCGGCGGCCATGCCCGCCAAGCCTCCGAACCCCAATATTCCTGCGATCAGAGCGATGACACAGAAGACGATGGCATAATGGAGCATAATTTGAGTGAGGTCATTTCGCAGCGCTTACGCTCGGGAACAAGTGTGCGACGGTCTTGATAAAAGTTATTAAGCTGACGGGTTTGGCTAAAAAAGCGGTAACACCGAGAAGATTGCAGTCTTTGAGGTCTTGGGGATCGCTCGACCCCGTCATAATAATCACCGGCATCCTTTGGAGCCGATCCACCTGTCTAATTTCTCTAAGAATCTCAACGCCACCCAGCCCTGGCAATCGAAGATCGAGAAAAAGCACGAGAGGGACCGACGTAGTTTTCAGTAAGTAATCGAGCGCTGTTTTTCCATTTTTGATGACCATTACGTGATCCTCAAGATGTGCCCTTTCAAGCTCTTTGAGCAGCATGAAGCTGTCGTCGGCATTGTCCTCTACCACGAAAATATTTGAAGACGCCGTCGATTCCATGGCTAGATACCCAAAAAATGCTTCAGCTACGGGATGTCGTACGGCGAGCCAATCCAAAGAGAAAGCCGACAACAAGCGCAACACCTATACTGGCGAGCGGGCGCTCCGATACGTAGTCCCTGGCCGCGCTAAGTACGCTGCAAAGCTGTCCTTTTACCTGATCGAGCTGTTCGGTCCCTTCTTCTTGAGCGTGCCCGGCTAGTTTTTTGAGCTGGCCTTTGGCTTTGGAAGCATGATCGCCAACGGAACTGGCTATGTCGCTGACCGCATCGGTGGCTGTTTGCTTGAGATTTGAAAGATCTCGTTGAGTGGAAGGAAAAGAAGAACTGGGAGTTTGGTTGGACATGATGATGGTCTATGCAAAGGTCGTGCCAGCACTCGAACTTCCTCACCTGCATTGAGGCTTAACACCTTCTGTCGCTGAAAAGTCATGAAGATCATAAGGGGGCCGGGCATTTTGCCTGCCGGACCTTCTAAGACTCTTGCATTCTAGGGATGACCTCTTCCGGGTAAGGGCGGTGGAATGTATCTGCAACCGCTTTAGAAAAAGCCGTGAAAGTTACCGGCTTTTGGACATAACACGAAACACCCAGTGCCTTGCAATTGTTAAGATCGTCTGGAGAATTTGAGGAAGTCATGACGATGACCGGCAAATGCCTCCTTCTGTCATCTGCTCGAATTTTTTCCAAAAGCGAAAGGCCGCTTAAACCGGGGAGTTTCAAATCCAGAAATATGGCGATCAAATAATCAGCCTCGGCAAGCATCAAAAAGTCCAGGGCTTGACGACCATCATCGATTATTTTGACCTGCTCACTTAATTGCGCCTTCTGCAGTTGCCGCATGAGAAGTGCTCCATCATCTGGATTGTCCTCCACGATCAAGATGCGGGTTTTCGACGATTCCATAAATACAGTCCTCAAGACTTTGCACTAACCTTCTTCATAAGTCCCGATATATTCCATCCAAGCAAGTGGAGAAGCAGGCCGAATCCTGAGCAAGAGTTCGGTGTTGTGCAAGGTGTTCGCTCCAGATTCCGCAAATGGCGAGTTGAAAGGCAATCCCTCGGCCAACGCAATCAACGTAACTAGCTATCACTCGTGCGCGAATGCGAACAAGGAATTTCTGGCATGCTCATTGCCAAGCTCATGCCACGTGAATTTGACTTTAAAAATAATTTCTGCCGTGGGCCAAGCAACAATCCCATTTCTGAGTTTAGAGATAGTCGGAGCTATCGGTTTACTGGGCGCAGTGATTCAACAGCTCGCAACACACCAAATCGGCAGATCCAGTTTTGATAGAAAGTGACTTCTACTTACGAAGGACCTTTCAGCTTTTACTCGTTAGTCAAACCACAATAACCGAAAGAAAAACATGCCTCAAACCATTGATAAAACATTCCACGGTCAAATCATCGGCGGAACCTTCTCGAATCGCGACAACGCGGACAAGGCTGTGAAGGCCTTTCACGAGATAGGAGTGCCCCAAAGTGAAATTCAGACCATTGTTCAGTTGAACGATAAACAGGCCGAGGAGGTCTACACGGACATTCTTACAGACCGTGGTTTCGCTGACTCGCAAGCGCGATTCTACGACAAGGCGATCCGTGATGGAAAAATCCTGGTCGTCGTCTACAACGTGACCGACCCTGCTGCCATCATCGACGTGTTCGACCGCTTCAAGGCGGAATACAATCCCAATGGCTCACGCAACCTGCGCGATGATGTGGCCGGCATGACGGTTGGCGCAGCTGTCGGCGCTGCTGCCGGGGGCGTTGCTGGTGCTGCGCTTGGTGGGCCGGTGGGAGCTGCCGCAGGTATAGCCGCTGGCGCGCTGGTCGGCGGTGGCTCTGGAGCAGCCGTTGGCAAAGCCGCAGAACACAAAAAATAATTGATCTGATTGGGCGGGCCGGGGTGTTGCATCCCGGCCCCCCCTTCGGAATGGAGGGCTAAAACGTTTCATGCACGTGCTTGCACCCCACCGTAGCGTTGAATTCCGGGCTCCTAAACTAGCTAGGAGCCATCTGTCAGCCCCCTGGATAACAAGATGGGGCAATCGTCGTGTCCGGCTTGCCATTGAAGCTATTCTTCTCGGCCTTGCAGTTATATTGGCCGTCGTATGGTTTTCCGCTCCTTATTTCGCCCGCGATTACATCAATCGGGGCCTTTCAGGTCTTCCTGATTATACCGGTCGAGTGGAATGGGTCAGACTCCATCCTTTGACGGCTAGCGCAGATATTTACGATTTCCATATCGACAAAAAAACCGGCGAAGTGCCAGTCCATTTCTTTTACTCGCCTCGCTGGAACGTTTCCTTGCAGTGGTCGCAGATTTTGCATGGAGCTGGACGAGCTTCCGTCACGATATTCGATCCCCAAGTCAATCTGGTGGCAGGCCCCAACTCCGACCAGAGCCAGTTCGGCATCAGTGGGGTGTGGATCGACGCGATCAAAGCGCTCATTCCATGGCGGGTCAATCAGATCAGAATTCATAATGGCGATGTCCATTTTCTTGATTTTCACGCCGATCCCAAAGTGGATTTGGAAGCGAATCGTATTGAGCTTGCCGCCGAGAATATGAGTAACAGCCAGGGTCTAAAAGTACCGTTGCCGGCGACGATAAAAATCACTGCTTGCCCGTTGCTTACGGGAACTTTTGAAATGAATCTGGCCGTCAATTTTGACGAAAAATATGCGACGTTCTCCCAGACCTTTCAAATGGAACATGTACCTGCTGCCGGTGCCAATTCGGCTCTGCAAAAATATCTGAAGGTGCGGGTTAAAAGCGGAGAAATCGGGCTTTACAGCGAACTCACCGGCAATAAAGGAGTTTACCACGGCTACGTGAAACCTTTCTTCTACCAGCTGGAATTCGAGCCCAAACCCGCCGATGAAGGGAATCCGGGAGCCATCTGGTCGGGAATCCTCAATACGGTGAAAGGACTTTTTGAGAACGACAAGCAGGCCATCGCTACCCAGACAGAGATATCGGGTCGGATCGATCAACCCAAAATCGATACTCTAGGCGCTTTTTTTGGAATTTTGTGGAACGCCTACATTGAGGCGCTTCGTCCCGGCTTTGATCCCACGCATTCGCCTCCAAAACCAACTGATACGGTCACCACTCCCCAATCCACCACAACTGAAAAAGAAGCAACTTTGCCATCCCCTCCTGAAAAAAAGAAATAACCTAACCATTGAAATAAAATTATGACCCTACTCCTCATCATTGTTGTCCTTGTCCTGCTGTGCGGCGGGGGAGGATATGCTTATCGCGGTCCGGTCGGCGGCGGCGGCGGACTCGGTCTCGTGCTTGTTGTCTTGCTCGTCCTCTATCTCATGGGCTACCTGCACGGATAGTAGAAGAACTCACGGGCCCATTCATGCATCGAGCCGACATGGCGGTACGCCAAGGCCTTAAAATAGGTCTGGCGGTCACTTCCATCATCGCAGGAGCGATACTGCTTTGGTATACGGCCCAGGTTCTCCTCGTCTTTTTTGCCTCCATCTTCCTCGCTGTGTTTTTTTCAGGCCTCGGTCGATTTTTGCAGCAGCATTCACGTTTCACCTATCCAGCCTGCGTGGCCTTCAGTCTAATCGGGCTACTGCAACTTTGGGTCATCGCTGCGTTGTTTGTTGGGCCGGCAATTGCAGATCAGTCAACGAACTTATCTGATGCATTGCCCAAAGCGCATCAACAGTTACTGGCTCAACTCAATGGATCTCCCTGGGGCGCGCATTTGCTCGCGGGCATTCAGCGAGCCATGGATGCCTCCAAGGATAGCAATTGGCAAAACACCCTGAAATTTGCCGGTGTAACAATTCACGGTTTGGGAGGTCTCATTTTCGCGTTGGTGATCGGACTTTTTCTGGCCTTTCAGCCTGAACTTTACCGTCAGGGCTTCCTCAATCTCTTCCCCAAGGTTCGGCGTAACCGACTGACCGAAATCCTGGATGAATTAGGCTTCACCTTGTGGTGGTGGTTAATGGGACAACTCGTCACCATGGCTTCGGTCGGTACTTTCATTGGAATCGGATTGGCGGCGCTTGGCGTCCCACTTGCAGGAACCCTTGGCCTAATAGCTGCCATCCTCGCTTTTATTCCGAGTCTTGGGCCCCTGATTTCCGTCATTCCTGCCCTTATGCTCGGCTTGACGATGAGTCCGATGATGGGCCTCTGGGTTTGCCTGCTCTATCTTGGTGTGCAAATTCTCGAGGCCAATGTCATCACACCATTAGTCCAGCTAAAGGCCATTTCGTTGCCACCGGCTTTTGTGCTGGGCTCGGAACTGCTCATGGGATTGCTCCTCGGCGGTGCTGGGCTGGCCTTCGCTACTCCGCTTGCAGCCGTTATTTTGGTTCTGGTGAACATGCTCTACATCCAGGACGTGCTTCACGAACAAGGAAAGTTGCCAAGCCACGCTCGCCGGTCATGAAACACGTTGCCACATGGATTGAGAAGGATCGCAGCAAACATTTCGACGAACTTTTCACCGGCTCCGATTTCCGACTATGGAACGCGCGTTTGGAGGAAGTCCCTTGGGATGATTTGGGGGGATTACTTCTAACTGGCGGTTCAGATATTTCCGCCGAGTGCCTGAATCAGATGGTTTCCGATCCCGCCGTAATTCGCAACCCCGACCCTGATCGTGACCTGTGGGAGTTTCCCGCTCTTCACAGGGTGTTCACTCGCCGTCTCCCTATTCTTGCCATTTGCCGTGGACATCAGGTCCTCAACGTTGCGCTGGGAGGCACGCTCTTGCTCGATATTCCGGGCCACAATCTTCCGGAACAAAAATACGGGAACATCCAGGAACTGCGGTTTTCACCTTCGGCGCAAATCCGCATCCCACGGGTTAACAGCTCTCACCACCAAGCCATCGCCAAGTTGGGCAATGGTCTCGATATCGAGGCCTAGCATCTCGGCGATGATGTCATTGAGCAGGTTCGTCTGCGTGACTATCCCTTCTGTCTTGGCGTGCAGTATCATCCCGAACGCGACCCGATTTACCGCCCGCTTTTCGACGCATTTCTCGACCATGTACATTGAATTTTATGGAAACCAACCTCTTGAATCTTACCGTCCGCATCGGTTGCCGTCAGAGCTACGAAGCAAAGGAGCCAACCGCCGCCCTTTTCATGATCAAACCACGCCGCGACGAAGCGCAACGTGTCAGCCAGGAACGATTTTCCTTTAACCCAAGCCTCCCCGGAGTGGAATACCAGGATGAACACGATGCCCTTGTCGCTGTCTCTTCGCATCCCGACAACCATGGCATTACGCCTCGGTTTGTTTCTCTTGCGAAAGTGCCGCGCTCTGTGCTCCGTTACACGCTGCCCAGCCGTTATTGCGATGCTGACAATGTGATTGAATTTGCCAAGGATCTCTTCGGCAAAATCCCACCTGGGGTCGATCTTGTACAGGCCATTTGCGATTGGGTTCATAACAAGATCGAATACCGTACCGGCTCGGGTCTTTCTAATATCTCCGCTTCACAAATTTTGAACCGGGGTTACGGCGTTTGCCGCGACTTCGCCCATGTGGCCATTACGCTTTGCCGGGCGTTTGACCTGCCGACCCGGTATGTCACCGGGCATCTTCCCAATATTGGCAGGGTCGCTCCGGGCACCCCCATGGACTTCCATGCTTACTTCGAAGTTTACCTGGGGGAATGGCTTACTTTCGACGCCCGGTTCAACGTGCCGCGAATCGGTCGTATCAAGGTCGCCCATGGCCTCGATGCTGTGGATGGGGCGATTGCCACCCTCTATGGGGATGCGCCACTCAAGAATTTCGCGGTCTGGGCCTATCAGGTGAATCCAGCCGAAGTCTCCGTCGGTGACCCCATCGACCTGGCGAAACGTCTCGACGGCACTCTCAAGGTGCGCTCCGTTTAATTGGTTTTCGACCGAAGGGAATGATTATTGAGCATTCGACGCTTTTTGGTCGGGCGTCGTAAACTCATTGTGATTCATCCAATAGTCCTGCAATGACGCCATGAGGTCCGAAAGCATCGTCTGCGTTGGAGGCTTTACCAGAAAAGATCTTGCTCCCAAGCGGTAAGCTTCTTTGATGTCTCGCTCTTCTGACGATGACGTCAACACGACGACCAACATGGAGTCCAATGACGGCTGGGTGCGGATCCACTCCAAAACTGCAAATCCACTTTTGTAGGGCAATTTCAAATCCAAAAATATCAGGCTGGGAATGGGGAACTCTGTCCGATTCGCAAATAGTCCAGCGCCAGCCAGGTAATCCATGGCCTCCCGACCGTCCGTTGCGACTTTCAATGGATTTGAAATTGCAGAGGCCTTCAGAGCTCGCTTCATCAAAAAGACGTCATTGGGATCGTCCTCCACCAGGAGGATGGTGGCACTCGAATTCATTTTCATAAACGATTCCTTGCGATCAGGTCAGATGCCAGGGAGCTGAATCCAAAACTTGCTTCCAGAGACACCGTCTGACTCGACTCCCACTGTGCCATTCATTCTTTCGATTGTCTTGCGAACAATAGCCAGTCCTATTCCCGTGCCCTCGAATTGAGTTTGTGGGTGGATCCTTTCGAACATTCCCCATATCCGTTTCTGGTATTCAGATTTTACTCCGATGCCATTGTCTTCCACCCACAACCTTACCTGGCCTTGAATACCTTCCGTCCAAATCCGGATCTGCGGCACTCGACCAGGAAAGGTAAACTTGACCGCGTTATCGACCAGGTTGGAAATGGCTTGCGCTAGAAAAGACTCGTTACCCATAACAGACAACAACGGGGTTTCGACGGCTATCTCCGCGTCTTCTGTTTTGGCTTGAAGATATTGTTGGGTGATATCAGAGACGAGCTTATCCAAGGTAACGGCATGAAGTTGCAGACTTGCTCGCGGTATCTTGCTGTAAACCAGCACGTCGCGGGTCAGTCGATCCATTCTTAACCCGGCCGTGACGATCCGCTGAAGGTAGTCCTCGGCTTCCCCGTCGAGGACTTTACCCCGATAGTCTTCCATGAGCGCAGTGGCATAGCCCTGCATGGCTCGAAGGGGAGCACGTAAATCATGAGAAACGCTGTACGAGAATTCTTCCATCTGGGCGACTGCTTCTTCCAATGAGGCGGTACGCTCGTGTACCAATCGCTCTAACTCTGTTCGGAATCGAGCCTCGCTTTCCCGAAGTGCTTCTTGCCGCTTTTTGTCCGCCGTAATATCTCGCGCAATCTTTGAGGCTCCGACGACCTTTCCAGTACTGTCCTTCACCGGCGATACGGTCAAAGAAATATCAATCCGACGCCCTCCCTTGGCCAGACGCACGGTCTCGTAATGTTCGATGCGCTCCCCTTTTTTGAGCCGAGCGATGATTTCAGGTTCCTCTTTTTGTAGCTCGGCAGGAATAAGCATGAGAATCGATTTACCGACAATCTCCTCTGCCGTGTACTCAAAGATTCGCTGTGCGCCCGCATTCCAAGACATGATGATTCCGTCGAGTGACTTGCTGACGATGGCGTCGTCGGAGGATTCGACGACGGCAGCCAATCGGGAAACCGCCTCCTCCGTTTGCTTGCGTTCCGTAATATCGCGGAAGCACAAAACACGTCCAGTGGAGCGGTTGTCAACGAGTTGCTCTTCAGAAAATTGCTCAAAGAACCTGCCGTCTTTTAGCTCCAGCAATTGGGATTTTCCGGCTGAGTTGAAATTAGTCAGTTCTCCGAGGGCAAACGGTTGAGGGATTTTGATCTCTCCAGCAACAAAGTCTCGAAGTTGTCCGATATCCCTGGAACTGAAAATGGCAGGCGAAATATGCCACATCTCGATCAATTTCTTGTTGAAATTGGCGATCTGGCCGTCTTCATCCAAAACTAAAAGTCCGTCGGTCGTGGAATCCAGGGTCGCCTTCATCAAGGCGAGGGACCGAGCGAGTTCATCCGTTCTCCGTTGAAGGGCCTTCTTGGCTTCGATGAGTTCCTGCTCCGCGCGTTTATGAACGACGAGAATGCTCTTGGCGTTGGCCAAGGCCACGGTCCGCACTTGCATTTCTTCGTCGAATTCCTTGCTCATTTAGCCTCCGCCAATTGTTTGCGAGGCGAGCCGGGTTCCTTCCACCCGAGCCTGTATTTTAGCAAAAGCGGTGTCACGCGTGGTCGACGTGTCATCGCAAAAAGGAGAGAACCCACAGTCATCGGTCGTCCCTAATTGATCGACGGGAATATACTTGGCGGCCTCCAGGATGGAGTCCCTGATTTCTTCCGCTGTTTCAATGCGGGGGTTGATAGGATCAACTACGCCCAAAAAAACGGTCTGCCCGGGCTGCAAATTATCCCGGATAATCTTTTGCACACGAACCCGATCCTTTTCCCCAGCCAAGGCTATGTAGAAGTTTCCTACTTGGAGTTCGAAGAGACTAGGCAAAAGCTCGGAGTAATCGATGTCGGCGCTGTGAGTGGAATCACAATCACTTCCGGGACAGGTATGGATACCGATACGCTCGCGCTCCTCGGGCGAGAACCGAGACAAGGCCAGGTTGTTGAGCCGGACAAAGCTACTTAAAAGCGCACCCGAGGGATCCAGTTTGATGGCGAGCCGACCTTCGGTAAAATCAATTTGTACCTTGTGAGCGCCCTTGGCCAGACAACGGCGAATCTCGGTTTCATGTTCGGCGAGCAGATCGGTGATAAAGTCCTCTCGGTTGTACCCGGCAATTCCCTCCGCCGGATACAACAGGCTTAGAGCCGAAGGGGAAATGATCGCCTGTTTGACCGGCACATGCGCGTATCGGTGGGCGATATCCAGGTATTGATCTGCATACAACTTGTAACGGAAAGGGCCGGCAGTCAGGCGAGGCAATCGCCGTTCGTGTCCATTGGCAAATGGGATTCTAAAACCATCCGGGGCCATGTTGGGCAGGCCGTGGACGGAATACGTCGCGAAATTTTGATACTTTCTCTGTTCACCATCCGTGATAACAGGAGAACCCGTCGCTTCAAAACGTTCAATCGTATCCCGGATGGCTTCATCGAAAAGAGCATTGAGCTTCGGATCTTCGCTATTGCTCGTCTTCGCGGCTTCGATCAGCTGGTGAGGTCTCGGAATACTGCCGATAGGTTCAGTTGGAAGTAACACGGTATAGTTAGAGTAAGTGCGCCCGCCACTCGTGCAAGCACTACATGAACTGATGTGTCCGTCCTTCAGCGGTCGCAAAGCAGCGCACTCGGATTGGATGAAAAAGGGGAACATCACCTCTCTCTCATGCAAATTGCGAGTTTTCGCAGCGGTTAGTTTACGCATTTCCAGGGGTCCTTCTTGTTTAAAATCGAAAGCTGATTAACTTGTGTAGCCTCAAAAGGTTTGCAAATATGAGTTCTCAAAAGCGTTGTCGTACTGGGTTGGAAGGATTGGATGACATCACGGGCGGAGGGCTACCTGAAAATCGCCTCTACCTTATCCAAGGACCTCCCGGAGTGGGTAAAACCACTCTCGCTCTTCAATTTTTGCAGGAGGGTGCAAGAAAAGGTGAAAAGGGCCTTTACATAACTCTCTCGGAAACGAAAGAAGAGCTCGAAGGCATCGCGATTTCCCACGACTGGAATCTGGACAACATTTCTTTTTTCGAGCTTTCAGCGGTGGAAGAACGGCTAAAAGACAGCACCAGCAACACCTTCTTTCATCCGTCCGAGATCGAGTTGGACCTGACCACCAAAGCATTGATGGAAGAGGTCGAAAAGATAGGGCCATCCCGACTGGTCTTCGACTCACTTTCAGAAATGCGGATGCTCGCAGAAACCCCGCTACGCTATCGACGACAGATTTTGCAATTGAAACAATTTTTTGCCGGACGCAATTGCACAGTCCTCATGCTCGACGATTGCACCTCCGGGGCGAAAGACCTCCAAATCGAAAGCATTGCGCACGGAGTCATCACCCTCAGCTGCTCGTCTCCCGATTACGGCATCTCCCGTCGTCAGATCAACATTCAAAAGATTCGTGGCGTGAGATTTCATGAGGGGAATCACGATTTGATTTTACAAAAAGGAGGCATGGTCATTTTTCCTCGATTAGTGGCCGCCGACCATCATGCTGAATTCCAGCAGGAGCATTTTCCCAGCTCAATTGCCCAATTGGACCTGTTGCTGGGCGGCGGACTTGATCGCGGAACCAGCAATATGTTCATGGGGCCGCCCGGCTCCGGAAAATCGACACTGGCTGCCAAGTTTGCATTGGAAGCTGCGAATCGGGGCGAAAAAGTCCTGATGTTTATCTTCGACGAGACACTCCAAACCCTTGTCTCCCGGGCGGCGAATCTTGGCATGGATTTGGCAAGTCATATCAAGAGCGAAACCGTGGTAATTGAGCAAATCAATCCCGCAGAGATCTCTCCTGGTGAAATGGCGAATAAAATCCGAAACTCCGTCACCAAAGGCGGAACTCGGATGGTCATCATCGACAGTATCAACGGATATCTGAACGCAATGCCTGAAGAACATTACCTGACTTTGCAGTTACACGAGCTCCTGGCTTTCCTCAACCACCAGGGTGTCATCACCATCATGGTTCTTGCCCAGCAGGGAATTGTGGGAAACATGCACTCCACGGTCGATTTGACCTATCTCGCCGACACGGTTGTGCTCTTTAGATACTTCGAGATACGCGGAGCAGTCAAACAAGCGATCTCCATCATCAAGAAGCGGAGCGGAAATCACGAACGGACCATTCGAGAGATTAAAGTCAGTAAGAATGGGATCGAGGTGGGTGAAGCGCTCACAAAGTTACAAGGAGTGCTCAATGGAATTCCTTCTTTTGTAAAGGAAGACGCAAAACCTGGTTCTCAGACCATCGAGGGCCGATAACCATTTTTGCCCGCTCTAGAATAAAATGGACCATCCACGTTCGGGTTCAGGTGTCGCCGGTGATGGCGAAATCCTCATCTTCGCTCCAACCGGCAACGATGGTCCCCTGACGGCTGAGTTCTTGGCTCAAGCCAAAAAGAAAGTAAAGGTTTGCCGGGATATGTCTGAAGTATGTTTCGCAGTTCAAGAGAACTGCGAGATGATTCTTGTCGCCGAAGAAACACTCAATTCACAATCCATCAAGATGCTGGGCGAAATGCTGGCCACGCAACCCCCATGGTCCGATATTCCCATCGCGGTCATCACCAGCGGTGGAGAGGCAAGCCCCGAGAGGCTCCAAATTTTGGCCTCCCTCGGCATCTCGGCAAACGTGGGCCTCTTGGAGCGCCCCTTCCGCCGTGGAACTTTGTTGAGCGCTGTCGAAGTTGCCTTGAGGGCAAGGCGACGGCAGCGCCAGGTCCGCCAGCTTCTGGCCGAGAGGGAGGAAGCCCAAGGCGAACTTGAACGTATCGTGCAAACCAGGACATCAGAGCTCCGGGAAACCAATTCGCAGCTTGAGACTCTCGTGTATTCCATCGCACATGACTTACGTGCTCCCCTGAGATCCATGCAGGCCTTTGCGAAGATATTGGTGGAAGATTACGCCCCCGATCTGGACGAGGAAGCTGTGCACTATGCTCAACGCATCGCCAAATCGGCTGAAACTATGGATACCTTGGTTTTAGATCTACTCGCGTATGGGAGAGTCGTGCGGGCCGATATGGAACTTGAGCCCGTAGATCTAGGAAAGGTATGGCAGGTCGCCCTGGACCAGTACGAGCATGACATAAAAGACCTCTCCGCAGTGGTTACCACGGCTCCTCCTCTCCCTTGGGTATATGCCAATTCCGCGACCTTGATCCAAGTTCTTGCCAATCTCCTCGGTAACGCCTTGAAGTTCGTTCCTGAAGGCGTGGCTCCCGTTGTCGCTTTCAGGGCGAAAGAAGTGGCGAATCGAGTTCGAATATCCATCGAGGACAATGGCATCGGTGTCCCAACCGAATATCACGAGAAGATTTTCAAGGTGTTTGAGCGCCTCCAGAAAGATAAAACCAGGGGAACAGGTATCGGCCTGGCCATTGTGAAAAAGGGCATGGAACGCATGGGAGGCAGCGCGGGCGTGGAATCCGGAGCACCCCGAGTGGGCAGCATCTTTTGGGTTGAGCTTAAAGCGGCAAAGGCCAATCTCTAATCATGGAAACTCCCGAACGGGTTCGGCATTCGCTGGATGGGCACACCATTCTAATGGTGGAAGATAACGAAGATGAGGTTTTCATGATGCAACGGGCCTTTCGCAAAGCCAATATCTCCAATCCACTTCAGGTAGCAGTGGATGGCATTGAGGCGGTCGAGTATCTGGACGGCAAGGGCAAATTCACAGATCGGACCAAGTTTCCTTTCCCTGTCGTTGTTTTTCTGGATTTGAATCTCCCGAAAAAAGGTGGCCTGGAAGTTCTCGAATATGCGAGACAGCAACCTCACCTCAGGAAGCTC
>Ga0206881_10159_pt1 | contig 19964 bp, 16 predicted proteins | sample Alteio_BWOrgCont_3_FD_152867 | JGI IMG/M metagenome (GOLD analysis project Ga0206881, IMG submission 152867) | Enriched cells from forest soil in Barre Woods Harvard Forest LTER site, Petersham, Massachusetts, United States -... | ecosystem: Environmental > Terrestrial > Soil > Temperate forest >...
CGCCCCGTAATGCTGGTTTTGAGCGAATTGATTGAAGACCCACTTGTCGGCTGTCAAACGGCTTTCCAAACCGTTCGGCAATGAACGCCGATTTGGAAGACCGGGTCTCATTGCTGCTGAGTTGCAACCTGCTCGAGTCAGGCACGAGGAATTACCGACGGGTTTTGAGAACCTTACAGGTTCACCACAAATTTGAGGTTTGCGGGTTGGTTGTGGCTGGCAGGCGGTGGTTGAAGAATTGATGGGGTAACGGGTTGAGTGATTTGATCGGGAGATGAATGCGCCAGGGACTTTGCCTGAGGCGGCTCCGGGCGCGGTCGCACTCCTTTGAAGAGCCACATTCCTGTGAAGAGGAAGTGCGTTTCGGCGGGGGGCCGCGATCTTGTGGTTCGTGTTGATGGAGGTGCTGCGTGACGGCGGCTTACTTCACGTGGAACGTGGAAAACTACTTTAAGGCGACTTTGGGACTACTTTGAGGAGTTTGCTTTGGGAGGCGACTTTGGTGAGTCGGGCTGAGTGGGAGTGGAAGAGGCTTGTCTGGCGGTCCATTCGGCGACTTCGCGGGATCGGCGTTTGAGGTAGTTTAGCCAGCGGCGGGCCCAGAGGAATTCGGTGGCCAGGATGGTCAGGCCGAGAGGAATCACCACGAAGGCAGGGCCTGGGAGGATGATCATGGCGATGCCAATGACCAGGACAGACATTCCCAGCACAAATACGAGCAGCTTGCGGACGGGCTTCAGCAATCCATTGCTGCTGGAATCCAGAGTCTGTGGGATGCCGGTCTGGTCCGTTTCGGCGTCTGGCTGGTCCATGCCGTTTTCAGTGAGGGAAGTGACGGATCATCGCCGAGTGCGGCGGCGAAACGGCTCAGTGATTAATGATGAATTCGTTGGAATTCAAGAGCGCCCAAAACACGTCCTGCAATCCATGAATGGGGTCTCGATCCTTCCCCTGCTGAAAGGCTTTGTCGAAGGCACTCATTTCGTCACTGGTCGGTTTCCGAGCGAGTGCCGTCAGGTACAGGATCTCAATTCGTCCGGGAATCCCCTTGGCCAGTTTCAGCGGAATGGACTTGGTCCGGGCGGCTCGCGGCGACTTCGACTTATTCCCTTCGTCGGGCTTGGGAACGGAACCTTCCAGAACGCGGCGCAGGAAGCCGCCCGATTCGCCACTGATCGCATTCCGGATCAGTTGGCCATTCATCATGACCAGTGCTTGCGGGACGGTGCCGTTGAAGTCGGTGGACTCGTCGTTTTCGTCGGTGCCGAATGCTCGGACGAACTGGCCCAGCCATTCCGTTCGCTGACGTTCGGCCTGGTCGTAGTTGCGGCCGGCCTTGTGAGCTTCGGTGGCGACGAGCAACGAATCGTAAAGTTGTTCGGCCGTGAACGGCTTGACGTACATATGGCTGAAGAGCGGTGCGTTGCCTGAGGCGGGGTCATCGGCTTTGTTCCCGCTGTGGCCGCGACTGGTCAGATTGTACGTTTCACTGGCGGTGATCCAACGAGTCAGGCGTTTCAAATCGTAACCGGCCGTGCGGAATTCGGTGGCGAGAAAATCGACCAATTCAGGATTGGACGAAGGATTGTGCGGCCCCATGTCATCGATCGGCTTGGTGAAGCCAGCTCCGACATAGTGCGCCCACATCCGATTGACGATGGCATGGGCCATGAACGGCTTGGACGGATCCGTGACCAGTTTCGCCAGTTGCTTGCGAGGCGTATCAGACGACTGCCCGACAACCATCGTGCCGTCGACAAATTGGCGGGTGATCGCTTCCATCACGCCCGATCGCTTTTCGAAAAAGACGACGCTTTCGGCGTTGTTGTCGAGCAGCGTGAATTCATCCCGCTGGTTGCCACCGGCTCCCTGGCGACGCGTCCCTCGAAAGAACGCGTTCATTCCCCAGAATTGCGATTGTTTCCAATCGTTGAAGGGGTGATTGTGGCACTGCGTGCACTGGACTTGCAGTCCGAGGAAAATTCGGGCCGTGATCGCGGTGGCAGGAACGGCGTTGTCGTTCAGGTGCGCCGCAAGGAATCCGACGGCTCCGTTCTGAGCACTTTCCCCTTCGGCGGAAATCAGATCGTAGACAAACTTATCGTACGGGGCGTTCTTTTCGAACTGCCGCTTCAGCCAGCGTTCGAGTTCCCCGCGATTGGTTCGCCGATTGTTGGCTCGTCCGATCAGCGTGTTGCCCCAAATTGTGGCATAGTGTTCCGCGTAGTCCGGATCGTCGAGCAGTTCGTCGACGTAGTTGGCTCGCTTGTCGGCGCTGCCGTCTTCCAGGAATTGAGCCAGCCGGGCAAAGGAGGGCGTATGACCAACGATATCGAGTGAGACACGGCGGGCGAATTCGCCGTCATCGGCACGGGGCGACGGAGTGACGTTATTATCCTGCCACCCCTGCTTCAGCATCGCATTGATTTTGGCAACGATTTCGTCGTCAGACGAGGCTCCGAAGGCGGAAGTCACACCCAACAGCCCAAAGCAGGCCAGGGCGCGAAAAACCGGCGGAATTTGCGACGAGAGGCGCAACATGGTCAATTCCCCGAGGAACAAGTCACCGAAACGATTATTGATTTGTAACCCGCGAGAGAGCGGAAAGGTTCGCGGGGCTTTTGAACTCGACAGATTTGACCGATATCATAGCGTCCCGAAGCGCCGGGCGGCAAAGGGAATACCCGGGCCGCAGAGAAGCGGCGCTGACGACATTGCGGTGCGGGGGACTTGTGGGACGCATGGGACGGTGAAGTCTCATGGGAAATTCTGGCCGCATTGCTCAATTTTACTCCCACTGCACCAAAGACTTGCAAGAAACAAGGAACCTTCATGCTCAACATTCCGTCTCAAGGGGCTCTGGATTTTCTCTCATTGGGAGCCCTGGTTCACCGTCTCGATCCTGGCATCGTCCCGTTCCGGAAAGCCAATGAATGCCGGATCCACGTGAGCGGCGGCGAGTTCAATGTGTCGGCAAATCTGTCCGATTGCTTCCGGATGAACACGGCTGTGGCGTCGGCGATGGTGAATTACCCGATCGGCGACCTGATTGCCGAGCGAGTTCGCGCGATGGGTGTGAAGCCGATCTACAAGCGATTCGAGCACAACGGCGTGACCGGCCCGAACATGGCGACCGTCTACAGCGACCAGGGTCTGGGAGTGCGAGCCCCCGTCGTGTTCTATAACCGGTGCAACGAAGCGGCGGCTCAACTGAAACCCGGCGATTTCGACTGGAAGACGATTTTTGGAAGCGGCGTTCGCTGGTTCCACAGCGGCGGCATCTTTTCCGCACTTTCCAAGACGACTCCGGAACTGGTCATCGAAGGGATGAAGGCTGCAAAGGCTGCCGGAGCCGTGACGTCGTTCGACCTGAACTTTCGCGCCAAGTTGTGGCAGATTTCGGGGGGACTCGAGACGGCTCAGGCGACCCTGCGCAAGATCTGCGAGCACGTTGATGTGCTGGTCGGTAATGAAGAGGATCTGCAGAAAGGGCTGGGGCTGACAGGTCAGGATGTTGAAGCCGCATCGAAGCTGGATCCTGCAGCCTTCTTCGGCATGATGGGTGACGTGGTCAAGCAACTTCCGAACGTCAAGATTGTCGCCACGACGCTGCGCGAAGTTCACACGACGAATCGGCACGACTGGAGTGCCGTCTGCTGGATCGAAGGGAAGACGTATCAGGCTCCGACGTGCGCGCTGGACGTGTACGACCGAGTGGGCGGCGGCGACGGCTTCGCAGCGGGATTCTTCTACGGACTGTTGACCGGTCGTCCGCCGGAAGATGCCATTCGACTGGGATGGGCTCACGGCGCATTGCTGACCACGTTCCCAGGCGACACGACAATGGCCACTGTCGATCAGGTGGAGGCGTTTGCCAAGGGCGGATCGGCACGAATTCAGCGATAAGGCTCACGAATTCACGATGACGCAGCACAGAATCGAGCCTTTTCTACGTTATGTGGATCTCAAGCGAGATTCTGTGCCATCGTTCGAGGTGTATCCGTTCAACATTCCGGCGGTGAAATCGCTTCACCGCCTGGAATTCCACCCGCAGGAATTTCTGACTCGCCGCGAAGCAATGCTGCGGGAATTGCTGAGTGAACCAGAAAGCGAATAGAATCGCGGATTCTGCGAGAGACCAAGCGTTCACGACTGTTGTCCGACTTTCGGATTCGTACGAATGATTGCCACACAACCGCAAGCTGCCGGAAACCTGATGACGCTGGAAGAGTTTTTTGCTCTTCCAGACGACGACGGCATGGAACGCATTCTGATCCGAGGGAGATTGCTGGAGAAACCAGCGACGAAACGCAACCGGTGGAACTCCTCTTGCGAAGCGGCCATCGCCCGCTTGATCGGCAATTGGGTCGTGTCGCAACCTAAGCCGCGCGGGAAGGTCTTCTCAGGAGAAGCGGGATTTATCCTACGTGGAACTCCAGGCACGTCCGTCGGAATTGATGTGGCTTACGCAAGTCACGAGATCGTTTCTCGAAGCGACACGACGACACGCATGATCGATGGTCCGCCCGTCCTGGCGGTCGAGATCCTGTCCCCGAACGACAGCCAGGAAGAGATTATTACCAAGGTGAGTGAATACCTGGATGTCGGCGTCGCGCTGGTCTGGATTGTCGAACCGATGTTTCAAACAGTGACTGTTTATCGCCCCAACGAGCGTCCGACTCTCTTTTCGGGAAGCGACGTGCTAACAGGCACAGACCAGATGCCCGGCTTTCAGATTACGGTGAATCAGATTTTTGAAGATTGACCAGCCCTGTTGGCTCGGTCACGGTGAATGAGAATTGCCTCGGAAAGGATCACGTTTACAGTCATGGCACAGCACGATATTGGCTTGATTGGCCTGGCCGTCATGGGTCAGAACCTGGTTTTGAACATGGCCAACAACGGCTTTTCGGTCGCCGTTTACAATCGCACGACCTCGACAACCGACGAGTTTGTCGGTGGATTGAAGAGCGAGCCTGCAGACAAGGTTCATGCGGGAACGGCCGAGCGAATTCAAGGATATCACTCGTTGGAGGAGTTCGTCGGCAGTCTGAAGGCGCCGCGGCGCGTCATGATCATGGTCAAGGCTGGCGGACCTGTTGACGGCGTAATCGATCAATTGAAGTCAGTCCTTTCACCCGGCGACATCATTATTGATGGCGGCAATTCGGACTTCGTCGATACAAACCGCCGCCATTCGGAATTGAAGGCAGCGGGATTCCGATTCATTGGAACGGGAGTATCGGGTGGCGAAGAAGGGGCCTTGAAAGGGCCAAGCATCATGCCCGGCGGGCATCACGAAGCCTGGCCATTCGTGAAGGATGTCTTCCAGAAGATCTCTGCCAAAGTCGGCCCGAACAACGACATTCCCTGCTGCGACTGGGTTGGTGAAGCCGGGGCAGGGCACTACGTCAAGATGGTTCATAACGGGATTGAATACGGCGACATGCAGCTCATCTGCGAAGCCTATTTCATCCTGAAGAATACCCTGGGCCTGACCAACGACGAATTGTATCAGGTCTTCAAGTCATGGAATGAAGGCGAACTGGAAAGCTACTTGATCGAGATCACTCGTGACATCTTCACGGTGAAGGACAAGGAAACGGGCGAATACCTGGTCGACAAGATTCTCGATACGGCTCAGCAAAAAGGAACCGGTAAGTGGATGAGCCAGCATGCGCTGGACCTGGGCGTTCCGACGACGTTGATCACTGAAGCGGTGTACGCTCGCTGCCTGTCGGCTCAAAAGGATGCCCGCGTCCGTGCCAGTTCGGTTCTGAAGGGCCCTGCCGACGCGAAGTTTACCGGCGACAAGACTCAGTTCATTGAAGACGTCCGCCAGGCACTGTACGCATCCAAGTTATGTAGTTATGCCCAGGGCTACGTCCAACTGGATGCCGCCGCCAAAGAGTTTGGCTGGAAGCTAAACAACGGAAACATCGCACTGCTGTGGCGAGGTGGATGCATCATCCGCTCGCGCTTCCTGGGTGACATCAAGGCCGCGTTCGACAAGAATCCGACCTTGGAGAATCTGCTGCTGGACGACTTCTTCAAGGCCGCCATCGAGAAAGCGCAGCCCAGTTGGCGGCGCGTGGTTGCGACCTCGGTTCAAATGGGACTTCCGATTCCCGTCTTCAGCGCGGCACTCAGTTACTTTGACGGCTATCGCAACGGACGGCTGCCCGCCAACCTGCTGCAGGCTCAGCGGGATTACTTTGGTGCCCATACCTATGAACGTACCGACCAGCCGCGCGGCAAGGCATTTCATACGGACTGGATTCGCGAACGCAAGCTGAGTTAGTTTCATTAAGCGTTCTGTCGTGGAATGAACGGAGCTCGGCGAAGCAATGATCCGGGCTCCGTTCGCTCGAATTGGACGTGCCGTTTCTGGGAGAGCCATCCATGCGGCTGCAGTTTCTTGGCACGGGCGGATATCACCCCAACGAACGACGGCACACTGCCAGCTTGATACTGCCAGAGATCGGAGTCGTCTTTGACGCGGGAAGCAGTTTCTTTCGTGTCGAGTCCCGGCTGGAAACGAATGAACTGGATATCTTCCTGACGCATGCTCACCTGGACCACATCCAGGGACTGACGTTCTTTATCGTTCCTCTACTTAAAGGGATAGTGAGCCACTGCCGAATCCACGCGAGTCCGAAGACGATTGCTGCCGTTCGACAGCATCTTTTTGCGGAGGACGTCTTTCCCGTCCTTCCGGCTTACGAATTTGTGGAGCTGGCGGAGCGGATTGAATTGCCCTCGGGTGGAGTGATCACTCACGTGCCGCTCAAGCATCCCGGCGGATCGCTTGGCTTCAAATTAGAAGTGGCAGGGCGGCGACTGGCTTACATTACAGATACGACTGTAGATGGCAGCTATACGGACTTCATTCAGGGAGTCGATGTCTTAATCCACGAATGCTACTTCCCGGATGAACTTGCCGAATGGTGCGAAAAGACGGGCCACAGCCATACGACTCAGGTGGCAACGCTGGCGCGGGATGCCAATGTCGGTCGGCTGTACCTGACGCATATCGATCCGCAACGACCCGATGATGATCCGATTGGCATTCGAACGGCCCGCGCCATTTTTCCTGCCACGACACTGGCAGAAGATCTGATGGAAATCGAATTCTAATCACATTTGCTCCGAGCAGCTTGCGCATTGCGTCATGGACACACTTGCAGATCACAGCCCGAGATTGAGTCTGCGCTGCCCGACTTGCGGTGGCGCGGTGCAAATCGAAAACGACCGCACGCGATGCAACGTTTGCCGAGAGACACACCCTGTCGTCGATGGAATACCGCGATTCACGACCGACGCGCATCTGGCGAGCTTTGGACGGCAATGGAACAAATACGAGGTTGCTCACAACGCCGAAGACCGGGCCACGTTCGAGGCGAAGACTGGGGTCTCGTTGAGCGACCTGAGTGATTTGAGCGTCCTCGATGCAGGTTGTGGTGGCGGTCGTTACAGCAAAGTCTGTGGCGAAGCAGGAGCCAACGTGATCGGTGCCGACCACAGCGGTGCTGTTGGCAAAGCACGACAACTGTGCTCGGAACTGCCGAAGGTGGCGTTTGTCCAAGCCGACCTGAAGCACTTACCGCTGCAGCCAGCTTCGTTCGACTTCGCGTTCTCGATCGGTGTGATGCATCACGATGCGAATACAAAGGCTGTCTTCGACGCGGTTGCGAAATTCGTCAGACCCGGCGGCCGCTATTCCGTCTGGCTCTACCGACGGAACCAGTGGTGGCAGGAGGCGATCAACAACGCGCTGCGCAAGCGAAGCACACGGATGGCTCCTGAAAAGCTCGAACGCTGGTGTGAATGGGGCGCCTGGCTGGGTGGCTTGCCTGTGATTAACAAGACGCTGAACAAAGTCGTCAACTTCAGCGCTCATCCGAATCGCGAGAACCGCGTCTGCGATACATTCGACTGGTACGCACCGCAGTATCAGTACCATCACACAACGGCCGAATTGTATTCATGGTTCGACGCAGCAGGGTTCGACCACATTGAAGTATTGCCGCCGGAAAAGAAGGGCTCTCTTTACCGGTGGGTCTACGAACACAATCTGCTGATCGGAAGCGGTGTCAATATCACCGGAATCCGGCGTCCTGCGGAATGAGTTATCGCGCTCGTGGCCACGAATAAGACATTGGCCTTGATTCTCCTCCCGCGACCAGAGGTTTCACATTTGACTGTTTGTGTTATGCCCAGATCAACTCGCGCTAACGAGTTGTCTCGTTCGACAGTCCTGATGCTCATCTTCAAACAACGAGTTTCGAATCGACACGAATTCCGCCTCCACGGCGAGGAAGGCGTCCACGACATCCGGATCGAAGTGAGTCCCCGAATCCTTGAGGATAATGTTCCGCGCAACGTGGTGTGAAAACGCGTCCTTGTAGACGCGTCTGGACGTTAAAGCGTCGTAAACGTCTGCGACCGCGACGATCCTTGCCGACAAAGGGATCTCTTCGCCCGACAGTCCGAGCGGATAGCCGCGCCCGTCGTATCGCTCGTGGTGAGCCGCAGCGATATCGCGAGCCACTTGCAGGAATCGCGCCTGCGGGTTTTGAGCCAAGGCCTTGTCCAGCGTTTCGGCGCCGATTGTCGTGTGCGCCTTCATCAATTCGAATTCGTCATCGCTGAATCGACCGGGCTTCAAAAGGATGCTGTCCGGGATACCGACCTTGCCAATGTCGTGTAACGGACTCGTCTGATAGACCAACTGTACGAACTCATCATCGACGATTCCCGCGAACTTCGGCATCCCGGCGAGTTGCTGAGCCAGCAATCGAGAATAATTCTGGACGCGTTCGAGGTGTCGACCGGTTTCCGGATCGCGCGACTCGGCCAGCTTCGCGAGCGAAAAGATCAGTAATTCGCGCGTTTCCAACGCCAGGATTCGCTCCCCGGCCCGGACGCGAACCAATAGTTCCGGTCCGTTGAACGGCTTGACGATAAAATCGTCCGCTCCGGCCGACATCCCTTCAACGATCTCGCGCGACTCGCCTCGACTCGTCAGCAGCATCGTGTAGATGTACCCGTGATGGCTGCGACGACGAATCTGCCGGCACAGTTCGACGCCCGACATCTCGGGCATTTCCCAATCTGTGATGACCAGGCGGATCCGCTGTCGTTCCAGGATGTCCATGGCCTCGTGGCCGTTCTGTGCCATGACGACCGAGTATCCGGACTCTTCCAGCACGTTTCTCAGCAGCTCGCGCGAGATGTGATCATCGTCCACAATCAGGATCTTCATTAAACGGACTCCGTTGAAGCGACTGGCGTGCACTTGAGCAAACGACGGATTTCGATCTGGCAGGATTCGACCTCCGCCAGAAGTTGTGATTCGATGGATCGACATTCGTCACAGCGACCTGCTCGAGCCGCCGCTTCCATTTGAGCCGCGGTTCGATGGATTCGAACGGCCGAGACGTTCGCCGACATTCCCTTCAAGGAATGTGCCGATCTGACCACTTGCGAGATATCGCCATCGGCCAGTTGTTTGGACAATTCTTCCACGCGTTCATCGACGGCTTCGGAAAACATGTGCAGCAGATCATTGACGAGTTTGGGCTTACCCATGCAACGATCCGTGAATTCGGCAAGATTGATATCCAAACCAGATTCGTCGGCCGATTCGGCGGTATCAGTTTGAGCAGTGGGCACTTGAACGCTGACGACGTGCTTAGCCTCTTCTGTCAGCCCAGTGCGACGTTCGATCGACGATTTCGCGTTTCGATCCCCCAGGCACGCATGAATTGTCTCGAATAGCTTCTGGCGGTGAATCGGCTTGGTGACGTAGTCGGTCATCCCCGCATCCAGACATCGTTGGCGATCGCCCTGAATGGCCTGTGCGGTGAGCGCCACGATGGGTAGGGGGTTAGCCACGGTCGAGGTCAATTTGCCCTCGGCTTCCAGTCGCCGAATCTCACGTGTGGCGGCGAAACCATCCATCTCCGGCATTTCACAGTCCATCAGGACAATGTCGAAACGCGTCTGGCCGACCGCTCTGACTGCGTCAACACCGTTGGAGACCAATTTGGTGCGAAACCCTGCGGCCGTTAACAATTCCGAAGCCACCATGCGATTGATTTCGTTGTCATCGGCAATCAGTACGTCGTTACGACGTGCTCCTTGACCAACAACCAACCTGGGGGCCATCACCGCATCGGGCTTGGATTCTTTTGAGTTCCCATAGGCGAGAGACGCAATCACGTCGAACAATCGGGATTGGCGGATCGGCTTGGGAAGCACGGTGACTTTCAAGCGTTCCGCTCGTCTCGGATCGAGGCCGTTGTCCAGAGATGTCAGCATCAACAACCGAAGATTGCACAGCAGCGAATCACGGCGAATCTGTTCGGCAAGTTCCACTCCATCCACATCGGGCATCACGCAGTCGAGTATTGCCATCCCAAAGGGCCGCCCCTCTTCGCGGCGCGATTTGAGCAATGCCAGAGCATTGCTGGACGATGTACATGTTTCCACGGTCAAGCCCCATTGACTGAGCTGATCGTGCAGGATGGAGAGATTGGTCTCGTTATCGTCGACGGCAAGCACGGGCGATTCGCGGAACGATTTGGGAAGATTCATCGTTCGTTCAGGCTGCTCTTCGGCCACTTCCATGGGAAGTTCAAACCAGAACGTCGAACCTTCACCGACCGTGCTTTCGACTCCGATTCGTCCTTTCATCGTTTCCACCAATTGCTTGCAGATGGCGAGTCCCAAGCCGGTTCCGCCATACCGCCGCGTCGTCGAGGCATCCACCTGAGAGAATGAATTGAACAGCTTGTGTAGCCGCTCGGAAGGAATTCCAATCCCGGTATCCACCACGCTGAAACGGACCAATGACGATGCGTTGTCGGCACCGGTAGTGCGTTCAATTCGTATCGTCACCTCGCCATCTTCTGTGAACTTGATGGCGTTATTTACAAGATTGACCAGTATTTGCCGAACTCTTTCCGGATCGCCCATGACGTTTCGCGGCGAACCAGGCAGAACGTGGCAGTTCAGTTCGACCCGCTTTTCCGTGGCTCGGTGAAGGAACATTTCGGGAATGTCTTCGGCCATTTGCTGCAGGTCGAATGGGATATGCTCCAGTTCCAGCTTGCCCGCTTCGATCTTGGAAAAGTCGAGGATGTCGTTGATGACGCTCAGCAACACGTCCGCCGATGATCGAGCGATGCCAGCATAACGCTGCTGCTGTTCGGTTAGACCGGTACTCGACAGCAGATCCAGCATCCCGATGACGCCATTCAACGGAGTCCGGATTTCATGACTCATATTCGCCAGAAATGCGCTCTTTGCCTGGTTCGCGGCTTCGGCCTCCTGCTTTTCTCGCAGAAGTGTTTCGGACTGCTTACGCTCGGTGATATCTTCAACAGTCCCTTCGTAATAGACAATGCGTCCCGTTTCATCTCGTTGAGTGCGGGCATTCTCATTGATCCAAATGACCGTCCCATCGGACTTGTAGACTTGCGATTCAAAACCCGTGATGACGTCGTTGGCGTTCATCAGGCGAGCGAACTCGGTGCGTCGTTCGGGATCGACGTACAACTGATTGGCAATATTAGTCACACTATTTGTCAGTTCGTCGACAGTCTGGAAACCGTAGATTCGAGCCAGGGCTCGATTGGCACTCAGATACTTGCCGTCCGGCGTCGTCTGGAAAATCCCTTCAATGGCGTTGTCGAAGATGCTGCGGAACTTGGCTTCGGCTTCAGCTCGATCGTGCATTTCATGGTTGACGCGTTGCAGAACCCGGTTGTATTCGGCAGCGATCTGGCCGACCTCCGTATGCGGTTCCACAGCCACCAACTTCGAGAAGTCGCCGCGACTTCGATGATTCTGCATATCGTCCAGGAGATCGATCAGTTCGGTATTGGCGGAATGCTCCGAGACATTCAATCCTGCCAGTTCCGCTTCAGCCGGAACTCGTAGCGGCGACAACTTGTCGATCACCCACAACAGGCACAGTGACCCGCCAAACGCCCATGCACAGCATGTAGCAACCCCTTCGGCCTGGATCAAAAACTGTTGCCATCGGGTCAGGCCCGTGCCCCACTTGCTGGAATCGCCCAACAGGGCGACAGCCAGAGTTCCCCAGGCCCCACCGACCCCATGGACGGGAAAGGCACCGACCACATCGTCGATCTTAAGCTTCGGTAGCAGATACGTGATCAAGCAACAGATCACTCCACCGACGATGCCGACGACAGCGGCTCCAGCGGGAGTCAGAACGTGGCATCCCGCAGTCACGGCGACCAGACCAGCCAGCACTCCGTTCATCACATGTTCCACAGCCGGACGGCGTTCCAACCACCACGTCAGCGCTAGCGCCGCAAGCCCCCCGAATGCTGCTGCAAGGTTTGTATTGACCAGCACCAGCGGAATCTGATCGTTCACAGCCAGTGTGCTGCCGCCGTTGAATCCAAACCATCCGAACCAAAGGAACAGAGTTCCAAATGTCGCCATTGGAAGATTGTGCCCATGAATCGGCTTGGCATCTTTTCCAAAACGGCCAAGGCGGGGCCCGATGACCAGCACGGCCGCCAGCGCGACCCAACCGCCCACGGAGTGGACAACCGTCGATCCCGCAAAGTCGATGAATCCGCGGCTGTTCAGCCAGCCTGTCGCCCGTCCGTTGTCAGCCCCATTCCAGGCCCAGTGCCCGAAGACCGGGTACAGGATTCCTGACACCAGGAAGCTGATGATCAGGTATGCCCGAAACTGAATCCGCTCCGCCACGGCTCCCGAGATAATCGTCGTCGACGTTCCGCAAAAAACCAATTGGAACACGAAGAACGACAGTAGCCACGGTCCGGAATCATCACCCAGACAAAAGTGCGACAGCCCGATGAACCCCGAACTTGTTGCCCCGAACATCAGAGCAAACCCGAAGGCCCAGTAGACCACCGCGGCGATGCAAAAGTCGATCAGGTTCTTGATCGCCACATTGGTGCTGTTCTTGGCGCGAGCCAGACCGCTTTCCAGGAAACAGAACCCGCCTTGCATCGACATCACCAATGCAGCGCACAACAGCATCCAGGCGACATCAACAGGTGTGTGAGTGGAATTCACGTTCTTGCTCCGAATTCAATGGCGGGCTTGCGCGCACAGAGGGCGCTAAACAGGGGAGAAACATTCCGGTGAATGCACCGTCGGAGCGAACGGCGGGAACATTCAAGAAGCAGCTTTCCCACTGTGAAGGTAGTTCACGAAAAGCAACGTGCTGTTGAGATTTGACCCGACCGTTGATTTTTTCCGACACGGCGCAGCACGAATGCTCGCATCGTGCGATTCATTTGACCGGCACAATGCCGAGCCAGAACTCGAAGCTCGACGCTGAAGACGATGAGCATCGAAGTCCCTTTGCGAAGCCGGATTCAGGAGTCACCATTCTGTTTTTGCAGCACGAACTCACTTTTTGACGTCGTAAACCGTCAGTGAATCCATATCCCGCAAGTACAATCGGCCACCGCAGACAACGGGATGAGACCACGCGCTGTTGTTACTGCGATTGCGGGGCTCGAATCGTCCTTGCTCCTGATAACCGCTCGTCGTCGCAACACACAACGCGACGGGCCCATTCTCGCTGCGCAGGTAAAGATGTCCGTCAGCATACGTCACAGCTCCCTTACCAACGGAACGATCCTTCCAGGCAGTTTTACCGGACTTCAAGTCGATGCATTTCAAAGTCCCCTCATCAAATCCATAAACGTGATCTTCGAGCACAACCATGCCACCATGATGATTCTTCATTTCCTTATTATCGTATTCGACCTTTGCTTTACCACCGGTGCCGAGCTTGAACATCGCGCATCCCGTGTTGTAGCCGGACGATGTAAAGACCATTCCGTTGGAATAGACGGGTGAAGAGCAATTCGCGGTTCCATTGGCTGACTGCGGGAATCCCCACAAAAAATCGCCTCCCTTACTGCGGACAGCAACGACCCCCGTATGTACGAAATTGACAATCATCCGCTCCTTGCCGAAATCGACCAGAATGGGCGATGCGTACGACGGACGCGGCGATCCATCCACGGTGCAGCGCCACACGCCCTGGCCGGTCAACTTATTCAGCGCAACAATCGTCGCATTTCGACCGCCCGGGTAGCAGATCACATTGTTGCCGTCGATCAGTACAGACTCGCTGATCCCCCACTCGATGTTGCTCCCATCGTACTCGCGGAGAATATTCTTCTGCCACACGACTTCGCCCTGATCGATCCCAACACAGATCAGATCACCGTTCGCACCCAGGGCATAAACGCGGTCGTCATCGACAGTCGGGGTGCTTCGAGGGCCGTTGCCCTGATTGTTGCGAAATACGGAATCGCTGACTTGTCGAGTCCAGATCGGCTTGCCGTTGGAGGAATTCATCGCGAGCAGCATTTCTTGATTGCCTTGAGTGCCCATCGTGAAGATCTTGCCCTCGGCGATGGACACGCTCGAATAGCCCTCACCCAATCCCTTCTGCTGCCACGCCAGCTTTGGCCCCCCGTCAGGCCACTGATTCAGTAGTCCGGTCTCCTTCGAAATGTTATCTCGATTCGGCCCCTGGTACTGAGGCCACGAGCCCGTGTCGGATGCCGATTCGTTACCCGGCTCGGTAGTCCGTTTAGGCTTCTTGCCAGCGGGAGGGTTTTTAGGTGACTTCAATGTCAACTTAGTCGCGGTATCGCCCGAATTCGTCAGCACCACAACTGTCTGACCGCCAGAAACGTCCTCGAATTTGGCCTTTTTCCCGTCCAGCAGGATCACAGCCGTGGGTGCCAGGGTGAATGTCTTGGATTCTTCCTTCTTGCCGGCCAGCTTGACGGTGATTGTCTTATCATCTGTGGAGACATCTTCAATTGTGCCGCTAAAACTCGCTGCCAGCGCGACTCTCACCATCAGACCCAGGATGCACAGGACTAGGAGGAATCGCATCAATCGTCGTTGGTCATTCATGATCTTCTTCCTGTACGAAACACGGCCGGATCGCAATGATCGTCACAATCGTAAAATCTGACGGATTCAGATTCCTTGGTACCACTCGCAAAACTTCGATATTACTATGATGTCTCGTTAAAAACGGAACAAGAAGAACATTTCACCAAGCCGAAGGAAGCAGACACGGCTTGACATCAATCATGCCAAGCGGAGAATGCTGCAACGCGGCAAAATTCGCGGAACTCTCCTGATGGTGCTTCATGCGTGCTCAACTCGTTCCACTTCGAGGCGGACGCCCAATCCAAATCCTGCGCGACGTGACCCTTGTCGGTCGCCAGGAGGATCTGTGCGACGTCTGTATTGATCAAAGCAGCATCTCCAAGTTGCACTGCTTGATTGTCCGGACGGATGGGCTGCTTTTCATTCGTGATCTCGGCAGCACCAATGGTACCAAGGTCAATGGTCAACGAGTCATCCGCGGAGCACTTCTGCCCGGAGACGAACTCGCATTTGCCGGGGAAAAATATCGAGTGGAAATGGGTCCCGGTGAGCCAGAACCCGAACCGGAAGACGTCCATCGCGCCCACACCGAAGTTATCGAGTTGCCTGACCAGGCTGGCGATGAACCGGTCTTCGCGCAAGCTGATCGTCAGCACCTGCAGACAGCCAGCGACGATGACGTCCATCCGATTGACGAATAGCGACGGTTGAGATTCCGAATTCTGAACGATTGTTGCGTCTTTGGAACCGCTTGCGAATGAGGTGAAACGGGCATTCAAGTTGTCACGCCAACACCTTGGCTCCGTCCACACCCTATTCCGCAGCCCGAATCACGCAACGGCACGCAGTTCCAGTTCTTCCGCATTAATGGCCACAATCGCGATGCCCAGGCGGTCTGCCATATCAATCACTTCTTCTTGATCCAGGAAGATTGTCTTGTTGCTTTCAATCGCCAGTACTCGGCCACCCGATTCCTGCAGTGTCTTGATGGTTTGAGCCCCAATCGTGGGGACGTCGAATCGCATGTCCTGCTGCGGCTTGGCCACTTTAACGACAGTGAAGCCGCCGCGACGACAAAGCTCGCCGGCGCGCCTGATCGTCCGATCTGTCCCCTCGATCGCCTCGACGGCAATCACGGCCAGATCGTTCACCACGACGGACTGGCCGATATCCAGCCGGCCCATTTCCTTGGCCAGATCCCATCCAAATCGGATGTCACGCCATTGCGAATCGGTGGGCTTGCGCCGCGTCAGGAATCCATGTTTCACGAGTAACTCCGGACAGTAATCAAGAGCTGAGTCGAAATAGATCTTGTCCCGTTCGAACTCGCGAATCACTGCCAAAAGCAGCGTATCATCCTTGTGATCGCGAGTCGCATATCGGTACCACATGTGGATCGTACGCCAGTCCGGCAGCAGTCGCAGCACTCGGAACGGCTGGAACAGGACGGTCTTTTCAATTTTCCCTGCCATCACCACGCGATCAATTTTCGCCCGTTTGAACAGGCGGATCGTCCGGCCCAGACGAGCCAGCGGCGTTTCGGCATACCCACTGCAGAGCGAACGCAGCTCTTCTTCCGGCGCCATTCCCATGACGCCGACGCAATAGACGTACAGGCCCTGGCTTCGGGCCGCTTCTGCAAACGCAATGGGAAAACGCCCAGCACCTGCCAGCAAGCCGACCCGGCGATTCGGGAACTTGATCGTGTTGTAGCCCGTTTCGTCCATGTCCGAACTGCATTCGATTCTTGGTCTTGTCAATTCAACACGTTCCAGACTTACAATCGCACCAGATCACAAGGTGTCCGGCGCACATTTCAATTCACATAGGCGTCCACCGCCATCGCTTCAGCCGGCTTGCCGGAGCGGATTGGTCGTTTCCGCTTTGAGTTCTTCCAATTGTTTCGTCAACAGCGCGATCTGTTTTTCCATCGTCCGAACCTGGTCTCGCATCTCGGGGACACGCTTCAGCGAAAATACCAGCCGCTTCTGTTCTGCCTCGGGAGTTGCCGGGTATCCAATCCAGATTTCCCCTTCGGGAATATCTCGGTGAACTCCACCCTTCGCGCCGACCATGCAGCCCGAATTCAACCGTACGTGATCCTTGATTCCGACCTGGCCTCCCAGCCGAACGTAATCACCGGTCGTGCAGGACCCAGCCAGACCAACTTGAGATGCAAATACATTGTGCCGGCCGAGTTCACAGTTGTGAGCAATCATGATCAGGTTGTCGAGTTTTGTCCCCGCCCCCACAACCGTGGGGCCGATTGCGCCGCGGTCGATCGTTGTACACGCTCCGATCTCCGCGTCTTCGTGAATTTCGACCGTTCCCAACTGAGGAATTTTGACGAACCGTCCCTCGGTGAATCGATAGCCGAATCCGTCCGCACCGATCACAGCCCCGCTGTGGATAATCACGCGATCGCCCAAGGTCACGTCCTGATACAGCACCGCGTTCGCATAAACCACAACGTCCTGACCCAATTTGCAGCCGGGCCCAATGACGGCCCCCGGATGAATATCGCAACCGCTCCCTAGTTCGACATCTTCACCGAGACAGGCACCGGGGCCGACATAACAGTCAACGCCGATTTTTGCGGTCGGGCTGACAAATGCCTGCGGCGACACACCGCGCTGGGGCCGGCCACGAATGACCCGATATTCAGGGAGAATCTTTTGGAAGGCCGCGTGAGGATCGACAACGACAATCAATGAAGTGGCCGGGCAGGGCTTCAGTCCGGCGGCAATTTTGGCATTCAAAATCACGGCACCGGCACGACAAGCTTCCAGCCGACTAACGTGACTTTCGTCCAGAACGAACGTCACGGCGTCCGGTCCCGCCGATTCAATGGCCGCCGCATTACATATCAGGCGTTCCGCATCCCCGCGAACTTCTCCCTGAACAAGCGACGCCAGCGAACCCACTGTGTGACTCACATTGCCCTCCCTGATTGTGTTTAACCGCGCACGTCATGGCGGTAGGACGATCCTTGTCCACGGTGACTTGTAACTTATGCCAACGAAATCGGGAAGAGGAATCCGGACCAACTGGCAAGCCTGCGGAAAATCGGATATTTCTCTAGGCGCGTGCCATGACCAGTGGAGTGGATTTCTTGTGTGTTTGGCAATCGACCCGAGGGCCATTTGGGGATTTGGCCCGCATTTAGGGGATTTGTCCCACATTTGGGGATTTGTCCCATATTTAATGGTCGCGAGCATGCTGGGACGGGGCGTTTGGATCGACAATCGCGTCGGCAACAGATGCCGAATCGGACACATTCGTGACCGGCGTTTTCGATGGGGTGGAATCGAGAATTGAGGGAGTTTGTGACTATGTCGGTACGGGGAATCCGTGGAGCCACAAGCGTCGAAGCCGACGTTCCCGAGCAAATCTTGAACGCCACGCGCGAGTTGTTGCAGGAACTGCTTCTGCTGAACAAGATTACGGAATTCGATGAGATCGTGTCTGCGATCTTCACGACATCACCCGATCTCACCTCCACGTTCCCGGCGGAAGCGGCGAGGTCGATCGGCATGAAGCAGGTCCCGCTACTCTGCGCGTCGGAAATCGCCGTGCCAACCGCTTCGGTTCCACGCTGTATTCGAGTCCTGCTGCACGTCAATACCGACAAAAAACAGTCGGAAATCGTCCACGTCTATCTGCGCGACGCCAAACGCCTGCGCCCCGATATGTGCAGTGCTCAGTAAGGGAATCAGCCGCGACGTGCGGTCTCGATGGTGGCGATGTCGATTTTTCTCATGGTCATCATGGCTTCGAACGCGCGCTTTGCCTCACCACCGCCGGCCGCCAGCGCATCGGTGAGCGCGCGCGGAGTGATTTGCCAGCAAAGCCCCCAGCGATCCTTGCACCAACCGCACGCGATTTCCTGACCACCGTTTCCGACAATCGCATTCCAGTAGCGATCAGTTTCTTCTTGATTGTCGGTCGCGATCTGAAATGAAAAAGAGTCGCTGAATCCTGGTCCGCCATTCAGGCCCAGACAGGGAATACCGAGGACCGTGAATTCCACCGTCAGAACATCGCCTTGCTTGCCACCGGGGTAGTCGGCGGGCGAATGGTGAACTGCGGTCACTTGGCTTTCCGGAAAGGTCGCCGCGTAGAATCGGGCCGCTTCTTGAGCCTCCTTGTTGAACCAGAGGCAGATCGTGTTCTTCGGTTTCACTTTCACATGTTCCTGCAGTCGAGAACCAACTTCTCCAGATTGAACTGGCCGATTCAGCATCTTGGCGTGGGCGAGTAAACGCGGATCCCTTCCACGATTATCTTCACCGAACTTGCGTCGGCCTGCGGTCTTCAATCGGCAGGCTGTTCACGCCGCGACTCGAGTTCACCGCGAAGTCCGCGAGCGATGCGAGTCAATTCAACAAATTCGGCTCGATAACCATTAATATCATTATGGCGAGCCGCTTCCGCCAATTCGAGCGCCAGGTCATACGACGACATGCCTCGATACGGTGAATCCTTCAGCAGCATTCCAAAGATCGCCACAGCCGACGCGAATCGAAAATCTTCGGACGCCTGAGCCGCCGACGTCCCGCGATCAACGACGGCAAATTCCAATTTCTGACTGATGTCGCCAACGGGTTGTTTATACCGCAATCGCACGGTCAATAGTTCATCGCTCACCGGGCGTGCTCGCTGATCCGCTTCCGAAACGGAAACAGGGGAGGGGACAACTGGCGTCGCGCCCGCGGGTTGATACTTCAATGCCTCGACCTCTGGTTGTTTCACCGAAGAGAGCTCGATACCGACGGGAACGATTTCGTAAAGAGCGGTGACACTGTGACCCGCGCCGATCTCACCTGCGTCTTTCGTATCGTCGTTGAAGTCGCGGTCGGCGAGTCGGCGATTGTCGTAGCCAATCAATCGGTATCCGGCCACTTGAGCGGGATTGAATTCCACTTGGATCTTGACATCCTTCGCAATCGTGATGAGCGTCGCCGACAGTTGGTCGACGAGCACCTTTTTTGCCTCGGCCTGACTGTCGATGTATGCGTAATTTC
>Ga0206881_10156_pt1 | contig 19847 bp, 22 predicted proteins | sample Alteio_BWOrgCont_3_FD_152867 | JGI IMG/M metagenome (GOLD analysis project Ga0206881, IMG submission 152867) | Enriched cells from forest soil in Barre Woods Harvard Forest LTER site, Petersham, Massachusetts, United States -... | ecosystem: Environmental > Terrestrial > Soil > Temperate forest >...
TGGTTGAATTATAAGGTAACACACAATGGGCTGTGAATAAAAAACTGATATAAACAGGTAGTTTGGATTCATAAGAAATTTTATATTTGCAAAATGTCAGTTAACCTCTAAACATAGAGTAATATGAAAAAATACCTTGTAATAGCAGTAGTGGGTTCCATGCTTTTTGCATGTAATAACAAGCAGGCAGAAATGCAGCAAGCTCAACAAAAGAAGATTAGCGCCGATGATTCTTTAATGAATATAAAAGTACGGTCGCAGGATTCTACTATTACTGCCTATATCAAATCTATGAACGACATAGAGGACAACCTGGATTCAATCAAGGAAAAAGCTAAGATCATTAAGATAGGCGGAACCACCGAAGGGATGGATAAGAAGGATATGATTATCACGGATATGAGATATATCGGAAACCTGATGATGAAAAATAAAGAGCAACTGGCTATTATGAAAAGAAAGCTGGCTCAATCGGGCGCTAAAAACACGGAACTGCAAAAGATGATAGACCACCTTACCCAGGAACTTGCAGAAAAAGATTCGGACATAGCCTCCTTACAAAGCCAGCTTGCCGAAACCAATGCAACTCTTAAAACTGAAATTCAGAAGTTTAATGATAGTATGAGGGTTATTGCTCGCCAGGAAGCTACCATTTCCGAGCAAAATATGGTTTACTATGCTGTTGGCACCAACAAGGAACTTAAAAATAAAGGCGTAATTATGAAGGAAGGCGGAGTGCTTGGAGTAGGCGGCGACGAAAAACTTAAGCCCAATACCAATATAACGTACTTTACTGCTGCCGATTATCACGCTATTAAAACGCTTCCTTTATATAGTAAATTAGATAAAATTATAACAAGTCATCCCAATGGCTCGTATAAGATTAGCGGCAATGAAAAAGTGGACTCACTTATCATTACCGACCAAAAGTTATTTTGGAGTGAATCGAAATATTTAGTGGTTGTAGTAAAACAACGGTAATAAGCTAATGATGGTGAAGTTTAAAGAAATTGGCTCTCCTAAAATGAGAGGGCGGGTCCTTCGTATAATGGTACAGGCATGGGTTCTTCTTTTGATTGGAGGAGGTGTTTGGTACGTGTTTTCGAGCGGAAATGTCATTAAAACGGCTAAGGGTAATAACATTAAAAGGCATGTTAATGGCGACTCACTTACTTTTAAGCTGAGCAAGCACAGGGATTCATCTGCCATTTTTACTCCCCTTGAAAAGTTTGAAGCACAAGCATCCGATTCATTTTTCAATGTACTGGCTGCGAAATCCCGTTTTAACGGAAGTGCATTGGTTGCCCATAATGGTAAGATTCTTTATACACACCAGTTTGGCTACTCCGACTTTAAAACAAAGGAAATGCTTACCGATACCACCGAATTTCAACTCGGTTCGGTTTCCAAGCAGTTTACAGCCGTTTCTATTATGATGCTGAAGGAGCGCGGGCTTTTGAGTTACGATGATTTAGTAATTAAATATTTTCCCGATTTTCCATATAAGACAGTAACGGTCCGCATGTGCCTCGACCATCGTTCCGGTTTACCTAATTATATGTTTACCTGTAGCGCCGAATGCCGCAACCAGGATGCCCTTATTGATAATATGGATGTGATGAAGATGCTGGCGGAGTTTAAGCCTGAATGTTATTTTAAGCCCGATAGAAAATTCAGCTATTGCAATACCAATTACTGTGTTCTTGCTGCTATTGTAGAAAAAATTACCGGGGACAAATTTTCCGATTTTGCCCGCAAGAATATTTTTGCGCCATTGGGCATGAGCCATACCTTTATTTATAATAAGTATAATACGGATATTCCTAATATGGCGACAGGATATAACAAAGGCTATACCAAAGCAAGGATAGACTTTTTAGATGGCGTGGTAGGAGATAAAGGAGTATATTCTACCGTAACTGATTTACTGAAATGGGATCAGGCCTTGTATGGCAATAAATTACTAAGCCAGGCTACCCTTAAGGAAGCATATACACCACAAACCCGCTGGATGAACGGACATAGCTATGGTTTCGGTTGGCGCCTGTTTCAATATAATGGAGATACCATTATATACCATGGCGGATGGTGGCATGGCTTTAATGCCGATTTCATACGTGATGTGAAAACTAAGAACACCATTATAGTTCTCAGCAACCATATAAACTGGTGCATTAACCGCAGCCGCGATTTAATGGAACTGTTCCGCAACCCGACAGTGGGTATAAATAACGTTAAGCCCGATGCTTCCGATTCGGAAGAGGAAACGGGTGGGATGTAAGGACCTTGTTAGCTCTAACTTGGTGATTTCTTATCTGTAACAGCTATCAGTAAGAGTAATATTTCAATGTTCTTTTTCCACGGTACGTTGTTTTTGAAAAACTACAATTGATGGCAGTGGAAAAATAGGAGACATTAATCAAGTAATCTGGCTACATTTTTCTCATCTTTGCTTCTCCATGCTAAAAGAACTCAACATACAAAACTATGCGCTTTTTAACTTTGTAAAGGTTGATTTTCCGTCCAACTTATCAATCATTACGGGTGAAACAGGTTCAGGGAAATCTATATTATTAGGCGCCCTTTCTCTTTTGTTGGGCCAACGGGCAGAATCTGACCTGGTAAATGACAAGGCTAAGAAATGTATAGTAGAAGGAGTTTTTATAAGTGATTCCGAAGAACTCAAAAACTTTTTTTCACAAAACGATCTCGACTATGGTGCGGAAATTACCATACGGAGGGAAGTATCGCCCGAAGGGAAATCTCGTGCATTTATCAATGATACACCTGTAACTTTAGTCCAACTAAAGGCGGTTACTTCACGACTGATTGACATACATTCCCAGCATGAAAATCTATTGCTGAATGAAAGTGAATTTCAATTATCGGTGTTAGATGCCTATGCTTCTCATAAAACTACCATCACCGAATATCGTAAAAAGTTTTTGCGGTACAAAAGCGTAGCAAAAGAATTAGATGAATTAGTAAACAAGGAAACGGAATCGGCTAAAGAAAAAGACTACCTGGAATTTCAGTTAAAAGAAATGCTGGATGCCAACCTGGTGGAAGGCGAGGAAAAAACAATGGAGGAGGAATTGGAGTTTCTTACCCATTCTGAGCAGATAAAGGAAATCCTGGTAATCTCCGGCGGAGTTATTAAGTCAGGAGATGCCAATGTTATAAGCCTTCTTTCTGAGGTTAAGAATAAATTATCTTCCATTGCTTCCTATAATCCTAAATTAGGTGAATTGCTGGAGCGGTTGAATGCTGCCATTATTGAGTTAAAGGATATGGGAGCGGAAGTTGAATTTCTGGAAGAGAAAATAAACTTTGACTCTGAACGGGTTTCATTTTTAACCGAAAAATTGGAGTTTTTATACCATCTCTTTCATAAGCATCATGTAAAAACCATTGGGGAATTATTGAAAATAAGAAATGGTATTGATGAGCGCTTAAACAGTATATCCTCGTTGGAAAACTCCATTGTAAAGCTAACAGGGGAAAAAGAAACACTGCACAAGCAACTTAAAAACCTGGCGGAAAATATAAGTGCAGGAAGGGGAAAAACTATTCCTGTTCTTCAAAGTGAAATACAGAAAAACCTGGTGCTGCTGGGAATGCCCGATGCCCAGTTTAAAATTGAAATAAAACCAACCGGCGATTTTGGCAACTATGGAACAGATGCGGTAAAGTTTCTTTTCTCTGCCAATAAAGGGAAGGAGTTGCGCGAGGTAGAGAAGGTAGCTTCGGGTGGCGAACTTTCAAGGGTAATGCTGGTTATAAAATCGCTTATTGCCAAATACACCGAATTGCCTGCCATTATTTTTGATGAAATTGATTCAGGGGTGTCCGGCAAGGTAGCAGGGCAGGTGGGGGAGCTGGTATTAAAAATCAGCAAATCAATGCAAGTGATGATGATTACCCATTTGCCGCAAATTGCCAGCCGGGGCAACGCCCATTTCCTGGTGTATAAGGAAAATGAGAACAATAAAACAGTTACCCGCATTAAAGAACTTTCTGCCGGCGAACGCATTGAGGAAATAGCCAGGATGATTAGTAGCGGAAAGCCGGGCGCTTCGGCGTTGAAAACAGCCTCGGAATTGCTGGAAGGGAAATAATATCCATTGCTTGAGCACATAACGTATATGTTCCTTTCTGTTATCTTTGTATAAAAATCAATTAAAGAAGTATGTCACACAATTTGTTAAAAGGAAAAAGAGGAATTATAACCGGGGCATTGGATGCTAATTCCATTGCCTGGAAAGTAGCCCAAAAAGCACATGCCGAAGGAGCAGTTTTCACATTAAGCAATGCCCCCATTGCACTCCGCATGGGCGAAATAAAGAAGTTGGGAGAGGAAACAGGTGCTCAAATTATACCTGCTGATGCTACCAATGTAGAGGAAATTACAGCCCTTTTCCAGCAATCAATGGATGTATTGGGTGGAAAAATTGATTTTATACTTCATTCCATAGGAATGTCGCCGAACATTCGTAAAAATATCCCGTACGATTCCCTGAATTATGATTTTCTTGCAAAAAGCCTTGACGTATCTGCTATTTCCCTACATAAAATGCTTGCCGTTGCTAAAAAGATGGATGCTATTAATGAAGGTGGCAGTGTACTTGCCTTATCCTATATAGCTGCACAACGTGCTTATCCTTTTTATAGCGACATGGCCGATGCAAAAGCCATGCTCGAATCAATAGTGCGTAGTTTCGGGTACCATTATGGAAAAGCCAAAAAGGTCCGGGTTAATTCGGTTTCCCAGTCGCCTACTAAAACAACTGCCGGAAGCGGTATAAAAGGTTTTGAAGATTTCTACGAATATGCTGAATCCATATCTCCTTTAGGCAATGCCAGTGCGGAAGATTGTGCTGATTACTGTATTACGCTGTTCTCTGACTTTACAAAAATGGTTACTATGCAAAACCTTTATCACGATGGTGGATATTCGACCACAGGAGTGAGTATGGAAGTAATGGAAGGCTTTAAGCAAAATAAATAAGGCTTTTGAGCGTTATTTTTTAAATGAATGGATTTAAGATCAATAGGCAATTCTTTCTATTCTTGGCAGGGATACTTATTTCCTTTACGTGTTTTTCCCAGGATGATAGCAGTTCCTCTAATAACCAAATACCTGTTACGGTACTAATGCCTGAACCGGCACCCCTTGAGGAAATTTTTTACAAGGGTTCGGTAGAAGGTGGTGGCGGGGCTATAGTTCCTATTACAGATAAAGCTTTGCGGATAAGCCTTGGCGGGGTATACGATACCCATTTTTCAGGAGAATATGTGATGGCGCCACACTTGTTTGCAGGGGTGGAATTCGAAGATGTCCAGCTTGGAAATACAGCCCAGGATGCTCCTTATAATACATTGATGACCATGTATAATGTCGGGATAAAACTTGGCTACTATACCTATATGCAGAACGATTTTCTATTCTGTTATTCCCTTAGCGCAGGGCCATCTATGATTGTATATGCCGATGCACCTAATTATGCCCCAAGGCAAATATCTTTTTTTATCAGGCCTGATATGCTCGCTTCTTACAGAATAAATGATGAGCTGCGTGTAGGTGTTGATATTTCGGTTATGGTTATAGGTACTAAGTTCGACCCGGCATATAGCGGAATAGCCCAATATATTATTTACAATCCCTCGAAAGATATTAACTCCATGACCTCCTGCATAGGCTTAGGTTTTGGGCTTTACTGGGCATTTCTTGAAGGCAAAAAATAATATGCAAAAGTATAATGTAATTGGATTGATGTCCGGAACCTCGCTCGATGGGCTGGATGTTACTTATTGTACTTTCCTATTTGATAAAGGTAAATGGAGCTATACGATAGACGATGCCGAGACAATAAAATACAGCAAAAATTGGTCCCGGAAATTAAAAGAGGCTCACCTTTTAAGCGGGGAGGAATTAATGCAGTTGCACGGTGACTATGGCGCATTGCTTGGAGAGAAAGTCTTGCATTTTATGAAGGAGTATAAAATCAGGCATATTGATTTTGTTGCTTCTCACGGGCATACTATTTTTCATAATCCCGAAAAAGGATTTACATTTCAGCTTGGGAATGGAGCATCACTCGCTGCTGCTTGCGGAATAAAAACAGTGTGCGATTTCCGGGTAATGGATGTTGCTTTGAAGGGGCAGGGAGCGCCACTCGTACCAATTGGAGATAAACTGCTTTTTCCGGAATACAATTTCTGTTTGAATCTTGGGGGATTTTCAAATATTTCATACGAACATAAGGGAAACCGTATCGCCTTTGATATTTGCCCGGTAAATACTGCCCTTAATTACCTGGCGTTGGCTAAGGGCAAAATGTATGACAAGGATGGAAAAATGGCTGAATCGGGTAAGATTAAAAAGGAGCTTCTAGTAGAATTGAACGCCCTGAAGTATTATCACAAAAGCTATCCAAAATCATTGGGTAGGGAATGGCTTTCCACCTATTTTTTACCTCTGATTGATAAGTACACTATTCCTGCAGAAGATAAACTGGCAACTGTTGTAGAACATGTTGCATTTCAAATATCACAAGCAATACAGAATACCGCTAAAAAAGGAAAACTTTTAGTGAGTGGAGGAGGCGCAAATAATAAATTCCTGGTATCAAGGCTCATGGAAAAACTACCTGCTCATGAAGTAATAGTTCCATCGCCCAACCTGGTTAATTATAAAGAAGCGCTGGTATTCGCTTTTTTAGGAGTATTGAAAATGGAACAGAAAATAAATGCACTCAAAAGCGTCACCGGGGCTATTAAAAATAGTTCAGGTGGAGTAGTGTTTATTCCGTAAAAATAATAGTGTCCTTTTTATCGAGGACAAAGGGACGTATCAATAATCGTCGTCTCCGTAAAAGTCATCTTCTTCTTCGTCATCGTCGTCCAGGTTGTGCAGATCTTCGATGCCGGAACCTTCTTCGATAAACTCGATTTCAGTTTCTTCTACTTCATCTGTTTCTTCCTGTTTTTCTTTTTCTTCTTCGTCATCTTCTACTGCGAAGAAGTCTTTTTGATTTTGAAGTTTTTTCCCTCCACCTGGTGAAGGTTTTCCTTTCTTTTTCGATTTTTCTGCACTAGTAGCCGAAGAGGTTTTCCCCTTGGCAGCAGAAGTTTCTTTTTTCTTTTTTGAATCGCCGGTTTTAGGCGCAACGGATTTCTTCACGCTTGCGTTTTTTTTAGTGATTTTTTCTGCAGAAGCCGCTTTTGCTGGCTTGGGAGCATGTTTTTCAGTGATAGTCTTTTTTTTCTTTAAATCTGTCTTTTTTCCCATGGTTTATAATTTTATTTGAATCAAAGTCAGACATATACTGCAATAATAAGTATTATTTAAATACAAAGATAAGTAACATTCTTTTTTGTATAACGTTGATAAGCTAACAGTATTGTGTTCATATATAGTAACCATATTACATTTTTTGCATCGAAGGGTATAATACTTTAGCATTTCAAAAGTATAAATTTTAATTATTCCCTATGATACATTCTCTGTTGTTACAGGTTCCTGCTGCAGCATCCACCGTTACTACGGTAGTGGCAGATACGGCAAAGGCTGCTGCGGCTGTGGCGGCTACTGCCGCACCCGATAAAATATCGCTGTTGGAGTTGCTTTTGAAAGGCGGCCCAATTATGTACCCATTGGGGTTATTGTTAATAATAAGCGTATTTCTTCTTGTGGAACGCTACATATACATAAAAAGAGCATCGCGTTCAGGGAAAAACTTTATGAATTCAATGCGCGATGTAATTAGCAGCAATAACCTGGAAGCTGCCAAGGCTCTTTGCAAAAATGCCGATAATCCACAAGCTCGTATGGTAGCCAAAGGCATAAGTAAGATAGGGATGCCGTATAAAGATATAGAAGATGCAATGGAAAATGTGGGTAAGATTGAAGTTTATAAGCTGGAGAAAAACTTAAATGTATTGGGTATTATTGCAGGTATTGCACCTATGTTTGGTTTTATAGGAACTATTTTAGGGGTTATTAAAATATTCTACAGTATTTCATTAACTAACAATATTAGTATCGGTGCCATCTCCGGTGGACTATACGAAAAAATGATAACCAGCGCTACAGGTTTATCTATTGGTATATTTTCATTTATTGCTTTTCACTGGCTGAATATTATGGTAAATAAAACCATACAAAAAATGGAAATAGTGGGTATTGAATTTATGGATATGCTGCAAGATTCACAAAAGATGCCAAATGCTAAATTGTAAATGCTAAATGAATTTCATTCACAACTTACAATTAACCATTTACAACTAATTTGAGATGAAGATAAAAAGAGAAAATAAGTTCAGTGCGCACGTGGAGGCCTCTGCGATGAACGATATTATGTTCTTTCTGCTGCTGTTCTTCCTTATTGTTTCAACGCTTGTAAATCCAAGTATTGTGAAACTGACCTTGCCTAATTCAAAAAAGGTGCAGGAAATGAATAAGCAGGAAATAACTATTTCGGTTACGGCCCCTTCCCAGCCCGGACTGAACGACCAGAAATATTATTTAAATAATGAAGAGATATCACTCGATGCGTTGGAGCCTGCACTAAAAACAAAAATAACGGGACTGACAGACCCTACGGCTGTATTGAGGTTTGATAAGTCATTAACAGTGGAAGATTTGGTAAACGTACTTCAAATAGGCGCTGAGCTCAAAATCAAGATGGTTTTGGCTACTCAACCGGCAAATAAATAGCAAAATGACAAGCGTTGCTTTAAATGATAATAGGGATGATGATACGTTTACCATTGGGGCGTTTTTCACCGGCTATAAATTTCGTGCCACGCTTATTACAATTGCTATTCTCGCAGCTATAGTAACGTTTTTATGGTTTTTTTATATATACACGCCTATTCCCCCATTTCCGCCCCCTCCTAATACTCCCGAATTGGAAGTTGACTTGGCAGGAGGTGGTGGTGGAAGTTCAGAGGCAACTACTGCAATTAATAAAACTGATAACGTAGAAGAGGAACATAATAAAGTACCTACGACAACAGTAGTATCTAACCCGCCTACGGTAAATAGTGATGTAGAGCCCACTACACCTATACCCAGTGAAAAAGCTACAAAACCCACCAAGAAAATAGACACGGTACCCAAGCCGCAACAACCCAGTGTTGAGCTTGTAAGCTTAGAGAATAAATTTAAAAATGCTAAAGCAAGTGGCAGTGGCAAAGGTGGCGGTGGTAACGGAAGTGGCATGGGTTCCGGCCAGGGCTCAGGTAACGGAACAGGTACAGGTTCCGGCTCGGGTAGTGGAAATGGCGGAGGCGAGGGAAGTGGGTTTGGTTATGATTTGAAGGGCAGGGGCATATTGAAACGCCCTGAACTCAGCACAAACAATCCGGAACAAGGGAAAATTGTGGTAGGAATAACTGTTGACCAAGATGGAAATGTGGTGGAGGCAACCCCCGGTATGGTTGGCAGCACTATTACAGATGCTTCATTATATTTATTAGTGAAGAATGCTGCTATGAAGATTAAGTTCACCAAAAGCCCTGATGATAGCCCTGAACAATCGGGAACTGTTACATTCCGGTTTACTATACAGTAATGACTTTGTCTTGCTGACGAAGGAAGCATCTGCCTGATTGAGATTCTTCGCTGTGCTCAGAATGACAATCACATCGTTTTTTTCATAGAGAGGAGCCCAAATAAGCCGTTTTGTCCGTTTTTATTTCGTAGAACGGTACATAATTACCTCTGCTTTTTCCAGTGTAATAAGTCCGCCGGAACCGGCCTTTTCAAACATCTCTTTGACAATAGGAGTAAAGGCGTTTATTTTTTCCTCGCTGTCAATAATTTCAACAATAACAGGCATATCGGGGCTTATGTCCCATAGCTTTACACTATGGATAAGGCTATTGGCTCCATAAGATAAAACGCCCTTAAGTACGGTTGCACCGGCAAGCCCAGCTTCTTTTGCTTTAAATACAATAGCTTCGTATAAAGGCTGATGTTCTATTTTATCAAGTTCGCCAATAAAAATCCGTAGCAGTTTGGCATTTTGAATTGTTTCCATACGATTAGAGTTTTTCAATAACAATTACGGGTAAAAAAGTGGCCAAAATTCCCAATACAACGCTCAAAGTTATATAGGCAGTTGCATATAGTATTTCTCCGTCGCGAAGCAAGGAAAGGCTTTCATACGAAAAGGTAGAGAATGTTGTATACCCGCCGCAAATGCCCGTTGCAAGGAAGAATCTCCACTCAGGGCTAATATTGCTTCGTTGTGCAAATGCATATATAAGGCCAATCAGGAAGCAGCCGCTGATATTTACAAACATAGTTCCGAAAGGAAATGTCGATAAGAATTTGCTTTGTATTCCGGTTGAGGCTAAGTACCGCAGTATGCTGCCTATAGCCCCACCAATTCCCACCAATGTAATCGTCTTTAACATAGATTAAGTTTTAAGGTAGGAGTTATCAGACACCGGTGTTACGCGGAGACGGTTTAGGGCAAACTCCATTGCCACAGACATCAAAAGTAAAGAAAAATTCAATGATAACTCAGTTTCGCCCGATTTTTTCTAGCCACAAATCAAGTGCTGCCTTACAATTTTCCGTATTGGATTTTGATAAAAAGGGGTTAAGTTTTTGTGCTTTTTCCAAGGCATCTTTTAAGTTAATTCTCTTTTGATGACAGTTTATAGACACCCCTTTTTCCTGCATCAAGTCCCCCAGGTATTCCTGTTCTGTTTGACCGGGCGTAGGAATAAAAATGCTCTTTTTCCAGCCAACAGTATGTAAATCCATAATAGTAGAATACCCGGGACGGCTTACTATAACTTCACTGCTATTTATCGCATTCAGAAAATCCTTGTCAGATAGATGAGGTACAATTTTAATTCGTGCATCATCTATCTGAGGCTCGGTATTCCCGGGTAATCCTTGAATTATTAAGGCCTTTCCTAAAGGTAAACCTTGTAGTTGTGATAGAATGAGTTTTTCTAAAATACTTCTTTGCGGTTCTGGGCCTGAAAGAATAACGAGTATATCATATTGCTTGGTTTCATTCGAACCTATAGATGTTTCAAACCGTGAAAGAGGGCCTATATATTTTGCATTTATCCCTGCTGGAATAGGGTGGGATAGGTTACCTGACAAGTTATTTGCATCTTCATAGTCGGGTATCCAGCATTCGTTAAAATGCCTGATGTGGTTGTGAATGGTTTTATTGAAAATACTACTTCCTGTATTCGACTGTATATTTAACTGGTGAGAAATAATGACAGAAGGAATTTTTTTATTCCATAAGCCATACCGATTGTCTGAAATAACAGCATCAATTTTTTTCTTCTCAATTAGCTCGTTTAATAATGCATGTTCTTTTTTAATTGCCGCAATCATTTTTGGTAATTGTAGCAATACTTTCACATTCGCAGGAAGATTTTTAGCGTATGAAATCCGGTAACCGGGAAATTCTACAAATTCGAGATGGGGAAAGTGTTCTTTTAAAAAGATAAGATGGCTGCCTTCCGCGCCAATTACAACTTCTATGTGTTTTTTAAGCAAATGCCGGATAACAGGTACGCATCTTGCCGCATGGCCTAAGCCCCAATCTAATGGCGAAATAAAGATTCGCAAAATGGATTACTTATAAAATATCCACTTGCCAAGCTCTTTATACGTGGCTTTTTTACCATACATAAGCAAGCCTACACGGTAAATTCTTCCGGCTAACCATACCGTGCCAAAGATAGAGGCAACTAATAGTGACATAGATAGCGCAAGCTGCCACACGGGTATGCCAAAAGGTATACGTGCCATCATAGCAATAGGGGAAGTCAGGGGTATAATGGAGAACCACACCGCCATAGTGCTGTGCGGGTTGGTTATTATGCTTCCCATTACAACAATGGAAAGAACCAGGGGTGAAGTTACGGGCAGCATAAATTGCTGCGTATCTGTATCCTGGTCTACTGCCGAGCCTACTGCCGCAAATAAGGCGCTGAAGAGTAAATATCCTCCCAGGAAATAGAATAACAATCCACCAATTACCAATACCCAGTTGGTCGACCGGAGCATATTATCTAAATTATCAAAACTGCGGGACATATCTTTTTTTTCAATCTTAACTCCGGGTGTATTAATATTATTTATGGGTGTTCCTGTTTTATAGGTTTGTTCCATAGCTGCGTTTTTAGGATTTATTTCCTGCGCCTGGAAATAGGCTGAACCAGCAGAATAAACGCCAAAGCCTAATACAACCCATATAAGGAATTGTGTTAGCCCCACTAAGCCTACGCCTATCACTTTGCCCATCATAAGCTGGAAAGGGCGTACCGATGAAATAATTACTTCCACAATACGGTTTGTTTTTTCTTCCATCACCCCGCGCATCACTTGTATGGAATAAAGCAAGATAAACAGATAGATAAAAAATGAACCGGCATATCCCAGCGCCATATTATACCCGGCATTAGTTTCCTGGTTATTCACAATATCCTGCACTGATATATTCGATTTTACTTTATCAATAGTTGCCTGGTCAAGATTCTCCGCTTTCATTTTGGCCTTCTCCATAATAGTGTTCAGTTGGGCTTCAATAGCGGAAACAACGTCAAGGCCGGGGTCGTCTTTTGAATATAATTGTACTTGCTGCAACTGCTCGGTTTTATGAATATAAAGCACAGAAGCGTGTGATGAATCGGCGAATATTTTTTTTACTTCATTAATCCCAATATTGCAATAGCCGTAATCATAATGAACCGTAGCGTTACCCTCTAAAGAGCCGCATAGGCTTTTGGTTTCATCTACTACTACTATGCGTTGATTTTCGTTTTTTGTACTGGCAAGAAAAGCGGGTACAAAAATTATTCCTGCAAATAATAATGGGCCTAAAATGGAAATAACCAGGAAGGATTTTTTTCTTACCCGTGTGGTGTATTCCCTTTGTATAATAAGTGATATTTTGCTCATAATTACTTAGATGGATTTGTTCTTGTAACAGCGGAAATGAATACCTCGCTCATAGAAGGTAATATTTCTGAAAAATTAACAATGGAGCATGCCGGAAGTAATGTTTTCAATAAGTCGTTGGAGTGAATATCTTCCGGTATTTTGATTTTTGCAACGGTCAAACTATTTTCAGGATAGATTTCCAGCAATTCATATTTGCCTGCTAAAGCATTTCTAACGGAATCTTCCGTTCCCTGGAATTTCACCTCCCATACATGGAGTTTGAACCGATGGCGCAATTCATTTACATTGCCTTCAAGCACTGCTTTCGATTGGTTGATGAGCGTAATATTATCGCAGAGCTCTTCAACCGATGACATATTATGAGTGGACAATATAATGGTAACGCCTTCTTTCTTCAGGCGGAGCAGTTCGTTCTTTATTATTTCAATATTGATAGGGTCGAAACCGCTGAAAGGCTCATCTAATATCAATAACTTAGGCTGATGTAAAACAGTTACAATAAACTGCACCTTTTGCTGCATCCCTTTGGATAGGTCTTCCACCTTCTTTTCCCACCAGCTTGCAATATCAAATTTTATAAACCATTCCTTTAGTTTGGCCATTGCGTCGGCCTTATCCATTCCTTTCAGGCGGGCGAGATAAAGAGCTTGTTCTCCCACCTTCATTTTTTTGTATAATCCTCTTTCTTCAGGTAGATAGCCTATTTGTGTGGTATGGTAGGGAGCCAGCTTTTCATTATTGAAAAGCACCTCACCGCTATCGGGTGCCGTAATTTGGTTGATAATACGAATCATGGAAGTTTTTCCCGCTCCATTAGGGCCAAGCAGCCCATAAATGGTTCCTTGGGGAACAGTAAAGCTGACATCGTTTAATGCGACGTGCTTCGAGTAACGCTTTACTATGTTTTTAGCTGTAATAATATTGCCCATTTCTATTTTCTAATCTGGCACGAAAATAAGAAATGTAAACTAACAGAGAAATGTTATTCAAACATTTCGTGAATACGTTGGAAAAAGCTTTTATTCTTTTTACCCGGTTGAGGGTTAAAGTTGGGAGATTTGCGTAAGTTATCCAGCAGCTTCTTTTCTTCCGATGTGAGGCTTTGGGGTGTCCATACACATACATTAACTAATATATCGCCTTTGCCATATTGATTTAGCCTGGGTAAGCCTTTCCCTTTTAAACGGAGGATATTTCCACTTTGTGTTCCTGCCTCAATCTTAACGCTTGCTTTTCCATCAATTGTTGGCACATCAACAGTGGCACCCATAGCGGCATCAGCAATGTTTATATAATGATCGTAATAAAGATTCGCGCCATTGCGCTTGAGGTGTTCGTGTTCTATTTCTTCTATCAAAACAATCAGGTCCCCGGGTATGCCTCCTCTTGGAGCTGCATTGCCTTGCCCAGATACAGAGAGTTGCATATTGTTTTCTACTCCTGCCGGAATTTTAACGCTTATGATTTCTTCTCCTTCCGTAATTCCATGTCCGTGGCAGGTTTTACACTTTTTGGTAATTATTTTTCCTTCTCCATTACAGGTATGGCAAGGCACTGTAGTTTGAATTTGCCCGATGAAAGTACGCTGAACCCTGTTTATATATCCTGAGCCATGACAGGTATTGCAAGTAGTAAACTCAGAGCCTTTTTCCGCTCCTGTTCCTTTACATTCTTTGCAGGAAACCTGCTTATTTACCTTTATTTTCTTTTCAACGCCGGTTGCAATTTCCTGCAAGGTTAATTTCAGTTTTACACGAAGATTGGAACCCCTGCTCACATTTCTGCCACCTTGTTGAAAGCCTCCTCCAAATCCAAATTCACTGAAAACATCTCCAAAGCGGCTGAAAATATCTTCCATATTTCCAAAGCCACCGCCACCGAAACCGCCCATGCCATCAGATGCGGCGCTGCTGCCTACTCCGGCATGGCCAAATCTATCGTAACGGGCTTTTTTATCGCCATCGCTAAGCACTTCGTATGCTTCAGCAGCTTCCTTAAAGTTTTCTTCCGATTCTTTATTCCCCGGATTCCTGTCAGGGTGATGTTGTAAAGCCTTTTGACGATACGCTTTTTTTATCTCCTCCGCCGATGCATTTCTGTCAACGCCAAGCACTTCATAAAAATCTCTCTTTGCCATTATATTAGTTTGTAAACTTTAAACTTATTTATTCAGTTTGCAACTACCACTTTGGCGTGACGAATTACCTTGCCATTAAGGGTATATCCTTTTTCAACTACTTCTGCTACCTTACCTTTCATATCTTCAGACGTGGCAGGGATATTGGTAATAGCATCGTGTAATTCAGGGTCAAATGCTTCGCCTTTAGGTTCCATTGGCTGAACGCCTTTGGAAGTAAGTGTCTTTTGTATCTTTTGTAAAATGAGATCTAATCCTTCTTGTAATGGCTTATGGTCCTTAGCATCTTTATGATGAGCCAATGCCCTTTCCATATCATCTACTACCGGCAATATGGTTAATATGATTTCTTCCCCGCCGTATTTTATTAAATCGGCTTTTTCTTTCTGTGTCCTTCTGCGGAAATTGTCAAATTCGGCATATAGGCGTAAGTATTTTTCATTCAACTCCTTTACCAATGCTTCATACTTGGCAACTACCTCAACCGGATTGGTTGTTTCCGTTTCTCCTGTCTCTTGGCCTGGAGTGTTTTGGTCTTTTATATCTTCCTGTTCTTCAGGTTGTTCGTTTTCTTTTTTGCTCATAGTGTTATATGCTTTCGGGGAGGGCCCGCAAATATACCTTCAAAAACCTTGCCAAAAGGGTGGAGGTGAAAAAATGGCAGAATAACTTAATGGAGAAAAAGCCCCGATAGAGATTGAACATCCGTACCTTTGCCAAAAAATAAATGGTGTCGAAACCGCTGAATCCTAAAAATCATTTCATAGCCACCGTATTAGCTTACGCCACAGTGCCTCTTTCAGGGTTTGCTACCGATGTTTATTTGCCATCTTTTCCTCAAATGGCATCTCAGCTCCAGGTAGCGGAGCATAGCATACAAATTACTTTGTCGTTATACCTGGTTTCTTATGGGCTCTTTCAAATTATTTCCGGCATATTGGTAGATGCGTATGGCAGATACAGGTTATGCCTGTCTGCATTGCTGGTGTTTTCAGCTTCGTGCCTTGTTATTACCATTACTGACAGTATAATGGTTATTTATTTAATGAGGATAATACAGGGCATTTGCACCGCTTTTACGGTGGTTGCCGCCCGTGCGTTTTTTCTGGATGTGTATGAAGAAGGCCCCAAGAAGAAAATGTACCTGAGCCTTATGACGATAGTATGGTCGGCAGGGCCTATTATAGCTCCTTTTGTTGGTGGCTATCTGCAACATATTTTCGGGTGGCGTTCCAATTTTGTTTTTTTAGCTGTGTATGGATTTATCCTCTTTCTATTCTTATGGATATTCTCAGGGGAAACTATAAAGCATCGCATACAGGCAAATTATAGAAGCATCCTTAAAAGTTATAAAACCATACTTAGCGCCAGGGATTTCATTTTTGGGATATTCATTATAGGGGTTTCCTATGCCATGATTATGTTTTTTAGCCTTTCAGGCCCTTTTATTATTGAGCATGACTTGGGCTTTTCTCCGGTGGTAATGGGTTATGTTGCTTTAATATTAGGCCTTGCCTGGATGTGTGGTGGTTTTATCGGGAAGCAACTAATCAATAGAGACCTGGTGCAAAAGATTAAGGTAGCTTATGCCATACAAATTTTGTTGGTTGTGCTGATGATTACAACACCCTACTTTATTTACAACATTTATACCATAGTATTATTTGCCTTTCTTGTTCATGTAACGGCAGGCTTCATTTTCAATAATTATTTTACCTATTGCGTGGGTCGTTTCCCTCAATTAGCCGGTATTGCAGGTGGAATTACAGGTGGCTTTGCATATTCCTTTACTTCCGTATTGAGCTACGCGGCTATTGCTGTGCTTAAACCGCATTCCCAAGCAACCATTGGAATAGGCTATTTAATAATAGGTATGTTAGGGGTTGTAGCTTTATGGTTTAGCCGTAAATTGTATACAGCGAAATAGCATTTCCTTTATTCTTCGCTAAACAAACTTAATGCTCCGCTTTCAAAATCAAGTAGCCAGCGTTTGCGTTTTAATCCGCCCCCATATCCTGTAAGGCTTCCATCTTCGCCTATTACCCGGTGGCAGGGTATTATAATGGCAATACGGTTGGCTCCGTTGGCAGTTCCCACCGCACGTATGGCTCCCAGATTTCCGACTGCGATAGATTGCTGCTTATAAGAACGTGTTTCTCCATAGGGTATATCAAGAAGTTTTTCCCACACCTTATTTTGAAATTCCGTTCCGGGAGTAATTAGTGGCAGGTCGAATTTTTTTCGTTTTCCTAGAAAATATTCGTCCAGTTGCTTTTCCACATTTTGTAAATGTTTATTAGTTCCCGGTTCTATGGTTGCGCGTAGAAGCCGTTTAAGGTCTTTTAGTTCGGTTACAAAAGCACGGCGGTCAATAAATTCAAGAAGGCATATTCCTTTATCGGTGGCACAGGCAAGCATATTTCCCAATGGGGTTTCTAATACTTGCAGAAGAATTACGGTGGCTCCATCGGTAAATAATATCTTATCATTTATTATTGCCCGGGCTTCATCCCGCAAATCACTGTACCCTTCTATTTTTTTGACTTTGGTTCCCATTTTATAGTTACAACTTATCCATGTTCAATAATAATTCATCGGTGCATTGTTCCAGTTGTTCCAGTTGCAATTGGTTGATGCAATAAGGCGGTATAAAGTAAAGTATGTTACCAAGCGGACGCACAATAATCCCTCTTTGTAAAAAGAATGCCGAGACTTTTTTGCCAAGCTGGTTCAGGTAAAAAGTTCCTTCGGGCGATTTTAATTCCAATGCTAAAATGGCTCCCTTGTTTCTGCTGTCAGCAATAGCGGAATGGTTTTCATACTTATTTTTCATCCTTTCAAAAAACGCGGAAATGCTTTGAACCTGATCATGTATTTCCTGCTTTTCAAGTAAATCAAGGCTGGCATTTGCGGCAGCACAGGCAATAGGATTAGCTGTGTAAGAATGCCCATGATAAAAGGTTTTTGTTTTATCATCCGATAGAAAGGCATTGTAAATAAACTCAGCGCAGGATGTTGCCCCTAATGGCATAAATCCACCTGTTATGCCTTTAGACATGCATATTATATCCGGTTTTGTATTGATATAATTGGTTGCCCAAAACTTTCCTGTTCTGCCAAATCCCGTCATTACTTCATCGGCAATGGTGATACATTCATGGGCTTTGCATAATTGCAGCATTTTCTCCAAATACTCCGCTTCATACATAACCATACCACCGGCGCCCTGCACTAAAGGCTCAAATATAAAGGCACAGGCAGCATCATCTTTCAGCGCTTGTTCCAGCTTGATAAAAGTGTTTTGTTCCTTTCCCCTGACGGGAACGGGTATTAAAATCACCTCAAATAAAAAGGGAGAGAAAGGCGTATTAAATACATTCCGTTCTGCAACGGACATAGAGCCAAAAGTATCTCCATGATAACCGTTTTCAAATGCAATAATTTTCCGTTTGGGTTTGCCTATATTATGATGGTATTGTATGGCCATTTTCAAAGCTACCTCTACCGATGTAGAGCCATTATCCGAATAAAAAATCTTGCTTTGGTTGGAGGGAAGATGTTTGAGAAGCCGCTCTGCCAATATTACGGCTTGTGAATGTGTAAAGTCTGAAAACGCAACCTGTTCAAGGGTTTTAGCCTGTTCATATATTTTTTCTGCAATATAGGGGTTGGCATGACCGTGCAAGTTTACCCACCACGATGAAAACGCATCTATGTATTTATTGCCCTTTTCGTCTATGAGGTAAACACCGTCACCTTTTATGATATGGATAGGATGGGCAGCTTCCTTTTGATGTGTGAAGGGATGCCAGGTTGCTTTTTTATCTCTTTCGGAAATAGATTCTGTCATGGTGCAAAGTTATGCTTCTGCCAAGAATAAAGCAGTAACGTCAAGTTTATGATAAATAGATATATTTGTTTGATATTAAATTGTATGCAATGGCTTCTCTGAATAATGTTATTGATTCTATCCAAACTTTCCTTGCAAAAATCCCTTCTCCTTTCAAGTCGTATATTATTCCGGTAGAAAGCATGAAGGAACAAATGCAAGGTATTGATTCTACCAAGCTTAGGAAGGTGCAAATAAGCAGACCTGGGGTAATGGGCACCTGGATACCGCTGAGCTATTTTGCTAATCCAATAAAGGTGATTAAGTGTTGGGATCCGAAAAAAGATGTTTCACACGAGCTAATCAATGGGCCATCCATTGAAACCAGGATTACGATGACGAATAGCAAAAGAACAGCTTTTTATTTTGATTCTTTATATATCGATGGAAATAATCTTGTAGGTAGTAGTTCCAGGATAATTTCTTCCCATTCAAGAAAAATTCCCTTTGAGGAAATTAAAAAGGTCGAAGTCCAAAATAGCAGAAAGTTATACAGGATAATATCGTATTGAAATGGGTGAAAAGTGAGGCCATATTTATATTCGTATTTTCTTTAAACTGAACAAGCACTTTTACTCCATTACAATGGACTTAACATATAAGCAAACTGATATTTATATATTTGGCGCATGATACAAAGCGTTAAAATTAAGATTGCAATAGCGTATTTTCTCTGTTCCACACTTCTAGCATTCGGACAAATTAAAGATTCATTGCATGATACACTCAAACTCCCATTTGCCATTTCTAAAGAAAAGCGCCTTTCTGATGATGACTTGAAGGATAAAAAAGAAGGTGTTTACATTACCGGTATACCCGATTTAAATTCTGATCCGCAAACGCTGGCTACTTGATTTTGAAAGCGGAGCATT
>Ga0206881_10161_pt1 | contig 19815 bp, 17 predicted proteins | sample Alteio_BWOrgCont_3_FD_152867 | JGI IMG/M metagenome (GOLD analysis project Ga0206881, IMG submission 152867) | Enriched cells from forest soil in Barre Woods Harvard Forest LTER site, Petersham, Massachusetts, United States -... | ecosystem: Environmental > Terrestrial > Soil > Temperate forest >...
TACGCACGGGTATTCAGATCGGGATTCGACAGGGTCTTGATCAATGTCCGTGCAAGGGGGCTTTGGCGGCGAAGGCTGGGGTGTCTGGTCCTGTGCCGCCTGCGACTGCGGCGGGTCAGACGTTGAGCAAGGCTGCTGATGGGTCGTGGCTGGTTGACGGTAAGCCGTTGGCGTTGGCTCCGGTCGTCGATACTGCCGTGAAAACGGCTTTGTTTGAGGGTGCGAAGGATGTTCAACCTGTGGGTCCTACGCCGTTGGTGGACCCGCCCAAAAAGGAGTGAGAGGGGGTGAGTTCGTTGGGTGGTGAGTTCGATGAGGATGAGGAGTTGGAGCCGTACGATTTTCTCGATGGTCCTGCAGCGGGCGGGGACAATGTCGAGGTCGGCTACGACTTTTTGACCGGTCCTGCTGCGCGGTCGGCGATGCAATCGCGTCGTGAGATTTTGGAAGATAAGACGGCTCTCCTTGAGTTGGAGAGTGCTGAAATGGATTACGAGGACGCGTCGGTTGAGCTTGAGCGTCGTAAGGCTCGTCGCGGTTGGGCGGAGTGGGGTTTGTCCTGGTTCTTTTGAGCTTCTCGGGGGTGTAGGCCATGGGTTGTTTGTTGCTAGCTCAGACGTCGAATCCGTGGCCTGTCACATTCGGGTTGTTAGTGCTGGTGGCCTACTTCGCGGGTTTGGCTGTCGGCTGTATGGTCGGTTGGGTCTGCCAATTGTTTGGCGGCGTGTTGCACGAAGTGACTGATTTGGAAGTGGGGGATTAGTTATGGGCAAGGGATTGCGAGTGATCGTCGCTTTGGCGTTGTGCGAGGCGCGAAGTGTCGCGCGTGCGTTGAGTCGGAATGCCGGTGCTTTGGCGCTGGGTTTGGCTGTTGTGCTGGCTGGCTCGTCGGCGTTTGCGACGGGCGGGCCGTGTGACGCGATCGGTACCGATATGTCTTCCGGGTCGACCGCGACTGGGGGAACGATTGTGACCGATGCGTTGGCCTGTTTGATGGGTACGGTCACGCCTGGTGCCATTGCGGTTGCTGTTGCGGTCGCGTTCATTCCCTTGATTGTTGCAATCTGGGGGCTGAAAGGTGCGGTCGGGATCGTGGCCAAAGTGGTCAAATCCATTTTCTCGATGTTCGTACGTCGTGGGTAATGGGTTGATCTGAGTCTCTTACGCGACGTTCCCCCACTGTGGAACAGTGGGGGAACGTCCTCGCGGGGTAAGCGATGACAGGTTCAGGTTTTTGGGAAACGTACGGTTGCGAGGTTGTGATATGGGTGTTTTTCGTGCGCGGGGCTCATTTTGGTTACTGGTTTATTCGTGCACGGCAGCGGTTGTATTAGGCCGTGGGGTAGGTGCGAGTCCTGTTGTTGTGCAGTCGAGCAGCGCAGCGGCTGACACTGTGGGGCTAGGGTCTGCTGTGGTGGCGGGGAATACGTTGGTGTTGGGCGTTGCGTGGATGCGGGGCGCTTCTGGTCATACGACCGGCGTTGCAGATACGTTGGGGAATACCGGATGGGTACAGGTGGGTGTGGAGAGTAATCCGGCCGATGGTGAGTATTTTGTGTGTGAGGTCTGGGCGTGTGTCTCGGCGCGGGGTGGGTCGTGTGGTGCGACGGTGAGTTTCGCGTCTGAGAGCGGTGTGACTGTGTCGTGTTGTCTGGCTGAGGTGTCCGGTTTGGCGTCGTCGCTGTCGGTGATGGGGTCTGGGGGTAGGTTTGGGAATTCGGGTTCTGCGTCTAGTGGGTCTGTGGCGATGTCGGGCGCTGGATTGGTGGTTGCGATGCTTGGTGTGGCGTCTGATACGTCGACTAGTGTGTTGTCGGGCTGGTCTCGTGTCGGTGTTGAGAATGGTGGGGGGCGTCAGGTGTTCGAGATGGATGCGGTTGTAGTGTCGGGCGCTGAGTCTGTGTCTGCTGCGTGGTCGATTGGGCCGGATATTTGGGAGGTTTGTGTGGTTGGGTTTGCCGGTGCGGTTCCGTCGCGTGGTTACACGGGCAACGGGTTTTTCGAGACGTACGGCTGTCAGGTGTTTGTCTGGTGGTTTTTCTGCGAGGGTGCCGAGTTCGGCGTGTGGTTCATCCGGTCAAGGCAGCGTCTGTATTAAGGGGCTCAAATGTTTCGCTATTTCCGTAACCTGTTGGCTACCGATGGCAGGCGGCTGTGCCGTCTGTTCGTGCTGTGCTTCTCGTTTGTGCTCGGTTCGTACGCTGGTACCTGGGCGTTGAAGAATGCGTTGCTGCTCGCCGCGACGGCGACGAGTTGTACGGGTGATGCGATTCTTTTTTCGATCTGTGCGCAGAATGGCGGGGTTGGTCCTTGCTGTCAGGGTGGGACGTGTTGTTGGTACGTCGACAGCAACGGCGATCCAGCCGGGTGTGCGTACACTCCGAGTTGTCCTATGGGGACGTCTGCTTATTCGACGTGTAGTAACGCTCTGGGGACTGCGAGCGGGTCGGGTGAGTGTGTCATCGGCTGTCGTAACTCGGATGGTTCGTGCATTGGTGGTAGTGGGGGTGGCGGGTCTGGTTGCACGGGGAATTGTACGTGGGAATGGAGCGGGTCGAACTGGGGGTCAACGGGGTCGACGTGTAGCTCTGGTTGTACGTGTAGTGCTCCGACGACTGCCGGGACGATGATGTTTCAGACCGAGACGACGTCGTGTGGATCGGGGACGATTACGTGTAGTGGGTCTGCGACTTGGACTGCCGTTTGTAATGCGGGGGTCTTGAGTTGGTCTCAGACCACAGCGTGTGGGACTGGTTGCTCGGCGTCATGTCCGTCTGCGGCTCCAAGTGCTGCCGGTGCGACGACGACCACGACTTGTGCCAGTGCTTCGAATGCGACTGTTTGCGGTACCGGGAGTTGTGCGTGTGCTGGTCAGTGTCAGTATTCGGCCGCGTCGGACGGGCAGGGCGGTTACGTGTGGACGTTGAGTTCGAGTAGTTGCACGGCGTCGGTTTCGGGCTGTACGTGTCCTAGCTCACCTGGTGGCAATTGTCCGTCTGGTCCGGGTGATACGACATCGGCGGCGTGTGGTTCGTCGGGCGGGGCTTGCAAGCCTGTGGCGTGTTCTGGGTCGTGTTATTACATCGCGACGGGTGGCGGCACGTGTGGTTATGTGTGGACGTTGCAGCGCAACGGGTGTACGGTCGGGGCTGATAACTGCGGGTGCCCGTCAACGTTGGGTGGGAATTGTCCGACGGCGAGTGGACAGACAACGACGTCGGGTTGTGGTGCCGCTGGTGGAACTTGTACTTGTACGTGTACCGGGACTTGTAACTATACGTCTGTTGCTGATCCGGTGTTGACGGGTCAATTCAAGTGGCAACTCGGGACCAACAATTGTAGTGGGGGTTCGCAGTGTTCGTGCCCTGCGTGTCCGAGTGCGGTTAAGCCTGGTTCGGCTGGTCTGATGACTACGGCCGCTTGCGGTTCCCCAAGTGAAGCCTGTGCGTGCCCTGTGAGTTGTGCGAATCAAGGCGGGGACGCGGATAATGATTGTTGCTGTGCGGATGTCGATTGTAACGATAACGATCCGACGGTGTGTCTGTGCGACAATTGTACGGGGACTTGTACTCGTTGTTGGGCTCCCGATCCGCAGGGGTCTTACGGTCTGGGTGCTCCTCCGACGTGGTCTATTGAAGGCGTCACGACGGTAACCCAAGGGTATCGTTCGGGTGCTCCGATGATTGAGTGTGACCCCAATGATCCAAATGGTCCTGCGGGCTGCTCGTGTGCCACCATCAGCAATGGGGACATGGATGGGGATGGTTGTTGTGATTGCAGGGACGATTATCCCACTGACCCAAGGCAAGGTTGTGCGTGTTGCAACATGGGGCGGTTTTGGGTGCGTGGTGGCGGTTTGGCGTTTCACACGGCGTGGAAACAAGTGTTCCCGTTCGGCGGGCCTGCTGCTCAATTCCTGACGTGGAGTCGCGGCTCGTCGGGTTCGCCTGGCTATTGGAGCTATGCCGGTCCGGTGGGTGATCCGGGATCGTTGGCTTTGACTCTTCCGTTTAACGCGGCCACACAGGGGTTCGTTTATGACATTCCCGTGACGGTGCCGTTGTCGCTGGTGCAGTTGGAGACGGTGATGACCAGCGTTACGGGTGTGAGTTGGACGGGTGTGTTTGCGTCGCTGGATTCGCTGCGGGCGGCGTTCCGTACGGCTCTGGTGTTCGTCGTTGCGGCGATGTGTCTTGGTGTCGTGTTCCAAGAGGTGAGGGTGTAGGCATGTCAACGGGCGGAAGCGGTTCAACGGGGTGGCTGTCGTGGCTCAATACAACGTGGACGTCGATGTTCGGCTTGGGGCTTCTGCCGGGCTGGACGTTGTTCGCGTCGATGCTCGCGTCTTGGTCGGCCGGTGCGAGTGCGGTGACGTTTTGGAACGTGATCGGGCTTCACGTGGCGTGCTGGATTGAGGGCTACACGTGTTGGATGGTGGCTCAGGTCCTCGGCACTGTGTTGCCTCGTTTGCTGCCTGCGGTGCAGGCGTTGCCCGCGATGCCGACGTTAGCGGGGACATGGTGGGTGCAAGGCTTTTTGCTGCTGGATTACCTCGTGCCTGTTCATGAGATGTTGTTGGGGTTGGGGTCTGTTGCGGTGTTCGTGGTGGCGTTCCGGTTGTTCCGGTTCATTAAGCAATTTGTTGTGACAGCGAGTAACTGAAAGGTTTTCAAATGTGGAACGTGTGTGAATTGTGGGGTGCGCTGGAAGATCGGGAATGGCCGGTGTGGCGGCGCTTGGTGACGGTGTATGTGAGTGGGATCGTTTACGGTTTGCATTGGCTCGGTGTGCTGTCGCCGATTGTGTTTGTGGGCGTGTTGCTGTGGGTCGGCCGCGAAGTAGTCGTTGTGGGGGCGGGCGTGTTGTGGGTCGTTGGCGTTTACGGGTTGTGTGCGACGGCCTGCGGTATGGCGTGCGTGAGTGTCGGGCGGTCGTGTCGTCAGTTGTGGGAAATGTGTCGTTCTATCCGTAACTGAGCGGTTACGGTCTGGCGTTGGCATGGAGGCCGAATTGTGGATTATCCGGTGCAAATTGTGACTGGTCCGCCTGGTGGCGGAAAATCGTATTGGGTGGTCAAGCGTCTTGTTGAAGAGGTCCTGCCGATCTTCAAAGATGTGAAGGTGCTGACGAACATTCCGATATTTTGGCCGGATGATCCGGACCGGATCGTGATTCAGGAATTTCCTCGAGGTTGGGTTCCTGGGGGTGATCTCTCGGGCTTGCCCTATGAGGATGAACGCGGGGCCTTGACTGACAACGAGCGCCGGATGGAGAGTGTGCGTAATACGGTCGTGATCATCGACGAAGCGCAGGAGGTCCTCGATAAAGAGCACGAACAGATCTGGCGTGAGTTGCTCGGTAAGGCTCGGAAACGCAACACGAGATACGTGTTCATGAGTCAGTCGAAAGACAATCTTTTCAAGTGGCTCGACGATCTCGCTCAGGTCTGGCTTGAGTCGATTAATGGCGGTTCGCTTCGTGACTCTGTTTTTGGGTTCCGCGTGCATGATCTGCAAAACGTGTGGGCGAAGGCAACGGGGAAGTGGATCGAGTTTTTTTGCAAGACGGAGTATGGCCGTCGCAATCGCAGGTGGTACGCGTTGAACAAGGTCCCGTATAAGGAATTTTTCGATCCAAAAGTTGGGGACCATTACGATACGAAAAACGGTGCCGACTGTGACGAAAGCGGCGGGGCTGTTGTCACTCGCGAATATCAGCAATTAAGCTGGCCAAAGTTGATCTATGTTGTCGCTCTGCGTAACTGGCAGGTTATCCCGTTGACCTGTGTGAAATTTGGGTTACCGTTTGCGGCGATTGGCGGTTCTGTGCTGGTGTGGGTCTGGGCCTCGCATTGGAGGCCGACGCGTCCGGTTGTTGAGCCTCCGGTTTTGACCGTGAGTGACCGTGCTGTGAAGGCTCAGCAGGAACGAGTGCCTGTAGCGGCGGTGGGTGGTGTCTCTTCTCCAGCCGGTCCCGTGGTGCCGACGGAGAAAACAGGGGCTCGTTCGAGGGTGTTGCGCTGGTGTGTTTTGGTGGCGTTGTTGTTGAATTGCGGTTGTCGTGTGGGTGCCGAGAAGAATCCGACAACTGAGGTTCCGCATCATGTGGGGCGTGTGCCTGCTACTCCCGATCCGCGTGTTGCCGTTTTTGGGGAAGGTCATTCGCTCGACCAGGTGCTTGGCGAAGTCGGGATTGAGTCGCATACGGATGCTGTTGTCGCCGGGCCGCTTGTGGGGCGTGAGGTTTTGGATCTCGCCAGGTCGCACGGTCATTCGTTGAACGGGAAGACGTTGGTTCCGGCTCGGAAGCGTCCTGTGTCCGTGCCGTCTGAATTAGGGCAGGGGGTGAAGGGGACTGTTAATGTCGGTGGCTATCCGGTGAAGGTTGTGGACGATGCTGAGATCGACTACTGGCGGGATCTCTCCGACGTTCAGCACGAAGCGTATTGCACTGAACTACTGATAGTGTCCGTGACGTCGTCTCGTTCAACTCAGTTGAGTTTGATCGCAAGCGGTGGTGGTGGTTTGAGCGTCACGTATCCTAGTTCGTCTGCGTCGCCATGGTGGAGCGGTACGAACGTGCAAGGTGTGGTAAGTCTGGCTGCGAATGGCTCCGTTGTGAATGGGCGGGTTGTGGCTCATCCGTTGCTGACGTCGTCTCCGTCTGGTAGTTCGACGGTGCACGTGGGCCAAAAGATTCCTGTGATGCTCGCTCAAAGCACAGTGACGAATCAAACGACGACGACGCTCGGCACGAGTTTGACTTACGTTACGACAGGGACCAATGTGACTGTGCGTCCGACTCGCGTGTCTGCAAGTCAGGTGCGTTTGGTGGGGAGTGTGACTCTCTCTGCCCAGGTTGGGGAAGTCGATAATGTGCCCGTGACTGAAGACCGGTCGTTGTCGCTTGACCATCTGGTTAAATTGGATCAATGGGCGGTTGTAGGCCGTCTGGATTCTGTGACGTCACAGTCTTCGGGGGGCGTCTGGTGGCTGTCTCTCGGCGGTGCTTGGTCTCATTCGGATGATGCGTTTGTCGTCCTCGCGAAGTGTGTGCAGGTGCACGATGGCGGGCCGATGCATCGTGAACCTGTATCGTTGGGCGTCAAGGAAGTGAAAGAGATCGCGAAGGGGAAAGATGTTTCGATCAAGCCTGGTTCGCCTGTGTGGAAAAAAGACGTGGACGCATTGAAGGAAGGGGTGTTCACTCAGTCGCCGCAATCGCAAGTGTCAGCGCCGGGGACTTTGGGTGTGAGTGGTCCTGCGGTGCCTGGTGCTGTGCCCGGTGTGACGGGCCAAGCGGGTCCGTTTGTCGGTCCGTTGCCTGGTGCCGTTGTGCCATCACAGCAGCAGATGTTACCCCAGTAGCGTTCGGGTCAGTAGGGGTGTAGCATCGTCGTCTCTGAAAGGGGGCGGCGATGCTTTTTTTATTGGTCGCGTGTTTGGCTGTTGATAAGGTCGTGGAGGAGTCTGCGATACCGGAGAACGTGCGGGAGTACTTCGTGCGGGCGGATGAGGCTAAGGCGAAGGTTGTCGCCGATCGTCAAGCTGTCTTGGACGATCTCGAAATCGCGTTGCAGGGTGGCTCGCGTGAGTTGAAGGGGGTGTTGCGACAGCGGATTAAGGTTGCAAAGGTGAACTTGGAGTTGGCCAAGAAAGCGAAACCTGCATCTGAGTTGGCGAGGCTGCCGAAGGATGGGGAAGTCGGTCAGGTGGGGGAAGGGAAGATCGTGGCTGTGGTGGATAACGACACTGCGGTGCTGCAACAGCGTGATCGGTATTTCGTCTTGCAGATGGATACGAGAGGGTTACGGACTGGGCAGGATTGGGTCAGTGCTGGGGCGTGGGAAGTCGTCGGGTTGAGTCCCGATGAATACAAGACAAAGCGGCTTTTGGATAGGCGATTGTCGGCGGCGACCTTCTTTGTTGTGCGGCCGTTGAAAGCGGCTGATGTGGATAAGTGGCGTGCAGCGTATGACGGCGAAAAAGCGGCCGACAAATCTAAGGGGGTCAAGCCGGCTGAACCTCCTTTGTTTGTGCCGAAGTCAAAGAAGTGAGGTTGCATCGCGTGGCCGGCTGTGAAGGCCACGGGATGCAACCTTTTGTAATAGTTATTCGTGTGTCTCGTGTAGGTAACCTCGGAAGGCGCTGTCTCGTGCGGGGTGGTATGGTGTTGCGATGATGCGTATGCGTCGTCGTATTCCTTGTTGTTGGAATGCTGCTGCTGCTGCTCGTTGTGCGCCAGCTTCTGTTGTGGCTCTTACCCATGCTGTGCCGACGCGTTTTCCGTCGCGGGAATTGAGGGCGCTGCATTGCCATTGGTGGATGGGGAGGTCGGTGAAGGTGAGAAACACTGCTGAGCCTTTCGTTGTTTATGGTGGTGTTTGGTTGCGTATGCGGCGTTCCAGCCGTCGAGCCAGGCGTCTCTGTAGTCGCGTCTGGCGTAGGGTGAGTGCAGTGCTGTTTTGCCCTCGATGTAGTCGATCGCTCCTTGGATTCTGGCGGTTTCGAGTCGCCGTTCTTTAGTGGGTGGCATTCGCTGCGTCCTTGCGTTGGAGGTGTGCGGGCGGATCTGCTTCCCAGCGTGAGTTTCCTTGGTCTGTCAGCAGATCGCGTGAGTGCATCGTTACGCGGTGACAGAGTTGGTCGAGGCGTGTGATTTGTGCGGGAGCTTCGGCCGGGTCGGTGTTGACGTCGATAAGGGCGACGGCTTGCGTTTTGACCACGGCCAACGAGTCCGAAAAGATTCGGATGGTGAGTACGTTGGCATCGCCGAAGAGTTGGGCCGCGTACAGGTCTGTTCGTGGATTGTATTCGATCCATTGGATTCTCATTGCTTGCCTTTGCTTGTTTGGTGGCGTTTGTGCCAGTCTTGGGAGTTCCGGATTTGGATGTCGCGTTCGTATTCGATTTGGTCGTGTAGGATTTGCTTGAGTGGGATTCCGTTGTAGTGGGCCGTTGTGATTGATTTGGCGAGTAGCAGTGCTGCGCAGATGATCGCTAACACGATGACGATCTCTTTGAGTGGTAGAGTCATGTGTGCGTCTCAATGAGAATCCAGTACGGCCAGTGGCGGAGCCTGAGAATCTGCTGTGTCGTCCGTGGCGGTATGCCGCGTCGGGGTTTTGTGGCGGGTCGTCCGGGGAATATGCGGCGGTGTGCTGCTGTCGCTTCGCGGGGAAAAAGTGAGCGTTGGTGCATTGGTAACCTTTCGGTAGTGGATGGAATGATGCGCAGAAGGTGCGGGCCTTACGCGTCTGGCGTGGGTGGTTCGGCTTGGGTTTTGACGCAGTGGCCGTTTTCAATGCGGTTGAGCGCTACGCGGAGGCATTGCGGGAAGGTGCCGTGAAAGTATGTTTCGCCCATAACATGGAGTGTGTATGGGTGGTCGCCGTGGGGTGTGGGTGTGATCCGTAGTCCCCACTGCGCGAGGTGGTCGTTGCTTGTGTGCGGGCGTGTGTGCAGTGGTTGGCAGAGTTGATCGAGGTGGCGGATCTGTTGGGGGATGTCGTCGGCGTGGTTGTTGAGTAGAGTTAGGCAGAGCGTTTTTACCTCGGCGAGGCTGGGTGACCGTAGATAGATCGCGCCTAGATCGGTGGTGAGTCGCGCGTTGTACCAGCCGTCATGGAAGTCGATGGAGTGGAGAAGCATTTCCGAAACCTTTCTGAGAGAGTGAGACTGAAACAGTGAGCGCCAGAAAACGTCGTGACGGTGCTCCCCAAAACCGTTCGGCGGGGCCAAGGGTTGGGAGGGGTCAAGAGGTTTCGCCGTCAAGCAAGGCGGGCGCGTAGCGGGATGGTTGGGAGTCGTCGGAGAATCGAGCTTGGGCGATTGTCCAGAAGTTGGCGGGCTCGCTTGTCGAGGCGCTCATCGCCGGGTATCGCTTGGCCAGAGTAGCCGTAGCAGGCGTAACCTCTTGACCCCTCCCAACCCGTCTTTTGGCCCTGCCGAATGCTTTTGCTTTGATAGCCGCGACGGCGAGTCGTCCCGTCCGGACAGGACACCTCGTAGAGCCGACGGAGTCTCCGCGAAGCGCCGTATGCGCACGGTCGCTTATGCCAGGGCGCTAGGGTCGTTGTTGCTCATGAGAGCGGTGTGGGGCTTGAGGGTCGGGACTCGAAGCCCAAAAAGAAAGCCCGCTGAATTGTGGTCGGTCGAAGTCGATTGACCGATTGGGGCGTCACGAAAGCGGGCAAAAACTTGGGATTGGGGTTGAAAACCTTTGATTTCCAAGCTAAAAACAACCGATCAACGAAACATAACGGACATTATCGGACGTTGCGCAGCGGCTCGAAATCGAGACAGTGAGATCGCCGACGCCGCGGTCAGGTCTTCAAAGGCACCAATCCGCTTTGGGTGCCGAGAGCGATTTGAGATTTCGGACGATCATCGATTTCAGAACTCCGGCCATTGCGCGATGATCGCGATGCGCAGCGCCAAGCGGTTCAGAAGGACTTCACCAACAACCCCAAACCGCAGAAGGTCGGGACCGGTGAACTTCAGTGCGATCGCGGCACGTTCGCAATTCGCCGGGTGGCCCCTTTCCGACGCTCGTTCACGACATCGATCAACCGACTTCAGATCAAACCGCAGCTTCGGCCGAGCTTGTCGCGGTCAGGTCTTCAAAGGCACCAATCCGACGAAATTTTTCATATCGCCGTGCCAGAAGATCGTCGACTTTGAGTGCCGAGAGCGATTTGAGATTTCGGACGATCATCGATTTCAGAACTCCGGCCATTGCGCGATGATCGCGATGCGCAGCGCCAAGCGGTTCAGGAAGGACTTCATCAACAACCCCAAACCGCAGAAGGTCGGGACCGGTGAACTTCAGTGCGATCGCGGCACGTTCGCAATTCGCCGGGCTGGCCCCTTTCCACAGGATTCCTGCGCAGCCCTCGGGACTGATCACGGAATAGTACGAGAACTGCAACATCGCAATATGATCGCCGATGCCCAAGCCGAGAGCACCGCCCGACCCCCCTTCTCCGATCACCACGCAAATGATCGGAACGGGCAAACGCGACATCTCGCGCAGATTGACTGCGATGGTGTACGCTTGCCCCCGCTCTTCGGCCCCAATTCCTGGATAGGCTCCAGGGGTATCGATCAGACAGACAATTGGCAGACCAAACTTTGCCGCCAATTGCATCTTCAACAGTGCCTTACGATAGCCCTCGGGATGTGCGCACCCGTAATAGCATTCGTTTCGCTCTTTGAGATTTCGACCTTTGTGCTGGCCGATCAACAGCACCTTCTGATCATCCAACTTCGCGAATCCCGTGATGATCGCCCGATCATCGCCGAACGACCGATCGCCGTGAAGCTCGACAAATTCATCGCAAATCAAATCGATGTAGTCCCAGGCTTGCGGGCGTTCCTGATGCCGTGCGACCTGAACTGTCTGCCATGCATCCAGATTTTCGTAAGTTTCGCGTTTGAGTTTCGCGACCTCAACGCGAGTATTGCGGATCAAATCCAGAGTGGCTGGAGTGGGATTGGGCTCGCGCTCCAGCTTTGCCAGGTGTTCTTCAAGATCAACGATGCTCTTCTCGAACGGCAGTACGAATTGCGGTTTCATATCAAATTCCCAGATCGCGGCGTGACCAACTCGTCCACTGTCGCGGTGTGACCAACTCGTCCACTGTCAGCCCATTCGCATTGATGCGGGCAGGCAGGCATTCATGCAATGTGATCACGAACAAAGTGATTGAACAAAGCAAATGCTCAGCCAGGCGGTATCGAATACGAGCCCGTTAAATTCGACAGCGTGCGCCCAATCCAACCCTGAGGGCAATTCCCCCCAGCCGAAACGATCGATAGCTATAGCAGATTACAGAATGTCGGGCAATTCGGTCATGAACTCAAGCTCTTCCGGATTGACCGCGGCCTTTGCCGGTGGCAAAGGTTGCGCTGGTGCAGCCGGACGGGCCGGTGTTGACGCTTCCGGCTTTGGGGCAACCTTTTGAGGAGCAGCAGGGCGTTGGGGTTGGGCAATCGCTGCTGGGGCAACAGCGACGGGAGGTGCCGGAGGTCTGGAAACAACGGGTTGCGGAGCTGGCGCAGGTGGCGATGCGATTAGCGATGGCATCGCCCCTGCTTGTGGAGGGAATCCTTGCGGGGGAGCCCCCGGTGCAAACATTCCGGGCGGAGCAGCCGCAGGAGGGTTCGCAACGGTTGCGGGTCCTGGGAATCCTGTATTGGGAAATCCAGCGTTTGGATACGAGGGCCCCGGCGAAGGAGGCATCATATTCGGCGCAGGTCCGACCCCCGGCATCCCAGGAGGCATGCCCATGCCAGCCGGCATCCCCATGCCTTGGGGCGAGCCCATTCCGGGTGGCATCCCCATCGGGCCCGGGCTCATCCCTGGAGGCATCGCCATCCCCGGCGACATGCCCATCGGGCCGGGGCTCATCCCCATGCCGGGCGGCATGCCCATTCCGGGCGGCATCGCCATGGGCGATCCCATCCCAGGCGGCATGCCCATCGAGCCCGGAGGCATCCCCGGCCCCATCGCCGGCCCCATCCCTGGCCCCATCGCTGGTTGCATCCCGAACGGCTGCGGTGGCGGGAAGGGGGCAAACTGCGGCTGAGGCATAAACCCAGGCATTGCCATCATCTGCGGCATCGCGGCCTCGGCCCCCTTCTTTCCCTTGGCGGCCTCTTTATCCTTGGAAGCTTTCGTCCTTTCGACAACTTTCGCGGCGTCGACTTTCTTCTTGTCTGCCTTCACTTTCTTCTCGACGGCAAACTGCTGAGCCAATTCGGGGTTGGCCTGCAGCATTACTTGCAGTTTCGCATCCGCACGGCTATCCAGACGAATATCCGTCAGCACATCCAACGACTTCGCCTTCTCGTCCTCTTCAGCAGCGCTCACCTCCACGACATCTTCTTTAAAGATTCGAATTCGACGCAGTTCCGCCAGAACATCGTCGACAGTGGCGGGACGTTCCGCAGGCTTCTTCTTAAGCATGCGAAAGATCAGGCGATCCATTTCCTGAGTCACATTTGTATTGAATTCCGATGGATTGGGCGGCTCGTCGCGCAAGTGCCTTTTCAGCAATTCCTCGGGCGTCGGTGCCTGGAACGGAGTCCTTCCGACCAAGACTTCGAAAAACATCACTCCCAGACTGTAAATATCCGTCTGAAACGTCGGGGCCAGCTTACGGATGGTCTCGGGAGCGATGTAAGTACGCGTTCCCTGAATCGTTTTCAGCTTGCCCCCACCGATCATCTTGGAAAACCCTGTCACTTCCTTCGAAGCCAAGGAAAAGTCGACCAAACGTATTTCACCCACCTTGTTCATCAACACGTTATCGGGCTTGATATCGCGATGAATCCAGCCCTTCTGATGCACGTGCGAGAGCGCTTGGCAAACGCTTTCAAACAGTTTTCTCGTACGAATGTGAACGCTGCGAATATCCGACTTCACCTGCAGTTTCACGTTCGACGCACGAAAGTGTTCCATCACGATGTAGGTGTTGTCGCGATTGGTAGAGAACCGTTCGAACTTGATGATCAGGGGATGCTCGAGCGTCTTCATCACTTCCGCTTCGTGCTTCATCACCTGCTTGTTTTCTTTGAAATCCGCCGAGTCCTCTTTCAGCATTTTCAACGCGACGTGCCGCCCCGTCGCCTGCTCGACGCATTCTGCGACGCCGCTGCTGCTGCCGTTGGAAATCCACATGGCTACCTTGTAAATGCCATCAATCAGTTCGTCGTCGGACACGATGAACACCTCAGCAAAGCCGGAAGGGGAGCGCAGTCACAAAGAAAGGAACACCGAATCCAACGCAGTATAATCAATGGCCGAGGCCGGGTGCATCCCCAAATCACAAACGCCGGAAAGCATTCGAACGCGATCTCACTTCGCGATCACGTGGATTGTTCCCCATCATTTCGGTGACAAGAGCGACACGTGAAAACGGATTCGCGCCCGCGCGTGCTTATCATCTCGGCATTCGGTTCGACGCCCGTTCCACGATCGATCCGGCGAAAAGCCTTCTCAAAATCCAACGGTCGGCTTGGTTGGAGGTGGACTTGATGGCGTCGACCCCGATCCCGATTGCGCTGCACCAGGTTGAGTAGCCCCCGCAGCCGTTGCTGGCGCGGCCGCAGGCTTTAGTTGAAATGCGTCATTCAGTTGATGAGACGATTCATAGATCACCTCGTCACCTTCCGCAAATGCACCACTGACGAAGAGGCGGTTCACCCCCACCGACCCCATGACCAGCACCGGAACATCGCGAACCACCATGTGCCGCACGACCTGAACCCGCTGCTGTCCGTCGGGAAGATTCTTGATGGAAGAAGTCGGAACTTCTGCGATCGGCTGCCGAGGAATCAGAGGAACGTAGACCGATTGGCCCGACTTCAGCTTCCCGTCCGCGTTTTCGACGATCACGACCGCCGAGGCCACGGAATCGAACAGATCCCGCACGACTTTGAATCGTTCCGACAACGGCAACACAGCATCGATTTTGCCTTCGACTTCACTCGATTCGACTTTGATCGCCTGCGACTTTCCTGATGAAGCGCTCGCCCGTTCCAACGGAATCTCGACGCGCATCCTGGACGAATCGATCACAATCGCGACTGGCTCACCCGCTCGAACGAACTGATTTTCCGTCACCAGAACTCGCTGCAATTCGCCTGCAAATGGGGCCCGAATACTGAGTTGGTCCAGGTAAAACTTCGCCAACTCGGTTTCCGCCTTCGCCACGTCCACGCGAGCCTGCGCCAATGCTTTTTCGGTTTCATCCTTCTCAGCGGCCAGTTTCTGTTCGGCAAGAGCAATCCTCATCGCCGCTTCGGCTGCCTGAACCTTCAACTTGGCAACCGTGTTATCCAGACGAACGACTTCCGACTGCGTTTGGATCTTCGAATTCGATTTGCCTTCCGTATGACGAACGATCCCATCGACAGGGGCCGTCAACGTGACGCTTCGAATCGGCTCCAGCCACATGGCGACCCGGTAGCCTTGCGGCTGCATCACATGAGTCGGTTCTCTTTGAATGATGACCTGGTCGCCTGCGACGGCAACGGGCAGAGGCCCTCGCGAATCGGACTTCGAGCCCTGCCCCCACGCGGGACCTGCAGCGATCGCCATCCCACACGATGCCAGACACGCGCTCCAAACCGCCTTGCGTTGCAGGATCATTTGCCTTCCTTAACAGGCGACGTGACGACCGATGGCTCCGTACCTGGCAGAACTTTTGAACCTGCCAACCACAGGGAGATTGTGATACGAAATCCGAACCCATGACGCTCCCGAATGGCAGCGATGCAGGGCCATTGCAGGTAAGGCTACGAAGGCCATCCGGCGATGTCAACGAGCGAAGCTCCCTCTGCCTTTCACTGTTGCCGCTTGTCGCATGCACGCACTTCGATCAAGATAGTCGACGCAAGTAGAAACACAGCTTCTTGAACAGTGTCGAAAGGACGTGACGCGTGAATCTTCTCTGGATCGGTTGCCTGGTCGCAAGTCTCTCGGTCACAGAGATACCGATCGGGACCGAACTGCAATACACCGGGACTCTGAGCCCGCAATCCAAATCGGGCCAAGGCAACACCGGTGCCGATGACAAAACGTTTGCAGTCACGGCCGTCGCCATCTCCGATTCCGACGGAGCGCCCCAACTGGCATGGAACCTCGAAGAGCGAGGCGGTGGAAGTTGGACGTGGCCAGAACGATTTGGCGCCATCGCCGTCGCCCCGAATGGAAAGCCGAACTCCCCTGTTCTTCGATTGCTGCAGACTCACGACGCAGTGCCGCATCCGGTCGCGATACGTTCGCCGCTGTTCGAATCTCTCGACAAACTCGCACCAGATGCCTCGTGGTCGGATGGACGACTCGAATTCCGAGTCGCTCGAAAGCGCCGAGTCAAAGACCGAGACTGCTGGCAAGTGGAAGTGGTCTCCAACCAGGGACGGTCTCAATCGTTGCTAGTCGACGCCTCGACGGGAATTCTCGTGTCGCTGGAACAGCGAGTCTTCATGGGCCGAGGTGATGAATACCAATTGAAAATGGAATTGCAGTCCCAAAAGGTTCTGAGTGGGGCCGATGTCGACAAGACGCAAACGGCCTTCACATCGCTCCGCCGATTGCAGGGGGCACTGGAGCGCACCGGTGAGCAGAAAGTGGTCGAACCGACACCGCCACAACTGAAAGCGGCACAGGGAATGATCGCCCCCATCGAACGGCAGGCTGAAGGAACGATGTGGGCCAAGCTGACGGCCATCATCGCCCGCGATCTGGTTCAACAAGAACGACGACTTGAAGGAGCGGCCGGGCTGGCCAAGAAATTCATCGGGCAAGTTGCTCCAAAATCGACTCTGAAATTCGCCGACGGCACCACGATCTCCACATCCGATCTGCAAGGCAAAGTGGCGGTCCTGCACTTCTGGGAATACCGCAACGAAAACCTGGCCGAGCCCTACGGGCAAACTGGCTATCTCGATTTCTTGAACGGCAAGCGAAAGAAGCTGGGAGTCAAAGTGATCGGAGTCAACGTCGATCCTCGCATCGCCGACCGCGACAACTCGGCAGCCGCAGTTCGATCGATGAAAAAGCTCCAGGAATTCATGAACCTGGCATACGACGTTGCGATTGATGATGGCACCGTCCTTGGTCATTTTGGCGACCCGCGCTCACTCGGCTCTCCCTTGCCGCTGTGGATCGTCATCGGCCCCGATGGCAAGATCAACCACTACCACGTCGGCTTCTATAACATCACTCCTGATGAAGGATTGAAAGAACTCGACGAAGCCGTCATCGCAGCGCTCCGCAAACAACGAGAAGCAAAATAGCACTCCGCGACCCGTCGGGCCCGTTTCCAACGTGCCAACCGACAATGCTCCAGACATCGCGTAAAAATCAACGATTAGCAGGTTGAAATTCGAATTTTTCCGCTCCCTGGTCGGGCTTCGATGCAGCGTCTGCCGGTTTCGACACTCCCCCTGTCGAGACGTTCTCACCAGCCTTCTTGTAATAGTCGAGACGCAAATTGAGTCGATCCAGTTTCAGTTCTTCCAATTTCAGGCGTCGTTGAGATTCCGTCACGTCGTCCTTCGAAACCACCTTGCTTTCGAACAACCGTTCGGTCCGATATGCCGACTGCCGCGCCCCGTCGACTTCGACTTGAGCCGCAGCGATCTGCAGTTCGAGATCCCGCAGTATGGCCGCATACTCGGCCAGAATTCTCGAGCGATCGCGAATTGCGTCTTCCAACTGCCGGCGAACAACTTTTAAGTTTCGGACTTTGTTCTCTCCATCCTCCTGTTTCAGATAAAGCTTCTCGTCCTCGGCCATATCAGCGACGGATCGATTTGCCATGACCAATAGTGTTGTGAAGTCTCGCAAGGCGAAGTCGTGTAAAGGGGCTTGTTGTGAAGCCGCGGGACTGGCACTCGGGCGTTCATCGGGATTGGCAATTCGCGGGTCGAGGGTAGATCGAACTGCCGCAGTTGGGTTCACGGCCGCAGTTGGGTTCACGACCTCAGTGGAGACGGCCGGTTGTGGAGGCTGCGGCATGGTCTTGTCACTAGCCAACAGCGCCGAATTCGCTCCGAGACCTGGTTTGTTGTTTTCGTCCAAGCTCGTCGTCCAACCAGCGTCGTAGGTCCTGCGAGGACCGCGCGGCGGTTCGCTTGGTCCTGTGGACGTTACGCCTTGAGAATCACTGGCTGCGGTGTTGTTTCCGTTATACTCCGAAGGAGTCCATTGCAAGGCATGGCGCTCAATCAATTCGGCGACACGGCGAGCGACAATCTTGTCTCGCAACCCCCTTCTCTGTCCGATCTGCCGCTCCAGATGACTGAGTCGCACCTGCAGTTCCTGCACCTGCAATTCTTCCAATCGCAACTTCAAATCAAAAGCCGTATTCAGCAGGTCCGTCAGTTTTCGCTGCTGCTCGGCCACCTGCCGATTTTGGCCCGCCTGTCCGTTCTTCGGGAGCTCTGCGATTGCTGCTGCGACAGTTGCAGCGGCGGCCTCCTGCGCATGAAGTTGATCCCGTATTTGCATCGCTGCCGAAGCCTTTGGAACAGCACTAAGCGCGTCGCTGGATGCAGCAGATTGGCGCGGTACGACAGCACTCTTCGGTACTTCAACGTGATGCACTGTCGGACGATTCTCCGTTGGCGTCACAGGCCCCACCGTCAACGATGTCTCGGCCGCGACTGGGTCCAATTTCGTTGCAGTCGGCTCTTCGAATTCTGAATCAAAGACCGATTCTTGAGCGGCCAGACTGGTGGAACCAACCATCCAGACCGTCATTGCAATGACGTAGCCGTGCTTCAACCAGTTGTGTCTTACGAACGATGTTTTCATTGATTGCCCCTGGATTGAGAAGGATTCGGTGCCGTATTGCTTTGCCCAGACGTATCTTCGCTTTCACTGCGAACATCCGCTTCGAGTTGATCGATCAACCCGGCCGTGACATTTAGTTCCAATTCAGTCGCACTCCAATCAACAGGTGTGTCGTCCAACAGGTGTGTCGTCCCCGATGTTGTCGTCCCCGAAGTCGCCGTCGAGACAGGTTCACGCGATTCAGAAACCGAATCGTTCGTCCGAGTGATGTCATTCGCATTGCGCCAGCCTGACCGGACCGATAGGCCAACTCCTACCAGCACAGTCACCACCACTGCCAGAATCACCCGGAATCGGATACCGAGGAATCGACGCCCACGTTGCTGGTGGCGGTCTGACTTCTCAGGACGTCGGGTCCATGCCGCAATCTCTGGTGGCAATTCCATCGTGATCGGTTGCTGCACATGAGCCAGACACTGCTCGAGCAGGTTCGACACCTCGCTTGCCGAATTCATTCGTTCTGCGGCGGCTTTCGCCAGCAGCCGCATCACGATCCGTTCGAGCCATTCGGGGATATCGGGATTGATTTCACGAATGGAACGTGGAGCTGTTTCGCGAATCCGGCGCAGCACTCCGAACATCGTCTCGGACCGAAATGGCGGACGCCCGGTACACATCGCGTACAGCACGCTCCCCAGGCTGAACAAATCCGAACGATGGTCGATCCCCTCGCCATTGGCCTGTTCCGGGGACATGAACTGCGGCGTGCCGGCAATAATTCCCGTTCGCGTCAACGTGGCATCATCGACCGCTCGCGCCAGCCCGAAGTCGGTCAGCATCACGCGATCCACACTGGTTTCCAGCAGAATATTGGCCGGCTTGACGTCGCGATGGACCAATCCCTGCGCATGGGCGGCCGCCAATCCGCTCGCCGCCTGCAGACCGATGCGCAGCACGTCTTTCACATCCAATGCCCCGTGACGGTCGAGTCGCTGTTGTAGCGACTCGCAAGCGATCAGAGGCATCACCAGGTAGGGCAGCTTCGCGTTCGCCCCCACCGCATGGATGGCCATCACATGCGGATGGACGACCGCGGCTGTCGCCTGAGCCTCCCGAGCAAAACGTTTCCGAGCACCGGCACTCAACGCCAGATGTGGAGCGAGAACCTTCACAGCCACGTAGCGATTCAGTTCCGGCTGATACCCTTTCAGAACGACCCCCATCCCTCCCCTGCCGATGACTTCGACGATTTCGTACTCGCCCAGACGTCCGAGCATCCGGGGATTGACGCTCGGTTCCAGAAAGTCCACGGCGAAGTCGGTTGCAAACGATTCTTCACTCTCATCCGCCTCGGGCAATTCAGGGCCCGAGGGGCCATCGGCACTCGACAAATACGCGGCGGGATCGGCGAGTATTTCTCTGACGCCGCGACACGCTTGCAGCCACCATTGAGGCTGCCCCGCCAGCAATTCCAGTTGGCATCGACATTCGGTGCACTCCGCGACATGT
>Ga0206881_10162_pt1 | contig 19801 bp, 16 predicted proteins | sample Alteio_BWOrgCont_3_FD_152867 | JGI IMG/M metagenome (GOLD analysis project Ga0206881, IMG submission 152867) | Enriched cells from forest soil in Barre Woods Harvard Forest LTER site, Petersham, Massachusetts, United States -... | ecosystem: Environmental > Terrestrial > Soil > Temperate forest >...
CAGCGGGTCGTATGACGGGAGCCGGCTTTTTGCAAAATGTTGGAAATTCGCTCTTGAATTGTGGCGAGTTTTCGCCACATCCTCACGTTGACTATGGATTTGGCCGACATCTTGGGGCGTGAGCAGATCGTGCCTGAATTAAAAGCGACGAACCGGTGGGAAGCCATTGATGAGCTCATCGGCAATCTTGTGGCCACCGGCAAAATCCAAACCGCGGACCGCGACGCAGTGACGGCCGCAGTGAAAAAGCGCGAAACCTCAATGTCGACGGGGATCGGCTATGGCATTGGCATACCGCATGCCTCGACGGACCTGATCTTTGAAGTGGTGGGGGCGTTGGGGCGTTCCACCCGGGGGGTAAATTTCGACGCGCTCGACAACCAGCCGGTGAAACTGGTCATGCTCTTCCTCGTTCCCCAGGGACAATTTCAAAAACATCTCCACACACTGGCGAATATTGCCAAGCTCCTGCACAAAGCCGATTTTCGCGATGCCCTCGAAAAGTCCGCCGATGCGGAGTCCATGATCACGGTGATCCAGGAGCACGGCAAGAAATAGTCCTCCCGGCCGGCGTCGGTCCGGTCCCATTCCCGGAGAAAATCCGTGTTCCATCCGGTTGCCCATGGTTAAATAATCCCCGTGCTGCCTCACAAACAAATCGAACAAAAACTTCAGGCCTCCGTCCAGCAGCTTCTGCCGGATGCCGATCTCTCGATCATCCTGGTCCGGCCTTGCGATCCCAAGTTCGGGGATTACCAGTCCAATGCCCTGATGTCTTTGGCCAAGGCGCGGAAGTTAAATCCGCGCCAGCTCGCCACCAACGTGGTGGCCGGGTTGGACGTGGCTGATATTTGTGAAAAAGTTGAAATTGCCGGTGCCGGATTCTTGAATTTCCGGCTGGCGAAAACACGGCTGGAACAAACTCTCACGGCGGCGGCCCGCGGCGAACATCTGTTTTTCGACCGGGCGGCGGACCGCAGCATAGTCATCGATTTTAGTTCGCCCAATGTGGCCAAGCCGATGCACGTGGGGCACATTCGTTCGACCGGCATCGGTGACGCGTTGCAGCGGACCTTGCGGTTATTGGGACACCGTGTGATCACGGACAACCACATTGGCGACTGGGGGACGCAGTTTGGCAAACTGTTGCTGGGATGGAAGCAGAACCTGGACCGGTCGGCGCTGGAGCGCGATGCCATTGCCGAGCTTGAGCGCCTGTACAAAGTCATTAACGCCGAATGTGACGCCAGCCCTGCCCGCCTCGAGGAGGCCAAGGCGGAACTCGTGAAACTGCAGGCTGGAGACGAGGAAAACCTGAGGATCTGGCGGGAGATGGTCAAACTTTCTCAAGTTCAGTTCGATTCAATTTACGGACGATTAGGAGTGCGGTTTGATGTGGCGCTCGGCGAAAGTTTTTACAATCCATGGCTGGGCGAGGTGGTGGCGGACATGCTGACGCGCGGCATCGCGCGCGAAAGCGAAGGCGCGGTGGGGGTATTTAGCGACGGAACGCTGCCGCCCAAGGAAGACCCGTTCCTGGTCAACCGGGATGGTGAATGGGCGGCCGACCCCGCGTTGATTCGCAAGAGTGACGGAGGTTTCAATTATATGACCACGGACCTCGCCACGATTGATTACCGGATCAAGACGTGGTCGCCGCAGGAGATCATTTACGTGGTGGACGACCGGCAATCGCCGCATTTCAAAAAACTGTTTCTCACCTTTGCGCGCTGGAAGCCGGAGCCAGCGAAGACGGTGAAACTGGTCCATGTCGGTTTTGGAAAGATCATGGGGGATGACGGGAAACCGTTCAAAACCCGTAGCGGTGATACGGTGAGGCTTGTGGATTTGCTCGACGAGGCGGAGGAGCGCGCGCTGCGATTGGTCACGGAAAAGAGTCCGGAATTAGCCGAAGACCAGCGCCGGGAAATCGCCCGGGTGGTGGGAGTGGGGGCGGTGAAATACGCCGACCTGTTGCCCAACCGGCAGAGCGATTACGTGTTTAGCTGGGATAAAATGCTGGCCCTGCAAGGCAATACCGCACCCTATTTGCTTTACGCGTACGCGCGAATCAAAAGTATTTTCAGGAAAGCAGCGAGCCCGGCATCATCCATCCCCAATTCCGAGCTGGTCCTGGCTGCGCCCGAGGAAATTGTCCTGGCGAAACAACTGCTAAATTTCGGTCTGACGCTGGAGGCTGTGGCCGAGGAATATCGCCCCAACTTCTTGTGCAATTACTTGTATGAGTTGGCAGGAAAATTCACTGCTTTCTACGAGAATTGTCCCGTCCTTAAGGCGGAAGATGACGTTACCCGGGCTTCGCGTTTGACTCTTTGTGATTTAACTGCCCGGGTGCTGAAGCAAGGATTGGAAACCCTCGGGATCGCAACTGTGGAGCAAATGTAATCTTTGCAACACTTATGGTTGCGGGTGTAACTCGTGCAAACTCAACGGCTGGCTCGCAGGATCCTTTCCAACGCGAGGAATTCCTCGCGGCATTCCGGGCAGAGTTGCAAGTGATGCTCAACGCGGGCAAGGGCTTCATCCAGCGGAAGCCCGGCCAGCTGGCGTTCAGCGAATTCACCGACGAAGCTTTGGCACTCGCTGCAATTGAACTCGCGGTCGCGGGTCTGCTCGACCATGCGAACGATGCCTTTGATTTGTAGGGGGGTGAGCGGTTTCATGAGGCGAATGCGGTGCGAATGATTTCCGGGGAAATACCTTCGGCGGCAAGGTGCGCTTTGAGCGCGCGACGCGCGTCGTGAAGGAGTTTGTAGGCGGCATTCCGGTTGGTGCCCAGCAGGGCGACAATTTGGTCAAAAGGCAATTCCTGCAATTCACCAGCGATCGCCGCCCGTTGTTTGGCGGTAAGCTTTTCCGCCATCGCCCGGCGCAGCGCCTCAACCAGGCGGGAGCGTTCCTCATCTTCACCTAACGCGTTGCCGGGCATGGCTGACGCTTCCGCCAGTTGCTTTCCGTCCGCGGTCAGGGCATCCAGCGAAACATCCCGCCAACGCTTGCGTCGGAGTTCGGTGAAGGCGGTATTAATGGCAATGGTATGAGCCCAAGTGGTAAATTTGCTCCGGCCTGCAAATTGGTCGAGCCGGTCGAGCACGCGGAGCAAAGCCTCCTGCGCAAAATCCTCCAGATGCGCCTCACTGACATCCGAGCGATCGCGCAATGCCACGCGCAGGCCGTTGAGCAAAATGCCGCGTAATTCAGCCAATGCCCCGGAATTGTCCGCCGCGCGCAGGGCCTCCGGCCAGTTGATCTCACTCGTGACCATCCCGGGCAATTTAGCCTGACGGGAGCAAAATGCCAGCCACATCGCCGCGCCAGGCAGAACGCCAAGCCATAACTCTGAGTTTATGACCCAGCGGACCAAAGGGCTATCGTCGAAAGGCTCGCGTGGAGCATATTCAATTGCCAGACTCATTTGCATCAAACCGCAGATGCGGTTACTAACAGACGCGGTGGTGACGGCACTTCTTACTTTATCGGCCAGACTGCCAGGCGGGATGGGTGGTGGGCGAACAAGGCCTTAAGCTCGGGATTTCCGCAACCCTTCAATAATCCGCTCCAGTTGGGCGCGGTGAATGGCCATGTGATCTCCCGCCAAACCGTGCCAGGCAAATGCGTCCATCGGACCGAACCAGGGATGAGCAAATCGCGCCTTCGTCCGCAAATTCGGCGCTGCGGCCGCCGCCGCGAGCACGGCATCGCAGGAAGCCTCGTATGCCGCCACGACGGAAGCGTTTGCTGCCGGGTCGGGTTTCACGGCTGCGGTGCTGGCAGCGCCCTCCGGGACGATTTCCTTCGCCAATTTTCTGATGGTGTTGGCGATGCCGCGGTTGACGATACGCAGATGATCGAGCGTCATCCACACGGACCAGTTCCGGCTGCTGTCCTCCATCCCCGGCAAACGCTTGATCAGGAGTCGTCGCTCCGCAAAGGGTGCATCGCAATCACGATATAATTTTGAAATGGCCACACGTTCGCGCTCGAAGTCGGCATTAAAGGACTCACGGCTACCGGTCCAGACCCGCCAGCGCGAAAGGGTCCGGGCGACGAAAAGTTCCACTTTAGGCAATCCCGCGCCGGGGGGCGCGAGCGTGGGTTCGCTTTTATCGCTCATTGGAATGATCCTGCCACGATGCTTGCACAGTGCAAGTGAAATAGTTGTGGAATGCAAGTGTTGTGAGTGGCATATTGCCGGCATGGCAAAAAAGACTGCAAAGAGTGCGGCGGCGGCGCGCCGTTCGCCCTGCCCGGTGGCGTGTTCGCTGGACATCCTTGGCGACCGCTGGACCTTGCTGGTCATTCGCGATCTCCTGTTCGGGCGCACACGTTTCAAGGAATTCAGCGCCTCGCCGGAAGGCATCCCGACGAATATTTTGAGTGAGCGTCTGGTCCGGCTTCAGCAGCACGAGATTGTGGACCAGATTCCTGCGCTGGACGGTACGAAGCGTCTCGCCTACAAACTTACCGCGAAGGGCAGGGCGCTAGGGCCGTTGCTGGCGTCCATGCGGGACTGGGGTTTGAAGTGGGAGAAGGGCACACGTGCAAATTTTGGCTCCAATCCAGCATGACTGGCTTGAGAGATGATAAGTCGGGCGGGCTCACGGCTTCCGCGCCCAGCGGAACTTGCGCTCGCTTTCGAGAATCGGCTGGTCGTTGATGCTGGCGTAGCGGCGCTTCATGTAGCCCAGGTCGTCGAATTCCCAGAAAAATAACAACCGCGGAGAACAAATAACCTTGTGAGGTGATATCGCTTTGGCGCGTCTGCAAGACATGAAACGTCAGCGTGAGATGGAACGCGTAAGCTGCCCCAACCAACAAATGAAAGAGAATCAGATATTTCTGCCAACCCCAGATCAAATGCCCCAACGCGAAGCTGCCAACCACCAGGACCGCGTAAAGTGGAAAAAAATAAGGGGCCAGCGCGATCACAAAATTCGTCTTGGAAATGACCACATGGCCGCCAGCCGAGGTGACCTTCATTTTTTTGACGCGCCCGCCAAAGAGCCACGTCCACAGCGCATGCGTCAGCTCATGACCAAACACGTACAGCCACATTGGCTTGGGCATCAGTAGAAAAATCACCATCCAGCAAGCCGCGCCTGCCAGCATCGGCACCCACGTGGTGTCCGCCCCGCCGCAAGCGCGCAGCACCAGCCATAACGCCCGGGCTGCCCCGGCACAAGCCGGCAACAACAGCACCGCAATCAGCAACTTGATCCATTTCGCCACGCACCAAAGCTTAACCATCCCGAACCACGGACGCAGGAAAAAACCGCCAATCCGCACAGCGGCCCGCCATTACGGCAAAATAAACTTTGAACTTCCACGATAAAAACTAAAATCCCGCCATGACGAAGGAAGAAGCGTTGCAGATTTTTCGCGATTCAGGGGCCCTCCTGGAAGGACATTTTATTTTGCGCAGCGGTCTGCACAGCCGCCAGTTTTTCCAATGTGCGCTGGCCCTGCAGCAGATGCCGGTGGTCGAAAAACTCGGAGCCGCCCTGGCTCAGAAACTAAAACCGCTCGGCGCGGTCACGGTGGTTTCGCCGGCGATGGGCGGCCTGGTCATCGGTCAGGAAGTCGCGCGACAGCTCGGGCTCAGATTCATTTTTGTCGAAAAGGAGGAGGGCAAGCTGGTTTTGCGGCGCGGATTCAAGATCGGGCCCGGCGAGAAGATTCTTGTCGTCGAGGACGTGGTGACCAAGGGCGGCCGCGTGCAGGAAACCCTCGACATTGTCCGGGCGCACGGCGGGAATGTCCTGGGAGTAGCCATGCTGGTGGACCGTTCGAATGGTGCCGTCAACTTCGGCGTACGCGCCGTCAGCCTGATCGCCCTCAACGTCGAAGCCTTTGAGCCTGCGAACCTGCCGCCCGACCTCGCCAACATTCCCGCCGTCAAGCCGGGTAGTAAATAGGGCGTCCTCTACAGTAGTATGAGACACGAAACCAACCGGCCACATCTCAGAGGAGATTTGATCATCGCCCGGAATGCTAGTTTCCCAGACTAAAACCTTGCGGGAATAACGGCGCGCGCACGGATGATTGTTGCGCTGCTGTTGCCAGCCCATCGTTATTGCGCGGCCATGGCCGGGGCAGTTTTCCGGTTGGTTTGTAGTCGCCAAACAATACGTCCGCCACGCCCTGGCCTTCGGTGCCCGGCAGCCACGCAGCCAGAAAAGCATCGCTGGCGTCCAGCGCGTTTCCAAGAATCAACGGCCGGCCGGAGATCAGCAACGTGACGACCGGCACACCGGCCGATTTGGCCTTCTCCACCAGCGCCACGTCCGCGGCGGCAAGATTCAAATCACCGCGGTCGCCTTTCATTTCCGCATACGGTTGTTCGCCAACCACCACGACCACGGCCTCGGCTCCTTGCAAGTCGCTGCCATCGGGCGAAAAAGCAACCTGCGTTCCGGGTCCAACGCTGTGGCGAATGGCTGTGAGGATGGTGGTGCCACCGTGAAGGGTGTTGCCGGATTTTCCCTGCCAGGTTATGGTCCAACCGCCGCACTGGGTGCCGATGTCATCGGCAGCAGCGCCGACCACCGCCAGGTGCTTCAGGTTTTTCGCAAGCGGCAGGGTATGGTTGTTGTTTTTAAGCTGCACCACCGATTCGCGCACGCATTCGCGTGCCACGGCGCGGTGTTCCGCACTGCCAATGGCCTCGGTCAGCGTCGAATCAGTGCCGGGATTCTCAAATAATCCCATTTCAAATTTGACCCGCAGAATTCGCCGCACCGCATCATCAATTCGCGTCATGGGAATTTTGTTTTCAGCCACTAATTGCTTCAAGTCCTGGATAAACTCGACGAAGTTATTCGGCTGGCCGGGTCCATAGGGGATCATGACCATGTCCAAACCCGCGTTGATCGATTTTTCCACGTCGTCTTTGTAATTGGGGGAGATCTGGTCAATCCCCGCCCAATCGGAAACCAGGAAGCCACGAAAACCCATTTCGCCCTTCAAAATGTCACTGAGCAAATATTTATTGCCGCTCATTTTCTGTCCGTTCCAACTGCTGTAGGAAACCATGATGGATCCGACTCCCGCCTTTATGGCCGCTTCGTAGGGTGGCAAGTACAATTTCCGGAGGGTGGCCTCGTCGCACACATCATTCCCCTGGTCGACCCCGTTCACAGTGCCACCGTCACCCACATAATGTTTTGCACAGGCAAGCACCGGGCTGGAATCCGACAGTTGTTGACCCTGAAATCCCCGCACGGCTGCCGCACCCAGCGTGGACACGAGTCCCGGCGAATCGCCAAAACTCTCGTAGGTCCGGCCCCAGCGCTCATCTTGCGCCACCGCTATGCAAGGTGCAAACGCCCAGCGGATCCCCGTGCCAGCCACTTCCAGAGCCGTAATCCGTTCCGCCTGTTCGACCAATGCCGGATTGTGTGTCGCTCCCAGCCCGATGTTATGGGGGAAGATGACCGCGCCATCCACGTTGTTATGACCGTGAACCGCATCCACGCCGTAAAGCAACGGAATTTTCAAGCGGGTTTTTAGCGACCAGGACTCGTATTCATTGATGGCTTTCAACCAATTTTTGGGGGTGTTGATTGTCGGTCCGCCGCCGCCGCCGTTCAAAACGGAACCCAGAAAATACTTCTGAATATCAGCATGCCCGGCCAGCGCGTGCACGTCCGGCTGTGTCATCTGCCCGATTTTTTCGTCGAGGGTCATTTGCGCAAGCAACGACTCAACGCGCTGGTCGTTGGCGGCTGATCCGAATTGAGCCATGGCGCAAGTGGTCAGCAGTGGCAGCATCAAAGCTCCGAGTAGTGTTCTTCCTGATTTCATAGGTCAAGTGAAGGTTCGGTGAATCAAGTTATTTGCAGGGCTATTTTCTTAAAAGGCTGGAAAAACGCCGAAAAGCGACAGCATAATCAGTTTAATGCATTTGAAATGAAAATGTAATAAAACGGATTACGTAGAATTTCTTAACATTTACTGCCTCAATAGTCAATAATAACTTTCAACATCTAATCCCCAAACGTCTGGAAATGACCCTTGCTGCGGACAAAAAAACGGGCTTTTAAGACCAATTATTGGAGAGCCAACAGCAATTCCTGGGAATCCAGTCTCGTCGCGAAAATGTCAAACTAGTCCCGCATACGAATCGATTTATTTGGCAAAGGAATCCAACCCCTGAAGCCTCTGATTTTCGAAAAGGCCGACGATTATCCTGCAAAAAGGCATGAGTCAGTATTGATTATCAATTTAATCCAAAGGCATTTACAAACGTTTCCACAGCCGCGACATTTTGTGCTGAAATAGCCGGCAACAGGCATCTGCAGCTGGCAGTTTGAATGAATAAAATAAAAATTTCTGTTGACAATTATTTAAAGCGTGATACTTATCATTACAAGCCCAACACGTGTGCATATCTCCGCGAAGCCGCATTCTATTGCCAACGTGCTGTTCAGAGACATCGAAGAGAACTACAACAACCAAACAGATACCCTACGTTTATGAAAATAAATAACTGCACATCCACAATCCCAACCGGCTCTGCCCGCTGGAAGACTCGAGCGCAGAATCAGTTTCGAGGTTTGCTTCTCTCTGTGGCAGCCTTGTTCGGTGCCGGAATCATGGCCCATGCCTCCAACATTCTGGTGAACCCAGGTTTTGAATCATCCCCTATTTTTGCCTCCGGAAGTTGGTCCCAACATGCTTCCGAAACCTGGAGCATGGCTTCGGCCGCGGCAGCGGATCCGACATCGATCAAGCTGGTTCACGCCGGGGCAAATGGCTTGTGGATGCAGGGTTTGTATGGCAATGGCCAGCCACCTCCTCAAACTTCATATGCTGCGCAGGATCTTGCTTGCATTCCCGGAAACACCTATACCGCAGATGCCTGGTTTTCGGCATACACACTCTGCACGAACCACATTGGTGGCGATGACGGCAGCCTTCACATCGTGGCCGGTGACAACTGGGGCGGTTCCGGACTATATCAGCAAGACGGAACCGGTAACGAAGACGGATGGGTTGAAGTGATGTTCTTTAATTCAGGCAACGTTTTGCTGGCGGATTACAAATCACCAATAATTGACCCCACCACGGTCGGCATTGCCGTGGACACTCAACCGGTTAGCTCGACTTATTTTGGCACCTTGCCGCTTCAGACCAATGCGATCGGCAACATTTCCCTGGCTTGGATTGATTGTCAGGTGACTAATCAATATGACGTCACTACCGTAACGCCAAATACCGATCCCTCCCCCAACGCCCCCGGCGGCACTACTCAAGTCATCACCAGCACGCTGGGAGCCGGACAGTATATCACAGCGCCCGCGGGGGCAGTGAGAGTGGAATTCAGGATAAATCTCTATCAGGCTGCCTACGAGGGAGGCGCTCCCTTCTGGGATGATGCCACCTTGAACCAGGTGGGTGGCCCGTCAGCATCAGTCATTGGAAACATATCTCCCGATGGCACGCACTTTTTCAATGGCGCCAACACCAATTTTACTTTTAATGTCACTTCCGCCGCTTCGGGCGGCGCGCCTCTCCCCACCAATTCAACCAGCAGCATCGGGATTGTTGTGAATGGTGTGAACCAGGCGGGGAGCCTGCAATTTAGCGGACCATCCACTAATTTGGCGGTGACGCTGCCAGGTTTGGCATCAAATTCGCTTTACACTGTAAGTGTGTCGGTTACCAATAGTGTGGGTTTGGTTTCTTCCAAAACCCTCAGTTTTGATACTTTCCCCACCAATGTGTTCATCGTTAGTGCTGAAGATTATGATTTCACCAACGGTCAATTCATCCAAAACCCGATACCCACTTCGGCGCCTGCAGCCAACAGCTATTTCGGCACAGCGGGCGTTTTGGGGGTGGATATGTCAACCTATGGCGGGACAGGAACATTGCCCGGCGGTGCTTCGCAACTGGTTCGTTCGGACAACCACGTGGCCATGCAGAAAGCTGATGATATACAGTTGCCCTTATATGCGGCCCAGAATGATGTGAATGTGTATAATGTTCAAATAGCGTATAACAACGGTGGCAACTGGGAGAATTACACGAGGAATTATCCGACCGGCAATTATCTTGTCTACTTGCGATACAATAACCCCACTGCGGGCAACATTGAAAGCCTCAACCTGTTGACCAGCGGATACGGGACGGCTATTCAAACCACCAATCGCTTGGGGCAGTTTACCGGTGCCGCCACGGGGGCGGGTTATGCGTGGGGGCCCCTGACGGACGCTTTTGGAAATAAAGTGATCCTGAATCTGCCGGCGGGACAAAATACACTGCAACTGCTGAGCGGTAACGGCGCTGGTGCTGGCGGCATTGCTAATTTCGTTGATTTCATACTCGTTCCCACGGGCACCAGCGGATTCCCTCCGGTCATTAATAATCTAAGTCCCGATAACGTAAATCCGCCGGTTAATGGGAATATCTTCCTGAATGTCACGAACATAACGTTCTCGGTCAGTTCCGCGGACAGCACGGTTGCCTCCAATAATATTCACGCACTGGTGAATGGAGTTGATCTCATCTCGGGAGCAACCTTCACTGGCAATAACACAAGTTGGAATGTGAGCCTTCCCTGCCCGCAAAATCAACTGATTACGCTGGTCATAACTGCCCAGGATGCCACTGGATTGTCCAACAGCATCTCGGAAACCTTTGACACCTTCAGCCAGAATAATCTGATGATCGAGGGTGTGGATTTTGACTTCAATGGCGGTCAATTCATTGACAACCCGGTTCCAACGGGAGACACAGTGGGTAATGAGGCCGCCAATAGTTATTTTGATGGCGGCATTAATAAGACCAATGCAGCCGTGTTTAATGTGGATTATGACGGCACATACGATGGTGAGGGTGGTGCCCAGGGGCCATACCGACCCTTGGATAATGGAGTCGCTTGCCAGCCAAATCCCGGCGACTTCCTGCGCAGCATATTTAACAATAGCCAAGTCGCCGGTGGCGTCGCGGTGGATCATAATCTGGGATACTGGAATGGCGGGCAATGGGTCAACTACACCCGCACATTCCCCGCAAATAGCTACAATGTCTATGGCCGGCTGGCGGGCGGCAACGGCCCGTTCAACAATACCACATTGGCGTTGGTGACCGCGGGCAGGGGCACGACGACTCAAACAACCCAGCTTCTAGGTTCCTTTGCCGATGCCAGCCCGGCCGGCTGGAATACCTGGCACTGGATACCCATGCGGAATACCAACGGGGTCCTTGCGACGGTTTCCCTGGGCGGGGTTCAAACGTTGAAGGCGACGAGCGGGAATAATCTAAATGTACACTTCTTCATGTTTGTGCCGTCAGCCACAGCACAACCGACGCACCTGACGGCCAGCGTCAGCGGTGGTCTGCTGCATATTTCCTTTGCCACGCAGAATGGTCATAGCTACACGGTGTACTATTCCACCAGTCTGGGCGCGGGTGCCAGCTGGCAGCAGTTGGGCTCGCCGGTCAGCGGCAATGGCTCGGTCCAGTCGGTCACGGATAACATCACAGGCCTTGCGCGATTCTATCGCGTGGCAACGCAATAATTGGGAACTGAACAAGCAACAGTCCGGCGTTGGTCATCCCGGCGCCGGACTTACAATTAAAAACATGAAGATGCGCGCCGCACAACGGACTTTTCGCAAGGCTCAACCATTTCGAGGCAAAGCACGTTGGTCGGGCTTTACGTTGATCGAACTGCTCGTGGTGATTGCCATCATTGCCATTTTGGCGGCGTTGCTGCTGCCGACTCTGGCCAAGGCCAAGCAGAAGGCGCAGGCCATCAGATGCCTGTCAAATGAAAAGCAATTGGTTTTGGGTTGGATCATGTATGCCGGTGACAATAACGACCGGCTCGTGCCGAATGGAGATTTGGCAGATCAACCCGGAAGCGGCACCGATCCATTAACCAATCCAAGTTTGCAACCCGGCGGAGCCAATGCGCAATGGTGCCCTGGTAATTTGTCTAGCGCTGCCATGGATTATGGGCCCTATCCCACAAATTTTGTGAAAGCTGGCATGATTTATCCTTATGTCCAAACCGTCCAGGTTTATAAATGCCCGGCGGATAACACCACCGATCCATACGGGATTAAATCCTCCCCGCCGGCGATTCCAGCCCCCCGCACGTATTCCATGAATTGCTGGATGGCTTCTTATAGCCCTACGGTTGGCACCCTTTGGATGACAATCCCTGGCTCCCCCTGGCTCATCTATTACAAGCTCTCAAGTATTTCTCGTCCCAGCCCCAGTTCAACGTGGGTGTTTGTGGAAGAGAATCCATCAAGCATTGATGATGCTTATTTTGCCGTTGATCCGGCTCCTCCTCTGGCTACGTGGTATAATTCACCCGCGGTTTTGCATGGTTTTTCCAGCGTTCTATCATTTGCCGATGGACACTCGGCAACGCAAAAATGGACGGATAGTAGTATGATTCATGGTCACGGCGTCAACGTGGCGGCTCAACCCGGTAATGGAGATTTAGCGACCTTCGTTTCTATGAGCACTTCTCATTAATGGTAAGCAAGGAGCCTTGATTAATGGATATGACGCTAAACACATTGGAACCAATCACACGTTAAAAGGGAGCCGTTTAGAGGGCGATCCGAAGTGATAAAAATGAACGACTCTGACGTGACGGCACGCACGATGAGATAATCGAACAGGCCAAAGTTACCGGCAGCGCCGTAGGCGCGAAATCTCTGTAGAACAAAACAAGAAAAAGAGTTTCAAGCTCCAGCAGGAGCGGCATCTTCGGTTCATGGCAGGACGTCCGATTCCGACCTCCGCCTCCAATCAAAACCGTGTGTGCGGCAAAGATTTACGAAATGTCAGCAGGCTCACCTCCAGTAAAAGCTCCAGTAGTTTGACTCTTTTGGCACTCTGCTGGAACTATTATTGGCGTGACGGGCTACTATTGTTTAAGCCCCTAATCTCTGCGCCCGGTATCCTCATCAACCATGAGGAACATTGTGAAATTACGGTATCGTCTGTTTCAGCGCAGCAACGGCATTTTTTTCATTGAGGACACGGTCACCGGCAAACAGGCCAGTTTGAAAACCCGTGACAAACCCGCAGCCCAGCGGATTTTCAACGCCAAGAACGAGTCGTACCAGCAGCCGGCCATCAACCTCCAAATCGCCCGGGCCTATTTGATGGCGGTTGATCCGCTTGTCGCCAGTCGCAGTTGGCGTCATGCCATGGAGGAAATCATTAAATTTAAAAAGGACTCGACCCTCAGGCGCTGGCAGACTGCCATCAAGGACAAGGCTTTCGATTCCATCCGTGCATTGCCCTTGCTCGAAACCCAGGCCGAACAGTTGTTGCGGGTACTGGAAAAAGGCACCGTCTCGACCAATGTGCATCTCCGCAAGCTGCACAACTTTTGCATGGATATGAATTGGCTGCCCTGGTCGGTCATTCCTAAAAAACGGTGGCCGGTGATTCAATTCAAGGAAAAGCGGGCCGTCACCCTGGCTGAACATGAGGCGATCATCTTGCGAGAGAAGAACCGTGAGCGCAGAGATTTTTATCAGCTGTGCTGGCATCTGGGTGCCAGTCAGGGTGACATCGCGGCGCTACGAGCAGAGGATGTGGATTGGGAAGCCAAAACTGTCGGTTTCTTCCGGAAAAAGACAGGCACACCGGTTATCGTTCATCTTGGACCGACGGTGCTGGAAATTTTGAAGGACCTGCCAAGTGTCGGCGTGCTATTTCCATATTTATCATCGGTTAATTCGGGAGATCGGGCAACGGAATTCAAGCAACGCTGCCGGGGTTTAGGCATCGAAGGTATTTCATTGCACAGCTATCGTTACGCCTGGGCCGAACGTGCGAAAGTAGCTGGCTACCCTGAACGGTTTGCTCAGGAGGCGCTGGGGCACAACAGCAAGGCAGCGCATCGGGCATATGCAAAAAACGCACACATGAAACTCCCAGCGCTTGAGGATTACGAGCACTCGCCAAAATAAACACCGGTGGACCGACAGATTGTCGGTAGTGTCCCAATTTAAATATTCCTACTATGGACAGCGGTTACCGTTTCCCCGCGAGAATCTTCATTGACTGGCACCGGTTCGCGCCAAGTCGCGCCGTAGTCGTGCAACTGTGAGACTGCGATTTGAACTTGTGCAATGTAATCCTGTTTATTCATCGCAGCGTTCATCTACTGAACTTTCCGCCCTGCTGGCGGGCGCGGCCCATTGTCACCTGCGTCTCGAGAATTTCCGCCACGTCGGCGGGCTTGGCGCGTTTGAACTGCTCCGCCAGTTCGGCAGGCGTGGCCGTGCCATACCGTTTGGGATTGCCCCCCGTCCAGGGGTGTGTGGAATTTAATTTGCCAGTAGACTCAGTTTATGCGGATTTTGATTAAATTCACCTCTCCAATAAGCCAGATCAAAGCAAATCGGGCAATGATACCAATTCTTGGGGAAGCCTCCTCCCGTTACTAAAATGACGTTCGGTTTCTTCTCGAAGACCCGCTGGCAACCATTTTATCATCTCAGGTTCAAATAGAATTGGTTCGTGCGATGGCGTGCGAATTTTTCTTCCCTTGGAAATCAGCAGCGTATAAAGATTTTCGTCAGGAAGAACATCAATCGCGCAATCTTGTGAAGCGCGAGCCGGAATCCAGATTCCCTTTGGATCAAGATCACCAAAGTATAGCAATTGGCCAGAGCAGCCTGGCGCAGCAAGATGAGTCCGCAAAGACTTGCACGCCGCAATGAAAGCCGCTCCCGCTCCAAATGCCACGGCAGAATAATGCCGGCATTGCTCGTTCCATCGGCAAAGTGTATCAAAAGTGGTGTGGTTTTCGACGACAAGCAATGGAAGCGACGCGACAACTTGCGGCAGGGAAACAACGTAAATCGGCACAGCTGGGAGATAACAGCGAAGCAGGTCGAGAGAAAGGCGGCCCATAGTGAACAATTGAGTCCCCAGTAGTGAATCAAGCCGTTTTTCGTCACCAAAGATCTCAACCGATCGTTCACGCAGTGCCACATGCGCGGCCGAAGTTCCTCCGTTACGAAGCCATTCTTGCACTGCGAGAAGTTCTTCCTGCCAAGACACCCCAAGTTCGCCAGCAAAACCGAGTTCTGGACGCCAAACAACGGCAGGCGATTTGACCGGTTTCAAGCGGTCGCACCGGGTCACACGTTTTGGCAATGGCGTGCGTTCAGAATAATCGTAAGCCCGGCGGTTGGTCTTCTTTGGCAGGCACAAGACGCAGGATTGTTCCAATTGTGCAAGTAATTGCGACATGATCGAACGCGCATCAGTGTCACCCTGTCGGTGAGGGAACGCCCGCCGAAATGCTTCGAGCAAATGCTCAATGCCAAACTGAGCCCGACGTGGATACGTTGATAACAGCGCATCCCAAAAAAGTTGTGCGTCACGGCTGAGGCTCATGATCCATTGAAGGAAAAGCGGCGGAGATTTCCAACCGCAGTAATGCTTTGGTCATCACCGTCATCCACGCGCAAATGCTTTGCACCAGTCACGCGATTTACCAGGTCATTGACCAATCGAACGCGGCGCGGATAGCTCATCATGATCACTGGCTCACGCAAGCCTGTGAGAACAATCAGTTGAACCCGGAGCTGGTCGGCAAGCTGCACTTGCATCCTCACAAGATCTTCGCGATTGCATTTGCCAGCCGCGCTGGCAGTCGACGGTTCACTCTTTGAAAGCAATTCGATCTGCACAAGCTTTGCACCAGGTCCGGAGCATTCATCACGAAGCCTCGCAATGAGCAACCGCGCATGGATAGTTTGAAATGTTTGCCCCTCAATTTTCTTGGCAAACGCTTCCGCCATTGCGGTTACTGTTTCGGAGGAAACCCATACCTGCACCCCTTGCCGGACTCGCGAGACGACAGACTCATTGATGCCCGACATCCTCGACAGATCGGCCGCTTTAAAACCACTGGCCGCGATAAGCTCGTTAATCGTGTGCGACATGAAACTCATAAATCTTCCACCCCGTATAAACCCTCCTTCTTGCAATAGTCCACGATGGAACGGATCCTTGCTCGCACCTCTTTGTTGTGCAAGTTTTTGTGAATGACCTGCAAATACTTCATAATGGACATGTTTACATGAATCGTTCCGAACGAAGTTATCAAAAGCCAAGGCTGTCGAGGCAGCTTCTCAATGGCGATCAAATCGCCTCCGGGCCCAACGCATTGATCTTGTAAAAAACCCATTAATAAATACGCGTGCGCCTCACGATAGTCTTTCCCTTTTGGGCAGAAAGCTCGAGCCAAACGCAATATTTCCTTTGGAGTGATTGACACATCTCGGGACGATTCCCACGCATTTATCTTGGCAATTTCGATTCCAGACAGCTCGGAAAGTTTAAACGGATCTGTTTTGTACCTGGCAATAAAAGCCCTAATAACTTGGCCTAGATTTCTCATTTTCATATTTGGATGTTTGTTGTTGGCAACAAGCTCAAAATGCCAGATTATCGTTGAGCGGTCAACGATAAAAGTTAAAAAAGATGCAATCAATGGCGGATGCCATTTTTAAAGCGGCCGACTTACTTTTTGGGTGGTCCCCAGCGCTTCAGCGCGCCCTGCCGGGAAATTTCGCTTCGCTGCTCGGGTGTCAGCTTCGCGGCTCTGGCTTTGCCACCTTTCAAGCCACCGAGGCGGCCCAAGGCGACTGCCGCCGCGTTCTTTTTTTGCGGTTTCTTTGCCATATCATTTACTGCGGATTACAGACGTCTGTACTGCCACTCCAAATCTTCAAGGCAGGGATGCGTGGCAAGCAAGCAGTTTGTCACCCGGGAGTCCTGAATTCAGATGCCGGAAAAAGTTCCCGGATTACGAAAACGCGAGCTGAGGTCAAGCATTTATTTCGCGATTGGTCGCCCCACCCCGATCCTGTCGGCCAAGAATCCGTGATTTAAAGGGGTTTTGCAAAAATCAACATGGAAGATTCCGAACGCCACTTTGCCCCAACTTCATTCAAATCAACATTTCGGTAATTCGAAGCGAGACACAATCCCAGTCGATTGCCCGCCCCGTTGCTTGTTTGTGCTCCCAATTGACCCGCTGTGCGTTGTGAATGGTTTGGTTCCATGATTCCGTGCACAGGCGCTTTTAATTCACCATACCTTACTGATTAAGGCTGTAGCATTTGCATCAATCGTCGCACAAAAGAGATGCGGGACACGGCCAGTTGGTTGAGAACGTCGGACAAGCACTGACAAACAATGGGTCGTGACTCTGACAGGATAATCAGACAGCCTCCAGTTACGTGGAACGAACCGCCTGCGCCAAACTGGGCGCGTGATATTTAAAACCAGTGTTTGTAGATTGCTTTTGGTGTTTCTGACCATGTCGCTTTTTGGCGTGCAGGCGGCCACGTTATACGTGGCCACCACCGGCAGTGATTCCAACCCCGGAACGGCAGCCCAGCCGTTCAGGACCATCACCTATGCTTACAGCCAGGCCGGTCCAGGCACCACCATCCTCGTCGCGCCCGGCACCTACACGGATTATACCAGCGGCTGGGGGTTGCACCTGGGAAAAAGCGGCACGGCGTCCAGCCCCATCGTCCTGCAATCGCAAGTCCGGGGCGGCGCGGTCATTGACGGGCAGTTCGCCTCGGATCGCAACACTGGAATCTACATTGACGGCACCTACAACGTCGTGGTCGGATTTGGCATCACCCGGGCGCCCACCACCGGCGTCGTTCTCTATGGAAACTCAAACCAGATTCTCAACGACGAAATCTATAACAACGGAACCCAAGGCTCGACGGACCCGGAAGGCCAGGGCATTTATTCCGGCCATGGCACCAGCGGCAATGTCTATGACGGGAACTACATTCATGACAACGGCTATGCGGGCAGCAATCTGGACCACGGCCTTTACCTGTGCGGCCAAAATGAGGTTGTCGCCAACAACGTCGTGCTCCGCAACGCCGCGTACGGCCTGCAAATCGCCGGCTACAACACAGTGAGCGGCATGAAGGTGTATAACAACGTCTTCGCCTACAACGGCAAAAGCGGAATCATCCTCTGGATGAGCCTAAACGGGGTGGACATCGAAAACAACATCATCTACCAGAATGGCATATTGGGAATCGACTCTTACGAGGCCACCGGAAGCGGAGTCGTGGTCGATCACAATCTCGTGTTCGGCAACGGATCCGGTAACTACGACTTCACCGACAGCGGTTCGGATTACTCCTACAGCCTGGGAACGACCATCTCCTCCAACCCGCTCTTTGCCAATGACACCTCGTCGGGCTTCGACGCGCACTTGAGCGCCGGCTCTCCAGCGATTGGCGCCGGGCTCAATTTTTACTCCGTGGTCACCTATGACCTGGCTGACGCGCCGCGCCCGTCGACCGGAGCGTGGGATTTGGGAGCTTATGTCTATGGGGCCTCAACCACCACAAACATCGCTCCGCCGACGGTAAGCATCACCTCGCCGACGAGCGCCGCAACCGTATCCGGCGGCATCTCCGTCCTGGCCAACGCCTCGTCCAGCGTCGGCATCACCGGCGTCCAATTCGAACTCGACGGCGCCGACATCGGCCCCGTCTTTACCAACGCTCCTTACGGGGGCGCGTGGGACTCGACCACGGCTGCCGATGGCGCGCACACTTTCACGGCCGTGGCGACCGACACTGCCGGCAAGCAGACCACCTCCACGCCGGTCACGATTCTCGTCAGCAACACCGTCTCCACGCTCGGTCTGCCGATCGTCAGCGTCGGGGCCACGACGCCTAACGCCTCGCGCGTCGGCCTGGCTGACGGCGTTTTCAGCATCACCCGCATCGGCGATATTAGCGCGCCGTTGATTGTGTACTACACACTTGGCGGCACGGCGGCCAACGGAGCGGATTATGCCATTTTGGGCGCGTCGTTGACGATTCCAGCCGGTGCGGCTTCGGCCGCGATTACCGTTGCGCCGCTGCCGAGCTCGAATTTGGTAGGCACGAAAACGTCGGTGCTCACTCTGGCGGCGAATTCGACCTACGGCGCGGGATCGGCCAACAGCGGAACGGTGACGATTGCCGGCAACAGCGTGCCCAGCACCATCGGCAACGCCCCGGGCCACGCCGTAAAAATCACCTGGAAAAGTGTCGCGGGCAAAATCTATGTGGTTGCCGACAAGACCAGTTTGAGCGAAACGACCTGGACCAATTTGAGCGGTTCCATTACCGCCACCGGCCCCAGCACCTCTTACACGGACACGACGGTCAACAATCACAACGTCCGTTACTACGTCGTTTATGTGACTGATTAAGCCGCGTCCAATTCCACCTGAAAAAAGCATGACCTGACGGCGGCCATTCGAGGCCGCCGTTTTTCGTTTTTCCGCGCTGTTGTGTCAGGCGGCCGCATTCCGTGTCGCCGGCCAGTTATAACGCTGTTAAAACCGGGCGTTTCGCCGCAGGTGTTTTCCCCGCGCTTTTACCGTTTTTACCCCATGTTGCTGGAACGGGAGAAAGGCTAAATTGTCTGCAGTTGCGCACACGAAGTTTTGGCGCAAGCAAAAGCAGTCAACTTGAGCCAATGTGAAAACGGAGATGGATATGACTTCCTCACCAATTGCGGAGCTTTGCGCCGTGCCTGAAGCGCGGGCGTGGTTTTGCATCCGCACCCATTTGAAACACGAGCACATTGCCGCCGCACATCTGAAACAGATTGCGGGGGTGGAGGTGTTCAATCCGCAATTGAATCTGTTGCGTTCCACGAGGCTAGGCCGCCGCTGGTTCAATGAATCACTGTTTCCCAATTACGTGTTCGCGCGCTTCGTTTTGGAAGCGCAGTGGGAAAAGGT
>Ga0206881_10163_pt1 | contig 19748 bp, 20 predicted proteins | sample Alteio_BWOrgCont_3_FD_152867 | JGI IMG/M metagenome (GOLD analysis project Ga0206881, IMG submission 152867) | Enriched cells from forest soil in Barre Woods Harvard Forest LTER site, Petersham, Massachusetts, United States -... | ecosystem: Environmental > Terrestrial > Soil > Temperate forest >...
GTAAGCCTTACAGTCACCGGCAGCTATACGGGCTCTGATTTAATGTACCCAACCCTTTCGTACACCTTGACGGGACCCTACAGTGGGCTCCCGATTTCCCATACACAAGATACTCCGGTAACCATGTCGTTCGGCAGCCTCGATTTTTCAGTTGGCCTGCTTTTTCATTTTTAATTGCCTCAACCCGGCAGGGTTTTCTTTTACCTTTGTACATCCCGTTAAAACCCCTTCCTGATTATGGATACACAATGGCATGATTTATTTATGGCAACAGCCGGAGCATCGGGCGCTTTGCTCGGACTCATATTTGTAGCCTTGTCTATCAGCGTTGCCAAAATTATTGCTATTGAAAACCTCACCACTATTGCCCTGCAACCCATCCACCAGATACTGGCTATTTTAATCCTGTCTATTTTCATGCTGTTTCCACACCAGTCGTCACTGGTCTTAGGGCTGGAAATTTCCCTCACCGGTTCCATTATATGGCTCATCACCTTCTTCAGCGATTTGCACATATACCAAAGCTTCAGCGATGCCGCTAAGAAAAAGTCATACATGACCAATATAGTCATCAGTCAAAGCATCACCATGCTTATTGTAGCTTCAGGAATCTTCATCATCACCTCCGGACAAATAGGTATAAAGATGCTGGTGTTTGGCATTATTTTTTCTTTCATCAAAGGCGTTATCAACTCCTGGGCCATACTGATAGAGCTGAATAGGTAAGGGGGAGAGTTTAATTGAAGGCAACGTAATGCTGGTGAGGTAAGGGAAGAATAAGGCTGGAGGATTCTATTTTAAAAATCAAACAGCTCACGTATCTCTACTCCTAATGCTTTAGCCAAAGCATTAATAGTAACAATAGTAGTATTTACTTCTCCGTTTTCTATTCGACTTACCTGATTAAAGCTAATATTAGCTTCATCAGCCAGATATTCTTGAGAAATTCCTTTACTGAGACGAATCTTCCGTAGATTCTTACCGAATGCTTTTACAAATTTTGTGTCTTTGGGGTTTCTCATTCCCCAAAGATTGAATGTGTTGGCAAATTTTGCCTTACCCATATATGGGGAATATGGATTTATTTTGTAATATTGCGACGTATTCTATTTATGCTCTACTTGATAAAATAATTTTTAATTTTGTGAAAGATGAGAAAGCACTATTTAATTCTTGTATTGTTTTTCTTAGTGGTAGCCATGCTCAAGGCAGATGCCCATGGTAAGGAGAACCCGTTGAGCTGTGGCAATAACAAAAGTGAAATGACTCCCTGCGACCCTCCTATTGTAAATGCCGATACACTGCTATTACAATATCTGACCAATGAACCTTTAACAGCCGTTGGTGGAGTACCGCCTTATACCTATACATTTTCGCCTGCCATATCCACTTCCAGTTTGGTAGCCTTGCTTACTTCTACCGTTACTACCGTATATACCATTACGGTTACAGGCGCTAACGGATGCGACAGTGTATATCATGCCACTTACGTTCCCTTACCGGGTGGAACAGGGGGAGCCTGCACCACACCCTTTTTATCCGAGTATATACAGGATACCGTGCCCAACCCTTCGGGAGATGGTATAAATGATGCTATAGAACTGTATAATCCTACCTACGGCACTATTAACCTCAATGGTTATTATCTCATTGGAACTACCAATGGTTCGCTATACGCCACACCCTTTTTTATTGCTTTGCACGGTACAATAGCAGCCCATAAAACGTTTTTAATTGCCAACACCAATGCTGATACGGCACTGACACATAAAGCGGGGATGCTGTCGGATAGCCTCAGCTTTCGTGGAAAAGACATTGTAGCCTTAGCTAAGATTTCGCTTACGCCTACAGTAACTTTTTCTTTTTTAGATGAGGTGGGAGCTATTACCCCTTTGCCTACCGACAGCGGATGGGCGGTAGGAAGCGGCAGTACTAAAAACCATACTCTTGTAAGGCAAACATCGGTAACCGAGGGCACTATGAATTGGGGAGTTTCACAGTCGGAATGGGATGTTTATCCGAGAGGAACATATACCTATATTGGGCATTACAGCAATATATGTACACCAACCGACCCGGATATTAATCTTTATATCAGAAACATCCAAACAATTTGTGATACTCCCAGCTATGTTACTTTTAATATTATGGCAGCTTCCAATCCATCTACTATTTTGAATAATTGTGTTATAGACATTAGTTATTTCGGCGGAGAATTTGCAGGAGATAGTGTTGTCAATGGAGGTATAATTGTTACGCGAGGGCCCGATTTCCAACCCGGTGCCGGAAATGATTATGATGTTTTTGATTCGGCCGATGTGTCGCCCGGTATAGCGAAAATTATCATAGGTGATGTTTCAGATTCTTCCCCTAATGGAACTTATCTTACCGCTACCGAAGATACCTTATTTATAGTCAGTTTACGGATTCAGAATTCCTGCCAAACAGGATATGTAAAATTTACCAATTTATTTAATACCGATACTGCCTATTATGCTGTTATAGACAGCCAACAAGTAACAGTTCCGGACTCAGCTTATGAACAGATATGTACCAATTGTGCACTGCCATGTGATTCCTGTAATTATGACGGCACTTGTGGTTGCTATCTGTCATACTGCTGTTCCGATAGTTCTGCATGGGTTATTACCGGAGACAGTACTTATTATGCCTATTTTTCCAATGGCAATAGCCATTACACCACTATAATCTATGCGGCAGACAGCTTTTCATCCCCCGGCTGCCCGCTCACGCTGCTAAGTTTTAATGATCGTATTGAGGCCGGAACCAATCATTATAGCGTGGCCCCGATTCCGGCTATTCATAACAATTCTTCCATTCTTTATATAAAAGGCATGGGCTTTGGTAACCGGAAAGATAGTATACAGGTCAGCAATGCCAATAATTACGGGATGGTGAGCCTGGACAGCTCGGATATTTTATTGTGGACAGAAAACCTGATAAAAGTAAAAATGCCTTCGGTGCTGTTCAATAATCCTTATGCCACACCGGGCACCGGTCCCATTGCTGTATACAATGCTTGCGGAGCAGCCACCAGCGGTAATATCCTGCAAATTAATTATAATATAAAAAACGTAAGTGCCGGGCAGCAGAAATTGAGGCCCAATATTTTGATGCAAAGTATTTCGTCTATACACAGTCTCATCTTTCGTTGTGATACGAGCATAACCCATAATGCTGCCGCGTATGCCTGTATAAAAAAAGCCGTGAAGGAATGGAACTGCTGGACAGGAGTAAGCTGGATAGTAGGGGATTCCATTAGGTTAGATACCACCCTGGCAGACAGCATTTCCAATATTTATTTCAGTAATTGGAACTTTACTCCCACAGGACATTTAATGCAAACACTGCAACAAATCCTTCCATGTTACCTAGATTCGGTAGCTTTTTATAATGAAGCGGATATAGAGATACGGAGGGGTAAGTTTTTGTCCAAAAAATGGAGTTATGATACCACTTACACACAAAGAGCACCTGATAGTTCTTATTTTTATGATTTGATTTTGCATGAGCTAGGACATGCGCACGGCTTAGGCCATATTAATGACTCACTGTCTTTAATGTATCGGTATGAACCTTCAGGGCAAAGGGACAGTATACCATCGCAGGGAGCGCGTTGGCCCGGGCCGGCAACATTGCTTGGAGGAATAGATATGGTAAATACCAGTTCAGCATTGCTTCCATCCGATTTTAGATGCGATTCATATATTAACTTACATTCGGGTGTCACAGACTGCAGAGACGCCAAACTGAATATGCCTGTTGTTTCAAAGAATTCCTACAACCTGAATTTGTTCCCCAATCCTATCAATTATGGCAACCTTACCATCGCGTATGATTTAACTGAAAATAGTACGGTTCAATTCAGGATATTAGATTGTACAGGGAGGCCAGTGATAACGTTACCGGAAGAACACAAAACACCAGGAAATTACAATGAGCTGATCAGCATAAATAACCTGGCGCAAGGAGTATATCTTTTCGTAGCCAATATTAATGGAGAAATTCAAGTTATTAAATTTGTAAAATTATAATATTATGAAAAAACAAACGAAACAGCTAATAGGTTTTATTCTTACAATAACTATTGCCAATTGTTGCTTAGGTCAAAATAATCTCTATAAACATAAGGTACGTCCTTTAGTGCAAGCCAAAATTGATTCCATGTACCCTAAGGCTGTTGTTACTGATCTTTTTGAATCAGATAGTCTACAGGCGATGCAAATAAATTGCCATTGTGAAGAAACTAGTGGTATGATTATTCTTGTATTTGACACCAATGGTAGTCTCCAGAACAAAGAGGTGCATTATCATTCTTTAAAAGGTCTGCCGGATGCAATAGTAAATTATATGAAAACGAATACCTCCTCAACTTGTACATTTATTAACGATTACTATGTCAAGTATAGTAATAATAAAGGAGAAATAAGTTATGGGATTATGATGAATCGTTCGTACATTCTAAAATTTAAAAGCAATGGAGAATTTATCTCAAAAGAAGCAATACCGATAGTAAATACAGATTAGTTTTAAAGTTTTGGCTTCACACCTGGAGCGAATTAAAAAGTGAATATGAAAACAATAAAAGTGAACATAACAACCCTTGTATTGTTCGTGTTCTTTTCGCCTTTTTGTCAAAGCCAAAACGTGCAATACCGCAGTAAATTACGCCCCGTTGTTAAAGAAAAATTCGATTCTCTATACCCTCATGCTACTGATGTTGAATTGGACCAGAGCAGCATACATGATACTACACAGATAATACGTTTTAATTGCAATTGTGATAAAACAATAGATGCGATTACTCTTGTATTTGACACCAATGGTAATCTGCTGAATAAAGAGGTGCACTATTATGGCTCTTTAAATGGTTTGCCGGATGCAATAGTAAATTATATGAAAACGAATACCTCCTCAACTTGTACATTTATTAACGATTACTATGTCAAGTATAGTAATAATAAAGGAGAAATAAGTTATGGGATTATGATGAATCGTTCGTACATTCTAAGATTTAAAAGTACTGGGGAGCTTATCTCGAAAGATGCAATACCACCAGTTGAACGGTAAGTTTTATGAAAACTATAAAAGCGAACATAATAACCCTTGTATTGTTCGTATTCTTTTCACCTTTTTGTCAAAGCCAAAACATACAATACCGTAGTAAAATACGACCCATTGTTAAAACAAAGTTCGACTCCCTATATCCTCATGCCAGTGATATTATTTTAAATCAAAGCCAAATATCTGACACTACACAAATACTGGAGTTTAATTGTAATTGCCAAGAAACAAATGATATGATAGTTCTTATATTTGATACGAATGGTAATGTTCTAAATAAAGAGGTTCATTATAATTCCATAAAAGATTTACCTGATACGATTGTACATTATATGAAAAAGAATACATCTTCCCACATTAGATTTTTTAATAACTATATGATTGAGTACATTAACAATAAAGGAGAAATAAGCTATGGTATTGTGATGTTGGAATCCCCCAATGCTTGGTCTCAGTCACAGTATATTCTAAGGTTTAAAAACTCAGGAGAGCTTATTTCTAAAGAAGGCCCCATTGAGGGTGGGCAATAACCTACAAGGCAATGTAACGCTGGTTCGGTAAAAACAGATTGCCACGCTACGCTTGCAACGACGTGAAATGGAATAAATTGCCTATCGGGCTTTCGACTAAAACAACTTCTCTTCTTCCAGGAAATGCGTATTATAGTCGCCTTTCAAAAAGCGTTTATTCGCCATCAGTTTCAGGTGGAAAGGAATAGTTGTTTTGATGCCTTCTATTACAAATTCTTCCAGGGCGCGGTTCATTTTGTGTATCACTTCCTCGCGGGTTTGAGCCACCGTAATGAGTTTCGCAATCATAGAATCGTAATTGGGCGGAATAACATAGCCGGCATATACATGCGTATCTACCCGTATGCCATGTCCGCCGGGAACGTGGAAGTTCACTATTTTACCCGGGCTTGGGCGAAAATTATTTTCAGGATCTTCTGCATTAATCCGGCATTCCATAGCGTGCATCTGCGGGAAATAATTCCTCCCCGAAATCTTTATTCCTGCAGCTATTTTTATTTGTTCCTGTATAAGGTCGTAGTTGATTACTTCTTCGGTAATAGGATGCTCTACCTGTATGCGGGTGTTCATTTCCATAAAGTAGAAGTTGCGGTGCTTATCCACCAAAAACTCTACCGTACCTACACCTTCATAATTCACCGCCGAGGCAGCCTTAATAGCGGCCTTACCCATTTTTTCGCGCAGCTTATCGGTCATAAATGGTGAGGGGGTTTCCTCTACCAACTTTTGATGGCGGCGTTGTATAGAACAATCGCGCTCCGAAAGGTGGCATACTTTACCATATTGGTCTCCGGCCACTTGTATCTCAATGTGGCGGGGTTCTTCCAAAAACTTTTCCATATACATGCCATCGTTTCCAAAAGCACTGGCTGCTTCCTGGCGGGCCGTTTCCCAGGCATGTTCCACTTCTTCTTCTTTCCAAATTACGCGCATCCCTTTGCCACCGCCTCCGGCAGTTGCTTTCATCATTACAGGGTAGCCTATTTTTTTAGCCGTTTTCTTAGCGTCGCTCAAATCTTTCAGCAAGCCATCAGAGCCGGGTACCACTGGCACACCCGCTTTTTTCATGGTTTCTTTTGCTGTTGATTTGTCGCCCATCGCTTCTATCATTTCCGGACGCGCACCTATAAACTTTATCTTATGCTCATCGCAGATATGCGAGAACTTCGCATTTTCCGAAAGGAACCCATATCCCGGATGTATAGCATCGGAATTGGTTATTTCGGCTGCCGCAATAATATTGGGGATATTTAAATACGAATCTTTGCTGGGCGGGGGACCGATACAAACGGCTTCGTCGGCAAAGCGCACAGGCAAGCTGTCTTTGTCTGCCGTAGAATATACCGCTACGGTTTTAATTCCCATCTCCTTACAGGTGCGTATAATACGCATCGCGATTTCGCCCCTGTTTGCTATTAATATTTTTTTAAACACGTTTGTTAGTTATGAGTTATGAGAGATAAGTTATGAGCGAATGTTTGCTTTCGCTGTTATTATTGAGCTTCTAATCATTTTTAATAATTCAATGGCATCATTCGATATGCTACTATATTCTTCTTTACTTATAAAATCTGTTTCTTTTAATAATTCAAGCCAGTAAATCGTTTCATCACATTCTTTTTGAGCAATTCCATTTTATGTATAAAATCCTGTTTACTTTCTGCGTTCTGCGCTTCACGGATTAATGCCCCGACGGCGGTACCGCTCCTTAATAATTGTTTATTTAATACATATTCCTTTTTATGGTCTGAAATATATTTATATAGCCGAGTTATTCGAATAGCGAAATGAAAGCTTTTAGTCTTTAATGGGCTTTCTTTCTTTCCGCTCATCTCTTATAACTAATCACTCATCTCTATTAAGACGGGTCTACCAAAAATAATGGTTGATCGTATTCTACGGGCGAGGCATCGTTCAATAAAAACTTAACTACGGTGCCCGATACTTCCGCTTCTATTTCATTAAACAGTTTCATGGCTTCTATAATGCAGATAACTTTCCCTTTTTCAATCTTGTCGCCTACGTTTACAAACGGAGGTTTATCAGGCCCTGATGAACGGTAGAAAGTGCCAATCATAGGAGATTTTATAGTTACATATTTCGAATCGTCGCTGGCGGCAGGGGCAGCAGGAGCGCTGCTTTCTGCGGGAGCGGCAGGACGTGCCACCGGAGCAGGAGCCGCAGGCATGGCCACCGGTACTTGCTGATAAGAAACTTCAGCAGCTTTATTTGTTTTGATAACCAGCTTTATGTCCTTGGTTTCCAACTCCACTTCGCTGATGTTGGCTTTCGACACAAAACGGATGAGTTCTTCTACTTCTTTTATATTCATATTCAATAATGTTTTACGTTTCTTTCCGAATGGATCCCTTTGGGAAAGGACAAATATACTTTTTTTAATGATGATTTATGAATGATGAATTATGAGTGATAACTACAGGCATTTATCAATTCATAACTTATAATTCATCATTCATAATTTCAATACCCCCACTTCACATATATGGCTCCCCAGGTAAAGCCTCCTCCAAATGCCGACAATATTATATTATCACCTTTTTTCATGCGGTCTTCATATTCCCATAGGCAAATAGGTATGGTGCCCGATGTAGTGTTGCCATACTTGGTTATATTCAGCATCACCTTGTCTTCCGGCAAATCCATACGGTTGGCTACCGCGTGTATAATACGTTGGTTAGCCTGGTGAGGTACCAGCCATGCCACATCGTCAGCGCCCAGGTTGTTTCGGCGCATCATTTCTACCGATACATCCGCCATTTCACGCACGGCAAACTTAAACACCTGCTGGCCTTCCTGGTAAATGTAATGTTCTTTCATATCCACCGAATTGGTTTCCGGAGGTTTCACCGAGCCCCCTGCCCGTTGGAACAAATGTTTGCGTCCTGAACCATCTACATGGCAATCATAATCCAGTATGCCATAGCCCTCTTCATTGGGTTCCAGCAACACGGCTCCGGCGCCATCGCCAAAGATGATGCAGGTGGTACGGTCGGTATAATCCACTATCGCCGACATTTTATCTACCCCCACTACCACTACCTTTTTATGGCGTCCGCCTTGTATAAACTGCGCACCGGTTACCAGGGCAAATATAAACCCCGAACAAGCCGCGTTAACATCATATCCCCAAGCTTTTTTAGCGCCTACCTTATCACATACTATATTGGCCGTAGCCGGAAAAATATAGTCGCCCGTAACGGTAGCTACTATCAGCATATCTATCTCTTCAGGGCTTATACCCCGTTTTTCGCAAAGCTTGGTTACGGCTTCGGCAGCCATTACCGATGCCCCTTTGTCTTTGCCCTTCAGTATCCTACGTTCCTTAATGCCGGTGCGCGAGGTTATCCATTCGTCGCTGGTATCTACCATGCGGGTAAGCTCCTCGTTGGTAAGCACATAATCGGGAAGATATCCCTGTACGGCGGTTATTGCAGCAGTTATTGCCATTTTTTCAATTAAGAATTAACAGTTAGAGGTATTTATGCCTACGGGCCGAAATTGGGATGCAAAAATATGAAAAAACGAATTGCGGGGGGAATATCTATTACTTCGGAGCTTAGGGCTTGAATATGTACACGGTGCTCTTGCCCTGGCCTCTTCTGGCAATATTATTTTCGCTGAGCAGATAAGCGAGGTCTTTCTTAACAGTACTACGGTTAAGTCCCGTAGCCTCCACAATGTCGGCAAGCTTCACAGGCTCCTTCCTGGTGATGAAGGCTAGTAATTTCTTCTGCCTGCCGTTCAGGTAGCCTCCCGTTTTGCTGTATTCCTGGTACTTGTGCTCAAGCTTGCTGATAAGCAATACCATACTACCGAAAAAGAATAGTGCCCATTGGTCTATCCTCTCAGCCGGTTTGTAGCGGTTCTTCTGTCCAGATATGAGTGTCTTGTAATACTCCTTTTTGCGTTCCTCAATGAGGCTCTCGAAAGAGACGTACTGCACAAAGTGGTACCCATGCTGCATCAACAATAAGGTGGTAAGTAACCGCGACAGCCTGCCATTACCATCCTGGAAAGGGTGTATAGACAGAAACTCGTACACGAATGCTGCTATAATGATGAGCGGGTGCAGCTCCTCCTTTTCAAATGCTGCATTTGTCCATCCTATAAGCTCCTCCATCTCCTTGCCTGCAAGATGGGGTTCTGTAGTCTTAAATATGGTCACCCGCTTGCCACCGGGATAATTTGCCACCACCTGGTTCGACAAGTTTTTGTACTGCCCCCGGTGTCGTGTGTCTTTTTGGCTATGCTTCAACAGCATACCATGCAGTTGTTTTATGTAGCTTTCTGAAAGACGGATTTCGGTGTAGTTGTCAAGGATAACGTCTAGGGCTTCGTAATAACCCACTACTTCCTGTTCGTCTCTTGACTTGAACTTACTCACCTTAACTGACTTTAAGAGCTTCTCCACTTCCTCGTCGTTGAGCGTAGCTCCTTCTATACGCGTAGAGGAGCCCGTGCTTTCAATAGTTGCGAGGTGTTTCAGTTGCTTCAGGTACTGGTTCTCCTTCTGCTCAATAGCTCTCCATTGCCCCTTGAAGGAATCAATAAAGCCTATCTGCTTCAGCACTTGCTGCATGGTTTTAAAATCGAACTGTAGCTTCTTATCCATAAGATATATCCGTATTGTGTCCGCAATGTAGCCATATTTTTTGGACCGGCAAAATCAGATATATCCGAAACGTATCCTTATCGTATCCGATAGGTAGACCAAATCCCCCAGTCATTGACTTTCCCCTAAACCATTATCCCATCGCCTATTTTTGCTACGTGAAATATACCGTGCCAGCCTTGTTTTATTATTATTTTATATTATTTAATAATAAATCGTCCTATAAAAGCCTCATTACCAAGCAGTGTTAACAACCAAATTCATTGTTATCTATTAATATTCTATATTATTTTCATTATTATTCCATTGTTTTTCCATTATTAATTAGGAACCCAATTCAACAATAAAAATCGACAAATAAGTAGAATATAGTAAAATAAGATGAGAGATTGCCACGCTCCGCTTGCAATGACGTTAGCACTTGCAATAACGAATTAAACCCCTAAAGGTCATATCTCATATCTTATAGCTAAGTAAACGCTTCGCGCTTACTTCCACTCGTTTCCGCTAAATGCTTTTTTGATTTTTTCGGTAACACCTGTCTCTACCATGTTTTTGGCAAGGAGTATCAGGTTTTTGGTGGCCTCTTCGTTAGATATTCCGTGGCCTACCAATACGTTAGAATTAACGCCTAATATCGGAGAGCCCCCATGTACTTCGTAGTTAAACCTATCGAAATAAGGGTCCTCTATCTTTCTTCTTTTTATCAGTTTATAAAAGGCTTCCGCTTCTTTCAGCACCACATTGCCTACAAAGCCTTCGCACACTATTACATCGGCATGTCCGTCGAACAGGTCGCGGGCTTCTACATTACCTATAAAATTAATGCCATCGTGGTTTTTCAATAATTGATGGGTAGCTTGTGCTACTATATTTCCTTTTTCTTCTTCTTCGCCAATGTTTAGCAGTCCCACCTTAGGTTCGGGGGTATTGCATATATATTGGGTATATACCTGGCCCAGCAGTGCAAACTGGCACAGCATCTCCGGACGGCAGTCGGCATTGCTGCCCACATCGAGCAGGATGCCTGTTTTGCCCGTTTCCATAGGTACCTGTGTAATAAGGCAGGGGCGCAATACGCCTTCTATAGCTTTTACGCTATAAAGGGCTCCCACCATCATGGCGCCGGTATTGCCGTTGCTGGCAAATGCGTCTATCTTCTTTTCTTTCAGGTACTTGAACCCGACCCCTATGCTTGAATTAGGCTTTTGCGATACCGCTTTTAGCGGGGCATCAGCCATTTCAATTACTTCGGTGGTATGTACAATTTCAAAATGGCTTGGATCCACTCCATGCTCGGCCAGTAACGGAAGGATAGCTTCCTGGTTGCCAAACAGCACCAGCTTCACGTCCTCCGGAAGAACCTTAAGCGCCTTTACGGCGCCGCCTACAGTAGTTTTGGGTGCGAAATCGCCACCCATTATATCAAGCCCTAGTTTCATACTAATTGTAAATTGTGAATTGTAAATTGATAATGGCCCTGAATTTCATTTACCATTTTCAATTGCCAATTTACCATTACGTTTAGGCGGCCACTTCTTTTGCAACTACTTGTTTTCCCCTGTAAAATCCGCATTCAGGGCATACGCGGTGGCTAAGTACCGGAGCACCACAGTTAGCACAGGTGGTGGTGGTAGCAGCAGTAGCCTTATAATTGGTGCGGCGTTTTCTTCCGCGGCTTTTCGAGTGTCTTCGTTTAGGATGTGGCATGGCTTATTTTAGTTATGAATTGTGAGTTATGAATTGTGAATGTAAGCTTCTTTGGGGTTATGCGTTATATTGTTAATTGTCAACTATTAATTCTTTAAGAAGTCCTCGTTATGATGGACCACTGTTTTATGGGTGTTTAAAATATACTGTTCTTCGTTGCTACTCTTCACTTCCAGGTTCTTTAACTTATCCAAAGCTTCCTGGTTACAATGGCGAATACCGTCTTTGTCTACCGGGTGAATGCGTTGCATAGGCAGCGAAAGTACAATATATTGGTAAATATATGGCGAAATATCGAAATCAACTTCATCTTTCCCTATGGAAATCATATCGTCTTCTTCGGTATGTACTATGCTATCTAGCTTGACTAACAGCTTCTTAACTATGTTTACCTCCATGTCAAAATCATCGCTGCAGCGGTCGCAGGTTACGTTCACGGTTCCATACATGTGGAAGTTGACCGAAAGGATAGACGAGTTTTTGGTAAAGGTTATATGTGCTTTTAACTGGCAATCATGTATTTCATCGTAATTATTTTCCAAAAACAACTCTTTTTCAATGGAAAACAAATACGAGTGGTCTCCATTTTTAAGGAGCACAAAAGGGATAATATAGCTGTTTTTCTTCTTTTTCATCACTATTTTCGAAAAAAAGTGCTGCAAAGGTATGCTTTTTTTGAAATATATAGAAGAAATGAGCGATAAAGAATACATAAACCAAAATGCACATATAAAGCCCTAAAATATAAAATAGATGCAGTTTTTGCGGAATAACCACCAAATTTATGTTTATATTTGTATTCTAATTCAGAATAAGCATGATTATTGAATTTTCAGTTCAGAACTTCAGGTCCATTTATGATAAAGTAACATTAAGCATGTTGGCTTCTAAATTAAGTTCCAAAGAAGCTACGCTCGACAATGTTTTTTATCATGAAAACTACCCCAACCTGCCTTTGCTCAAATCGGCAGTTATATATGGTGCGAATGCTTCAGGGAAATCGAATTTACTAAAATCGCTTGTGCTTTTTAAGGATTTTATTATAAACTCAACGAGCAATAAATTTGGAGATAAGTTACCGTACGAGCCATTCCGTTTATTAACAAAAGCGACGAAGGAGCCTATATGTTTAGAGATGGATTTTATTGCATGGGATAACATACGATATGTATATGGTTTTAAAATAGATGAATATGAGGTATTGGAAGAATACTTATCCGCCTTTAATAGTAGAAAAGAGACTAAATTATTTGTAAGGAGAAAAGGTGAGAGAATTCAATTCAGCAGTTCTTTTAAGGGTGAAAAGAAAATACTCGAAGAACAACTGCTGAAAAATACTCTTCTTTTATCAAAGGCTGCTAACAATAACTACGAGCAAATGCAGGTTGTTTATAGTTATTTTACTAATGCTATTTCCATCATACCTTTTGATAACAATCCCATAACCACTTCATTTTTGGCATACACGGATAGTAAGTTCAGAAAATACCTGACTGATTTTCTAAAAGCAGCTGATACTGGTATTGAAGGAGTTGAAGTAGAGAGGGATATATTGCAAAGGTATTCGTCGAATGAATTAGATAACATGCCATGGAACTATACAACCAACTATAGGATTAACGTGGCTCATAAAAGTATAGATAATTCAAACTCAGAAAAAATCTTTTGGAGTTTGAGTGAAGAATCGGAAGGAACACAAAAAATTTACCACATTGTAGCTCCTGTAATAGAAACTCTAAATACTGGTGGTATTCTAATTATCGATGAAATTAGCAGTAGCCTTCACCCTGATATTGTAGGTCGACTCATTATTGAGCTTTTTAACAATAAAAAAACAAACCCTAAGAACGCTCAACTGATATTTACTACTCACGATGTGAGTTTACTTACCAGTGAGCTTTTTCGGAGGGACCAGATTTGGTTTACTGAAAAAAATAATAAAGGGATGACCGAGTTATATTCGCTCGGTAGTTTTGATAAGAAAGAGGTACGCAAAGATATTCCTTTTGATAAATGGTACTTAAGTGGAAGGTTTGGTGCTCTGCCTAACATTCAGGAATTTAATATTAAGCCTGAATGAAACATTATAGACGTATCGAACAAACCCGGTCTCCCCGGGAGCGTATCCTGATTTTATGCGAAGGCAAAAAAACAGAGCCGAATTACTTTAAATCTATTAAAGCAGGTAAACCTAAAACTTCTGCTGTGCGAATTGAAGTAGCTAATACTAAAAAGAATACGGCAAAAGAGCTAGTGGATGAAGCAATACGATTGATGAATAAAGCAAAGAGTGAAGATAAAAATCCATATAACGAAGTTTGGGTAGTATTCGACAGAGATGGATACACGAAACACCCCGAAGCGTTTAACAGGGCAAACTCTAAAAACATTAAAATAGCTTTTTCAAGTACCTGTTTTGAATTTTGGTTGCTATTACATTTCGAATATACCACATATTCATTTTCCAATTGCGATGATGCTATACGCAGATTAAAAGCACATATTCCTGATTATGAAAAGGGCGGAGAACACTTTGCCCTTTTACAGCCTAAAATTAATGATGCGATAAAAAATGGAGGAAAAATTATCGCACATTGCAATAAAACTGGCAATAGCCAAATCTGGGAATACAATCCCTATACTGATGTCGGCTTATTAGTGGAAAAGCTGTTGAATATGTAAATGGTTCTCGTTCTTCTATTAACCGTACACTCTTTTCACCCCCCAAAAAAGACCTCCTCCCACCATTCCCCAACTTACAAACACTCTTCTGTTTAAAATTACACCTGCTGCTTATGAAGGTCTTTATTCATAGGGCATTCGGGTTTTTCATAAAACCATATTAAGTTTTAATAAAACCGGGGAAATACTTACATAATACTGTCTCCAGACCTTTGTGTAACAAAACCCACCCCGTATGAACAACATCCAGAAGTGCCTGAAAACTCTGCTCGCTTTGTTATTCATAAGCTGCCTTCCACTCTCCTCGTTTAGTCAATGTAATAGCCAGGACAAAGGCGGGCAACTAAAAGTAATCTCCTGGAACATATATATGCTGCCTCATCTTTTGGTGCATACGGGGCAGTCGGAAAGGGCAGTAGAAATTGCCAATGCCCTGAAAACGCAAGATGCCGACATTATTGTTTTTGAAGAAGCATTCGATAATAAAGCCCGCAACATTATCCGCGACAGCCTGAAAACTTATTTCCCTTACGAATCGGGCGACCCGGGCCGCAACTCCTGGTGGAAAACCAGCTGTGGCGTTTGGATAATTAGTAAAGTACCTATAGAGGTAGTGAAGCAAATATTTTTCAACGAAGCACGCACATCGGACAGGCTTGCCACTAAGGGAGCTATTTTGGTAGAAGGGCAAAAGAACGGTTTTTGTTTTCAACTGATAGGTACGCACCTGCAAGCTGATCCCAACAGCGGCAAAAACGTGCAGCCTATCCGCAACAAGCAATATGCCGAGATTAAAAAAGAACTGCTCGAACCCTATTCCCACGAAAATATCCCCCAGCTTATTGCAGGCGATTTCAATACCATACATAATGATTCGGCTTGCTACAACCCCATGGTAGATACCTTGCAGTTTACCCCTTGCGCCCTTCAGGGCGATCGTACCTTTTCATACGACTATCGCCAGAATGATTTGGTATTAGGCACCTATTGCAAGCCTCAACTGATAGACTATCTTTTTTATTCCGCTCCTGCCGGACAACAACTGGAAGGCAATATGCAGATAGTGGTATTCAGTAAAAGATGGAATGAAAAGCATAAGGACCTCTCCGACCACTTTGCCGTGGCCGGAACATTCACCTACGGGCAGGGAACAGCTCCCGTATTAGTTCAAGTACCGGCTTCTACCCGCACCGAAACAGAATCGTTTGGAGGAACGAAGTAAAGAGTGATGAGCAAAGAACGTGTGGTTCACTTATATCTCATATCTTATCTCTAAACTTATAACCCATAATTCATAATTCATAACTACTTTTGCCGCATGGAGGTTTACCAGGCTGCTGAAATTATATTGCGTGCCGTTCATGATGATATGAACGGAAGTATTGTGTTCTCTGACTTTTTAGCGCATCAAACCAAGGGCTATGATGCCCGTACGGCAGTGGAAATACAAGGCATTTATAACAAAGCCCTGCTGGTGCTGATTGATGAGGGCCTTTGCCATCGCGGTGTATCGGGCGACATTATTGAACTGGGACAAAAGGGCATTGACTGCCGTGGAAACTACCGCAAACACGTAAAGAAGCGGGACACCCGGAATTTGCTTGAAAAGATACGGCGCATACTGCCCATTTTTTCTTTTGTATTTGTAGTGGCGGGGTTTTACATCTCCTACATAAAAAAGAAAGACATCAACGAGCGCAGAATAAAGGCCACCGTTGAACAACACCGTAAGGATAGCATCCTCGCCCGCCAAAAAGCCGCTATGGAACGTAGCAGAAGCAAAAAATAGTTTGCCATGAAAAAATTATCCAAATGTATCCCTTCGGGAATTGCCCTGTTTACCATTTTTCATTATCCATTTTTCATTATCCATTGTAATGCCCAAACCATCTCCCCTAGCCCATTAATCAACCCTGCGGGATATTATTCGCTGGATAGCAAAACCACTTCAAAAGATGGCGATACCTACGGTTATTTCGGAACCTTGAAAGTAAAACAAGTTGATTCAGCCCGCATTTTTGTAGACTTATACGTATGTAAGGGGGCGCCCACCTACAATTCAGGTACGCTGCATGATACCTTGCTCTATAAAAATGGAATAGCTGTACACACCACCACCGATGACAATACTTGTGTCATCACGTTCAACTTTAACACTCCCGATGGAGTAAGCGTAGATGAAAAAACAAGGGATACTGCCACCGGCTGCGGCTTTGGACAAGCGGTAACAGCCGGTGGCTTCTATAAGCGCATTGTAAGTTATGCGCCATTAAATAGCAAGAAGGAATAGTGTTCGTCATTGCGAGGAACGAAGCAATCTCAAACATAAATGAAAAGAGGTGGTGCGATACGTACCGTGGCAAATATGATAATGTCCTATTATGATAGAGATTGCTTCGTTCCTCGCAATGACGACATAAAGCAAGCTGCTGCCCAATTATAGTATCTATTTTCTAACCGCTATATATGACTTGGTCATACCCAAAAACCTTTCCCTGATAATTTCGCAATCGGGAAATAGCTCTTTGAACTCCGGATATGTAATTAACCTTATTTCCCCAAGGAAATCATTGATTTGCTGCTTGTCAGGATGATTCCATAACCCCCATAAAGTATACTTGGCAAGTTTCAACTGCCATTTCCTGGGAAGCCAATGAATAAAAGGAGTTACCAGGTGGGGTTCAATAAAAAATTCTCGCGCGGGAGTTTGAACATATACCGATTTTCCAACCCTTCTTAATTCTTTCGCAAAGAGTTTTTGATTTTCATACGTAAATAAGTGCTCTATTACAGAATTGGAGTATGCAATGTCAAAAGACTTGTCAGCATATTTCAAGTTAGTGCCATCTCCTATTTCAAAAGTAAAATTCAGGCCCGCATTCCAATGCGATTTATCAGCAATATTTATCAGCAACACTTTGGGAACCTGGCTAATGAGATTCCAGTTAAATTCTGTTCCGCCAACATCTATTACCCTCGTATTTGTGCCTATCTTAAATAGCTGTTCGAATTGTTCCATGCGCTTTTTTCTGAAATGCCTCATGAATACGGAAGTGAGCTTACGGAAGTTCATTATATATAAATGTGTGAATATTAAAAAATAGTGTTCAATTGGGTTTCAAAGATATATAAATTAACCTAAGGAAGAATGGACAAATTTATCACCAATAAAACCGGAATAAATCAAGTCTTGTCGTACTTGCCCATTATTGTTAGAACACGCCTGTAAATTTTAGCTTATGGAGGGAATTTGAAAGATATCCCAGCACCAATAGTATTTTATCTTAACTGTTATTTATTCGCCCTTTCCTCCTAACTTTGTATTTACCCAAATAACTCATTAGCCTATGAAGAACTATCCCTGTAAAGTAATCGCGTTGTGTTTAATAGCCCTGGCAACTTGTTTATCGGGCATAGCCCAAACCCCTGCCAGCCCTGCAAAGGAAGAAGTAAAAATACCCAACGATACCCTGGTGGTGCGGCTCAATAACGACCTGTATTATACCTTAACCGATAATGGCCACTGGCGGGTAAATAATGATAGCAAGGTTGATTTTTTACCATTCAACCCCGATGATACGGCGCCCAATATAGCGCTCGATTATATTTCCAGCAAACCCCTGCTGGTAAAGCGATTGAGAAAAGGCGACACCATAAAAAACTGCCTGGTAGGCGACATAAAACTGAGCTTTTCCGACTTTATGGATGCCACCCAGAAGAAAACCGGCTTGCATAATGTATGCAGCCGCAACCTTATCTTTTTAAACTGTGTTTTCAGCAGGGTACTTGCCGATACCGCCGTTCAGCTTTTGGAAGACGACTCGAAAGAGAAAAAGAAATTAGCCTTTAAGGAAGATATTATGTTTCTCAATTGCAATTTCCCCAAGGGGCTTGAAATGTCTGACTGTATTTTTGAAAAGAAATTTATCCTGAACGGGCAAATTACAGCCTGCTCCACTTCATCTATTGATAATTGCGAATTCCGCGACATGTGCTACATATACAGCACACCCGATTACAACAAGGGAAATTCATACCTGAAAATAAATTCCTGCGTGTTCAATGATCCCTGCATATTTTCCGTTTCCGATAATGACAAAACGCATATCCTTATTCAACGATGCAAATTCAACAATCTGTTCTCGCTGGGCAAAAGCGTCCCTATAAGTATTTTCAAAAAGATACATTCGGCCTCTGCCAGCACCAATCCAGTTGTGCGTGCGTATGCCTATTATACCAATTACACCAATTTCCTGAAAAATAAATACAACCAGGAATATTATATCAACGATGATTCCATAGAGGCTTTTATGCCTGTTACCCGTGTTATCTACAATGTATCTATGGTGCGCTGCAAAGCCAGGATTATTGACATTGCCAACGCCTCTATGATGGACTGCTCCATGGAAGATGTAGCCGTTCTGAAATGCATTGACGTTACTGGTTCCACTTTTGCATACTCAAGCACATTCACCGGAAAAGAAGCATTGGGCGATTTGGATTTCCCCAATAACAACTGCGTTATTTATGCTTCTTACAAAACCTTTTCACCCGAAGCATTCAACCTTAATATCTACCTCGAAAAGGTACTCATTCACCCATTGGTGCACAACTACTTCGATTCCACCACCGATTTTGAGCAGGATAATTCCAACTTCTATAATATGATAAAGGATTATGCCGCCAAAAAATTTACCGACCAGGGTTTTGTTACCACTATAAAAGCCCGCTATGAACACGAACGGGCGCAATGGGAAAGAAGTTACCATGCTGCGCATATTTCGCATGGCCTGGGGTTTGGCGACAAGCTGGGAAGCCTTTTTCAATGGGCGCTCAGTTCTTTCCTCGAAGCCACCGTATCTACCGGCTACCAGGGCGAATGGAAATTTTTCCTCTGGGTGATATTTTTAATTTTAATGTTCAGCACCATTTATTATTTCAGGCATAAGGAAGCGGTAATTGATTATCTCAATTCCAGCTTCAATAAAGACGAAGACAAAATAAAAACCTACGACACCCTTAAGGTTTACAAAAGCTTCAATGGCTTCCGCGATTTTATGCGCTGCCTCTGGTTTAGCTGCATGGTATTTGTCGATCCGCGCCTGCCC
>Ga0206881_10126_pt1 | contig 19714 bp, 15 predicted proteins | sample Alteio_BWOrgCont_3_FD_152867 | JGI IMG/M metagenome (GOLD analysis project Ga0206881, IMG submission 152867) | Enriched cells from forest soil in Barre Woods Harvard Forest LTER site, Petersham, Massachusetts, United States -... | ecosystem: Environmental > Terrestrial > Soil > Temperate forest >...
TTGCCGCCGCTCTATCGTTGTGTGCGGGCACGGCCGGCGTTGAGCCACTCGCAATACCAGATGAAGCTGGACCGGTTGAGGTGCGGGGGCCCGCCGTGCGGCCTCAGATCTTCTTCGCCTGCTGCGACCAGGGCATGAGTGACATGGATTCATGGGTGAAGAATCCCGAGGTCATATCGCAGTTGCAGCAACTGTACGCCGGACTGGCGGTTGAGATCAGCGACTTCAGCGCAGAGCGGGCGGAGGCGGTGCGGAAGCTGAATGAGGACGGGATTCCGCTGACCGCATGGCTGGTGATGTCGCGGGAGCAGGGACATTATCTGAATGGCTTCAACGCGCCGGAGGCCGCGGAGCGGTTCACGCAGTTTGAGAAGTGGACGCAAGAGAACGAGCTGAAGTGGGGCGCAGTCGGCCTGGACATCGAGCCGAATTTTCAGCACCTGCAGGAAGTGCATAGGCATAGAGGGGCTTTCCTCTGGCTGCTGACAAAGCGGTTTTTCGATTATGGTCAGATCGAGCGGGGGCGCGGGGCGTATCGCGCGCTGGTAGGGCGCATTCAGGCGGCCGGGTACACGGTGCAGACTTACCAGATGCCGTTTCTGGCCGAGGAGCGCGCAGTGCACTCGACGCTGCTCGAACGGCTGTTCGGCATTGTCGATGTGCGCGGGAATGAGGAAGTCCTAATGGCATACAGCAGCTTCAATCACGCGGCGGGCGGAGGGATTCCCCTCATATATGGTCCGCAGACCGAGACGCTGGCGGTGGGAACGACGCTCGACGATAAGGCGGCGGGTCTGACTGCGCTCTCGTGGGAGGAGTTCTCTCGTGACCTGATCGTGGCCGCTCATTTTTCGCATGTGGTTGGCGTGTACAGCCTGGAAGGCTGCATACGGCATGGGTTTCTGCCGCGCATGATTGCACTAGACTGGGGGCAGACGGTGACCATTTCCGCCGAGCAGATCGCGGCGGCACAAAAGTTCGACAGGAATCTGCGTCACGCGATCTGGATTTTCTCGCGGCTTCCTTATGTTGTTGCCGTGCTGCTGGTAGTTGTCGTTGTTTTGGTCTGGTGGCGGGTCCGGCGCAGGATGCGCAGGGCCTGGCTATCAGATCAGCGTGTTAACGGGTCAGTAAGTTAGCAAGTCAGCAGAAGAGCTGCTGATTGATCTTTATAACGGATTGCTATCGCAGAAATGCGACTGAATTGGTCGTTTACTTCTGGGCGAAATTTCTGTGCGATTTTTTCTGCCGTGCTTCTGCGGCTCTTGATTCTGTTACCCTTCCGCCTGCTATATTGAATCTTCGACTCAAAGTGGAATTCGGGCGGCACTTATCCCGGAACATGCTGCGCGCGATGCCGCGTGGTAACCCTCCAACCGATACGCATCAATGAGGACGCAAGGACGCATTCATGGCGCAGATTTTTGACCGCAGCTCGAACGCGCTGGCGCGGGCTAGCTTGGTCTTGACGGGGTTGATTGTCATTGCCCTGGGAGTGACGCTCGATCAACTGCAACGGTCTCCATGGGTAACGCGGCAAGGTCAGAGGGCGGATCAGCCGGTTCCGTTCAGCCACAAGCACCACGTGGAGGGCTTGGGGTTGCAGTGCCAGTACTGTCATACCTCGGTTGAGAAGTCGAGCTATGCCGGGATTCCACCGACCAGGACCTGCATGAATTGCCACGCGCAGATCTGGACGAATGCCAATTTGCTTGAACCTGTTCGGCAGAGCTGGGCGACGGGCCAGTCGATTGTATGGACCAAGGTCCACGACCTTCCTGATTTTGTCTACTTCAGCCATGAAATTCACGTGAACAAGGGGCTGGGCTGCTCAAGCTGTCATGGCCGGGTGGACGAGATGCCCATCATGTATCAGCAGAACACGCTGCAGATGGAGTGGTGCCTGAACTGCCACCGCAATCCGGAGAAGAATCTGCGGCCGACGAGCGAGATTTACAACATGGCGTGGACGGGCGCGTCGGAGATGAACCCGGTCTGGTGCGCGGCCACGGATACGAAGACGGGCACGCCAACGGCGCAGTCGGCGAGTTGCACGACAACGAATCCGACGCCGGGTGCGGGTAGCTCGGAGCAGGCTTCGCTGCATCTGATTCCGGCGGCAAATGCGCTGGTGACCAATGCGCAGATGACTGACGCGCCGACGGGGACGTTAGGGGCGCAACCGGTGAGCTATACGAAGTTCACCAGCCAGGAGGCGCTGGGCGACTTTCTGGCGCAGCACTACAAGATCCGCTCACCGCGGGAGCTTTCAAGCTGCGAGGTATGCCACCGATGAAAAATCGCGAGCTTGAGACGGGCTTTGTGAGCATTCAGGAAGACATGCAAAAGGACAACGTAAGCGGGAAGCTGACGCTGGCCGAGGTGCGGGCGAGGCTGGCCGGGCAAACGGGAAAGAGATACTGGCGGTCGATCGATGAGCTGGCCGGAACTCCGGAGGTCGAGGCGGCGGTGCGTGAGGAGTTTCCCGAGCAGGCCTCGGAGTGGATCGATCCAGTGTCGCGGCGCTCGTTTTTGAAAGTGATGGGCGCGTCGATGGCGCTGGCCGGGCTGGCCGGCTGCACCAAGCAGCCCGATGAGCCTATCTATCCCTATGTGAAGGCGCCCGAGGATTTGATCCTGGGCAAGCCGGTCTACTTTGCGACGGCTTTTCCATTCCCCACCGGTGCCGTGCCGCTTTTGGTCAAGACCGATGCGTACCGGCCAGTGAAGGTGGATGGGAATCCTGAGCACCCTTACAACCAGGGCGGATCGGATCCGATTACGCAGGGGACGCTGCTCGATCTGTACGATCCCGACCGATCGCAGCGGGTGTTGCATCGCGGCGAATCGACCAACTGGCCCGTATTTCTGGGCAACTTCCGCGGAATGCTGGCGGAGAAGAAGTCGTCGGGCGGCCAGGGATTGTATGTGATGAGCGCGACGGTGACCTCGCCGACGCTGGCCGCGCAATGGAAGAAGGCACAGGCGGCGTATCCGCAGGCGAAGTTTCTTCAGTACGACCCGGTGAACCGCGACTCGGCTTACGCTGCATCGAAGGTGGCGTTTGGCGATTATGCCGACGCGCAGTACAAGCTGGACGCGGCGGACGTGATTGTGTCGCTTGATGCGGACTTCTTGTCGGGCGCGGCGTATCCAGGCTTCCACCGTCTGGCGAAGGATTACGCGAAGCGGCGCAAGCTCGAAGGGGCGAAGTCGGGCGACTTCAGCATGAATCGGCTGTATTCGGTCGAGAGCATGACGACGACGACCGGAATGAAGGCCGATCATCGGCTGGCGCTCAGGGCTAGCGACATCCCGGCGTTTGCGGCGGCACTGGCTGCGGAGGCGGGCAGGGGTGGAGAAGCTGCGAGCGGCTACAACTGGTCGAGCGATGCGCAGGCCTTCCTGAAATTTGCGGCTGCGGATCTGAAGGCCAACGGCGGCAAGTGCGTGGTGATTCCCGGTGAGCAGCAGCCGGCATCGGTGCACCTGGCGGCGATCGCGATCAACGAGGCACTGGGCAACGTCGGTAAGACCGTCATCTATACGGAGACGGTGAATCCGCTGCCGTCGATCCAGGGCGACGATTTGAAGGCGCTGGTCGCGGACCTGAATGCCGGCAAGGTGGACTGGCTGGTGATGCTGAACGTGAACCCTGTGTACACGGCTCCGGCGGATCTCGAGTTCGAGGACGCGCTCAACAAGGCGAAGACGGTGGTGCATCTCGGCTCGCATTACGACGAAACGGGACGCAACGCGCAGTGGCACGTGAATTCAGCGAGCTATCTGGAATCGTGGTCGGATGTGCGGGCGTATGACGGCACAGTGTCGGTGATCCAGCCGATGATCGATCCGCTTTACAACGGGCACACGGCGCACGAGATTCTGCAGTCGTTTCTCGAAAACCCTGATATCTCCGCGTACGCAGCGGTGCGGGAGACATGGAAGGACAAGACAGTCGGCACGGCCACGGACCCCGACTTCGGCTGGCGCAAGGTACTGCACGACGGCTGGATTCCGGATACGGCGTTCACGCCCAGGGGCGGCAACGGCAAGTCTTCGATTCCGGCGCCTGCGGCGCAGGTTTCGGCCGACACGCTCGAAGTGGTCTTTCGGCCCGACCCCAACGTCTACGATGGGCGCTATGCGAACGTGGGCTGGCTGCAAGAAGTTCCGCGGCCGGTGACAAACATTTCTTGGGACAACGCGGCGCTGATGAGCTTCGCCACGCTCGAAAAGTTGCACCTGGCCGAGCAGGACGTGATCGAGATCACGCTGAACGGCAAGAAGGTGCTGGCGCCGGCGATGGCAGTTCCGGGCCATGCCGATGGCAGCATCACGGTGCATTTGGGCCAGGGCCGCAGCATAGGCCGCGTAGGCGGCGGTGTAGGCTTCGACGCGTATCAGATCCGGCCTTCCGATTCTCCTTTGTTCGCAACGGGAGCCACGGTGAAGAAGACCGGCGATACCTGGGGATTTGCAGTCACCAAGAGCCACTACCAGGACCATCGATCAGTGGCTGTGGGCGGGGACGGCAGCGGGACCCATTCGCTTGAAGACAACGAGGCGACGGACCGTGGCATTGTCCGCTGGGCGACGCTCGAGGAGTTCAAGAAGGAACCGGAGTTTGCCCATACCGGTGAAGGCAAGGATGTGCCCGAGCCGACGACGAGCATGTTCCCGTCCTACCGCTACGACCACAATGCGTGGGGCATGTCGATCGACATGAACTCCTGCGTCGGCTGTAACGCCTGCGTTGTGAGTTGCTATGCGGAGAACAATATTCCGGTGGTCGGGAAGGAGCAGGTGAGAATCGGGCGCATGATGCAGTGGCTGCGCATCGACACCTACTATGAGGGCGACCTCGCCGCGCCCCGGGCGCACTTCCAGCCGATGGCCTGCCAGCACTGCGAGAACGCTCCCTGCGAGCAGGTTTGCCCGGTGGGCGCGACAGTACATACGCCGGAAGGCCTGAACACGATGGTTTATAACCGCTGCGTGGGTACCCGCTACTGCTCGAACAACTGTCCCTACAAGGTGCGACGGTTCAACTTCCTGCTTTACTCCGACTACGAAACCGAGAGCCTGAAGCTGATGCGCAATCCGGATGTCTCGGTGCGCAGCCGCGGCGTAATGGAGAAGTGCAGCTACTGCGTGCAGCGCATCAGCGCGGCGAAGATCGCGGCGGACAAGGAAAATCGCCTGATCCGTGACGGCGAGATCGTCACCGCCTGCCAGCAAGCGTGCCCGACGGAGGCGATCGTCTTCGGCAACATCAACGATGGCAACAGCCGGGTAGCAAAGGTGAAGCGCGAGGAGCGCAGCTACGGGGTGCTGGCCGATATCAATACGCGGCCGCGCACGACGTATGTGGCTGAGGTGCTGAACATCAACGATGAGCTTTCCCAGGCGCTCGGGGAGTTTGCGCCTGCGAACAGCTAAGAGGGTTCGAGGCTGAGAGGTTAAGCGATGGCAACGAAAGAACCACAGGTGAATGACCCGATGCTCGACCCGGTAACCGGGGAATTTCGGGTTATCGCGCCCGGGCACACCTTCAAATCAGTCACCGAAGAAATTTCGCGCATTGTGCTCACGCCGCATACGCCGCTGGGCTGGTTTGCCGGTTTCGTGCTGGCTGGCGGTATCGTCGGCATACTCCTGACAGCGGTGACGTGGCTGTTCTTGAAGGGTGTCGGTATCTGGGCCATTACGATTCCGGTGGCCTGGGGCTTCGCGATTATCAACTTCGTGTGGTGGATCGGTATCGGCCACGCGGGCACGTTGATCTCAGCGATTCTGCTGCTCTTCAAGCAGGGCTGGCGCAACTCGATCAACCGCTTCGCCGAGGCCATGACTATCTTCGCCGTGGTCTGCGCCGGCATGTTCCCGCTGATCCACGTGGGCCGTCCGTGGCTGGGATACTGGCTGTTCCCCTACCCCAACACGATGAATGTGTGGCCGCAGTTCCGGTCACCGTTGCTGTGGGACGTCTTCGCGGTTTCGACGTACGCGACCATCTCGGTGGTCTTCTGGTACATCGGCATGATTCCCGACCTGGGCACGCTGCGCGATCGCGCGCACTCGAAATTCGCCCAGTTCTTCTATGGATGGCTGGCGCTCGGATGGCGCGGGTCGGTGCGGCACTGGGTCCGGTATGAAACGGCTTCGCTGCTGCTGGCCGGCCTCGCGACGCCTCTGGTGCTCTCGGTACATACGGTCATCAGCTTCGATTTCGCTGTGGCTCTCGTACCGGGCTGGCACACGACGATCTTCCCGCCGTACTTTGTCGCCGGCGCTATCTATTCAGGATTCGCCATGGTGATTACGCTGGCGATTCCGATCCGCAAGTTCTATCACCTGGAAGACCTGGTGACACTGCGCCATATCGACAACATGGGCAAGGTGATGCTGGCGACGGGATTGATTGTGGCCTACGGTTACTCGACCGAAGTCTTCATGTCCTACTGGTATTCGGCGAGCCACTGGGAATACTTCATGATGTGGAACCGCATGTTCGGTCCGATGGGATGGTCCTACTGGGTGCTGATCACCTGCAACATCGCCCTGCCGCAGCTGCTGTGGTCGAGGAAGCTGCGCCAGAGCGTTCCATTCATGTTCCTCATGTCGCTGATCATCAACACTGGCATGTGGTTTGAGCGCTTCGTGATCGTCGTGACCAGCCTCTATCGCGACTACCTGCCGTCCTCGTGGGGAACATACCGGGCGACCAAGTGGGACTATGCCACGTTTGCGGGCACGCTGGGACTGTTCACGTTTCTCTTCTTCCTGTTTGTCCGCTTCCTGCCCATGATTCCCATGTCGGAGATTCGCATGATGCTGCCGCAGGCAAAGGTGCGGCCCGAGGCTGAACCACAACTGGAGGCAGGTGACTGATGCCTGTACGTGAAGGAACCTACGGCCTGCTGGCCGAATTCGAGACACCGACACAGCTGGTGCTGGCAGCGGAGAACGCCTATGCCGCGGGTTATCGCCGGATGGACTGTTACACACCTTATCCAGTGGAAGAGGCGGCGGAAGCGATCGGCTTTCACAAGAATGAGGTTTCGCTGGTGTGCCTGATCGGCGGCTTGCTGGGCGTGGCGGCAATGTTCGGTCTGGAGACATGGATCTCGTTGTGGGCGTATCCGCTGAACATCGCCGGCCGGCCCTACTATTCGTGGCCGGCGTTCGTGGTGCCTGCATATGAGTGGACGATTCTGTTCGCCGGGCTTTCGGCCGCGTTCGGCATGCTGGCGCTGAACGGATTGCCGCAGGTGTATCACCCCTTGTTCAATGCGCCGAACTTTCGCAGCGGCGCGACCAGCGACAAGTTTTTCCTGTGTCTCGAATCGGCCGATCCCAAGTTCGAGACAGCGGAGACGCGGACGTTTCTTGAGCGCCTGGCGCCGCTTTCAGTGGTGGAGGTGGAGTATTAATCCCATGAAGACAAGCTGGGCAAGCTCCGCCCGGGCGCTGGCGGTAACGGCTGCAGGAGCGGCGCTGCTGTTTGCCGCCGGTTGTCGGCAGGATATGCAGGACCAGCCGAAAATGATTCCGCAACGCGAGTCGCAGTTCTTTGCCGACGGGCGCTCGGCACGGCCGCAGGTGCTCAACACGGTTGCCCGCAATCAGTTGCACGAGGACGAGTACTTCTACACCGGCCTTGTAAACGGAAAGGAGCAGGATGCCCTGCCGTTTCCGGCAACGATCGAGGTGCTGGAGCGCGGGCAGGAGCGGTTCAACGTCTATTGCACGCCCTGCCACTCGCGGGTGGGCAATGGGCTGGGCATGATTGTCGATCGCGGCTACAAGCCGGCGGGCAATTTTCATGATCCGAAGAGGCTGGCAGAACCGCTAAGCCATTACTTCTGGGTAATGAGCAACGGCTATGGTGCGATGCCCGATTATTCGGCGCAGCTTCCGCCACAGGATCGCTGGGCGGTGGCGGCGTATATCCGGGCACTGCAATTGAGTCAGAACGCGAAGCCAGCGGATGTTCCGTCGGGGACGCAAATCGGGAACCTGCCGGATATTGCGGAGCAGGAAGGTCTGCCGGCGAGCTTTGCAGGCCCGTGGCCGTTAGCAGCAGACACCTACGTGCAGGCCACGCCGGAGACAGGGATCGTGGCAGGAGCTCCGGCTAAGCCCGCGAATGCTCCGAACGCGACGGTTCAGAGGCCGAAGAATTCACGAAATACCAACACGAGCGGCAGTCAGGGCGCGACGCCGCCGGCGTCGAAATAAGGAAACGCATGGCACACGGATATCACACGAAGACGATGCCCACGGAGCTGAATGCGCCGGCATTTGTCGATGTCTGGCGCACCCGGGCGCTGATCACAGGGGTGGTCGCACTGGTAATCGGGGTCATCCTCGGTTTTTTGAGCGGCGATGGCTTCAACCACTTTCTGCGCGCGTGGCTGCACGGCTACATGATGTGCTTCAACTTCTGCTTCGGCGGATTGGTGCTGCTCATGGTGCAGTACCTGTCGGGCGGCAAGTGGGGCCTGATCATCCGCCGGCCGCTGGAAGCGATGACGCGGACCTGGCCGGTGGTCTTCCTGATGTTCCTGCCGGTGGGGATTTTCGGGGCGTCCTTCGGGAAGCTGTATATCTGGGCGAAGTATTCCGACTGGATGACGGCTCTGAAGGACGGACTGATCACGCACGAGCAGGCGCATGCGATCCACTACAAGCATGGGATCCTGAATGTTACTTCGTTCTGGGTGTATTCGCTCGTGGTGTATGCGATCCTCGCGCTGTATGTCACGCTGTTGAACAAGTGGTCGCTTAAGCGCGACGCCGACCGCGAGCCCAATGTCGCGTACTGGCGGACGAAGTTCGAGAATCTGAGCGGCTTTGGGACGCTGCTGTACTCGCTCCTGCTGTTTGGAGCCGTCATCTACTGGGTGATGTCGCTCGACCCGACGTGGTATTCGACCGTGTACGGATTCCAGTTCCTCGTGGCGCAGGCATACGGCGTGCTCGCGCTCTCGATCCTGACGCTGATCGGGCTTTCGAAGGCCGAGCCGATCAAGACGCTTTTCCGGAATACCGAGCAGCACGACATGGGCAAGCTGTGCTTCGCCTTCACGATGTTGAACATGTACCTGGCGTTCGCGGCGTTTCTGATTATCTGGTCCGGCAATTCGCCGGAAGAGATTCCGTGGTATCTGGACCGCATTCGCGGCAACTGGGGTGTGGTAGCCACGCTGGATGTGATCTTCCACTGGCTGATTCCCTTCACGCTGCTGCTGTCTTCTTCGCTTAAGCGCATCAAGGGCCGGCTGGCGGTGGTGTGCTGCATCATGATCTTCGCGCGCGCCTGGGATCTGTGGTGGCTGATCGAGCCGAATTTCAAGGACGCCGCGCGCAATCTACACTGGAGTGTGGGGATTCTCGAGTACATACCGGTGCCGACGGCCCTGGTGGCTTTCTGGCTGGCGTACTTCTTCACGCAGCTCAAGCAGCGGCCGCTGATCGCCACCAACGATCCGCACCTTGAGGAGATTCTGGAGCCTGAACATGCACACGCCTAACGAGCACGAGTCTCACGACAAACGCGCCTCCATGAAGGAGGGCTATGAAGTCACCGACGTCAGTGTGCAGGGGATCATGGTCTTCCTGGTGGGACTGTTCGTCTCGGTGGGTGTCTTCTTTGTTCTCTGCTTCGGCCTGGGCAAAGTGATCAACTACGGCCTCGCAAAGCAGGACGGCCCGACAAATAGATGGAATGCCAATTCGGTCGCCTCGGCCGGCAAGCTGAAGAACATGGAGTCGAACCCGGCGGCAGCGCAGCAGGAGCTGAAGCAGCTGACGCAGACCTTCCCGACTCCTCGGCTGCAGACAGATGACGGCAACCAGGACCTGGCGAATCTGCATGAGCGCGAGGATCTGCTGCTCGGGCATTACAGTTGGATCGATGAGTCCCACACGAAGGTGCGGATCCCCATCGAGCGGGCCATGGAACTGATCGCGCAGCGTGGACTGCCGGTCGCGGAAAAGCCGGCGCAGCAGGAACCGCTGATGGCTGGAGATTCGGTGCCGGTCGTTCATGGTCCGCTGACGGACGGGTTTGCGCGCACGGGATTTGAGCAGCAGGAGATGGCCGCTCCGAAAGAGGCCGGCGAGCAGGCTTCGACGAAGGCGAATAACAAGTAAGCACTCGGGATCAGGATTAGGAATGCGGAGAATCGGGACAGTGCGGAGATGGAAAGCAAGGCTGACGGCCGGATTGGCTGCGCTGGCACTCGTCTGTCTGGCTGCCCCCCTGTCGCGTGGGCAGGTCTCGAGCTACGGCGACAAGCAGATGGGTGAGGTCAGCGACCATCCGCCGGCCATCCTCGATAAGGTCACAATTACGCAAAAGCTGAACACCCGGATTCCGCTGGATGGTGAGTTTCGCGACGAGACCGGGAAGGCAGTCCGGCTGGGGGATTACTTCGGCAAGCGGCCCGTAATCATGTCGCTGGTGTACTACCAGTGCAAGATACTTTGCCCTGAGGAGATTGACGGGCTGGTGAGCGCGCTGGAGATGGTGAAGTTTAAGCCTGGCAAGGATTTCGATGTGGTCTTCGTCAGCATCGACCCGAGCGAGACGCCGGAGATAGCGGCGAAAGAAAAGGCGCTCTACCTGAAGCGTTATGGGTATCCGGAGACGGCCGCGGGATGGCACTTTCTGACCGCACCGCAGGCCGGGGACCAACAGTCAATCAACCACCTAGCGCAGGCGGTAGGCTTCGGGTATGTCAAGGTGGCGGGACCGGATGGAGCGTTTAACCAGTATGCGCACGCCAGCGCAATTGAGCTTCTCACCGCCGACGGCAAGCTTTCGCAGTATTACCTGGGGGTCGATTTCGCGCCGAATGATCTGCGGCTGGGGCTGGTGGAGGCATCGGCTGGCAAAATCGGATCTCCGGTGGATGCGATTCTGACTTACTGCTACCGCTACGATCCAAAGTTGAACCGGCACAGCCTGGTGATCGCGCGGGTGGTACAGCTGGGCGGCCTGATTACGGTATTCGGCCTGGGCGGATACATGACTATCATGTTCCGGCGTGACCTCGATCGAGACAGGAAAACCGCGAACGGATAAAGGGAACGATGCATTTTATAAGTCCAGTACTTTGGCAATTTCTCGTTAATTGGCTCACGCACTTCGCGCTCTTTCCGCCCGAAGCGTCGGGGATTGCTCCGCAGGCGGACGCGCTGTATTTCTTCCTGATCCTGATCTCGCTGGTAGGCCTGGCGCTGGTGGTGGCGCTGGTGGCCGGCTTCTCCGTGCTTTACCGCAAGGAGCGCAATCCCGAGGCGACACAGATCGAGGGATCGACACTGCTCGAGGCAACGTGGACGATTATTCCGCTGGCGCTGTTCATGATCTGCTTCGTGTGGGGCGCGTTGCTATACTTCCGGATCTATAACCCACCCACGAACGCGATGAATATCTACGTTGTTGGCAAGCAGTGGATGTGGAAGGCTGAGCATCCGGGCGGCCAGCACGAAATCGATTCGCTGCACGTTCCGACGGGTAGACCTATACAGCTCACGCTGATTTCGCAGGATGTATTTCACAGCTTTTCGATCCCGGCCTTTCGCGTGAAGCGCGAGGTGATCCCGGGGCGGTATCAGACGGTGTGGTTTACGCCGACCGTGCCGGGAACCTATCACCTCTTCTGTACGCAGTATTGCGGGACGCTGCATTCGCAGATGATCGGGTGGGTGACGGTGATGAAGCCGGACGATTACAAGGCCTGGACGGAGGGCTCGACCAGCGGCGTGTCGCTGGCGCAGAACGGCGAGCGGCTCTTCGCGAGCATGGGCTGCAATGCTTGCCACTCGGGTGACGCCTCGGCGCGCGGCCCGAATCTGGCAGCGGCCTATATGACCAAGGTGCAACTGACGAGCGGATCGTATGCGACGGTGGACGATGCCTTCCTGCGCGATTCGATTTTGAACCCGACCATGCACACGACGGCTGGTTATGCGCCGATCATGCCGACATACCAGGGCCAGATCAGCGAAGAAGGACTAATTGACCTGGTGGAATACATCAAACAACTCAACTCCAACTATCGGATTCAGCAGACGCTGAACACGAGCCAGGTGCAAAGCCAGGTGCCGACCTCGACGTCCGGACCGGCGCAGCACACGGCGGCAACAGCGCCGGGGATGGTAAAGCCATGAGCACAATTGTCAGTCTGCCCGACCAGACGACGGCAACCCTGCCGAAGCGGTCTTATTTGAACGAGGAATACGGCCTGAAGAGCTGGCTGCTGACCGGAGATCACAAGCGGATCGCGATCCTGTACCTGATCTCGATCACGATCTTCTTCTTTATCGGCGGCTTCTTTGCGGGGATGATCCGGCTGGAGCTGCTGACTCCGCCGAGCGACCTGATGGCGGCGGACACCTATAACAAGATGTTCACCATGCACGGCATCATCATGGTGTTCCTGTTCCTGGTGCCGTCGGTGCCAGCGACGATCGGGAACTTTCTGATTCCGATCATGGTGGGCGCGAAGGACCTGGCGTTCCCGAAGATCAACCTGCTGAGCTGGTACCTGTATGTTGTAGGCGGCATCCTGGTGCTTACCGCACTGACGCTTGGCGGCGTGGATACGGGTTGGACGTTTACGACTCCGCTGAGCACGCATTATCTGAACACGCATGTGATCACGGCCGGCCTGGCAATTTTTGTCGCTGGCTTCAGCTCGATCTTCACCGGGCTGAACTTTATCGTCACCATTCATCGCATGCGCGCGCCGGGCATGACCTGGTTCCGGCTGCCGCTGTTCGTGTGGTCGCACTATGCGGCGTCGGTGTTGATGGTACTGGGAACGCCGGTGCTGGCGATCACGCTGGTGCTGGTAATTCTGGAACGCACGATCGGTATCGGAGTCTTCGATCCGACGAAGGGTGGCGACCCGCTGCTCTTCCAGCACTTGTTCTGGTTCTACTCGCACCCGGCTGTGTACATCATGATTCTGCCCGGGATGGGCGTCATCTCCGAGGTCATCAGCACCTTCTCGCGCAAGCGCGTTTTCGGATACACGGCGGTCGCGTTCTCGTCCGTGGCAATCGCAGTCTTCGGGTTCTTCGTCTGGGCGCACCACATGTTCATCATGGGTGTGTCGAACTACTCGGCGCTAGTCTTCTCCCTACTGACCATGCTCGTCGCGGTGCCCTCGGCGATCAAGATCTTCAACTGGGCGGCGACGCTCTACAAGGGCTCGATCACCTTCGAGACGCCGATGCTCTACGCTTTCGGTTTCATGGGGCTGTTCACCATCGGCGGCCTGACGGGCGTCTTCCTGGGCACGATGGGCATGGACATCCACCTGACCGAAACCTATTTCATCGTGGCGCACTTCCACTTCGTAATGGTGGGCGGCATGCTGATGGCGTTCCTCGCCGGCGTGCACTTCTGGTGGCCGAAGATGACGGGCCGGATGTATCCGGAGGGGATCTCGAAGCTGGCGGCAGTAACCACATTCATCGGCTTTAACCTGACATTCTTCCCGCAGTTCATTCTGGGCTACCTGGGTATGCCGCGCCGCTATGCCGCGTATCCGCCGGAGTTCCAGGTGTTGAACGTGCTGTCGACGGCGGGCGCGACGGTGCTGGGCGTGGGCTACGTGCTGCCGATGCTGTATTTGGCATGGTCGCTCAAGTACGGCAAGATCGCCGGGGCGAATCCGTGGCAGGCAACGGGGCTGGAGTGGCAGATTCAGTCGCCTCCACTGACAGAGAATTTTGTTGAGACGCCGGTGGTCGACTGGGAAGCCTACGACTACGAATGGCTGGCAAACAAGACCAAACACGAGGTGCAGACCGTTGGATAGCCAGGCGATCGCAACCCACCCGGAAGAGGCGCACGCGGAGCACGAGCACTCTCCGTACCTGCGGCACCACTTCGCCAACCTGGAGCAGCAGAAGGAAACATCCACCTTCGGCATGTGGCTCTTCCTGTTGACGGAGATCATGTTTTTCGGCGGGCTCTTCTGCGCCTACCTGATTTACCGCAACTGGTATTACCCCGCGTTCGTGGCGGGCAGCCATCAGTTATCGATTACGCTGGGTGCACTGAATACGGCGGTGCTGATCTGCTCGAGCTTCACCATGGCCATGGCGGTGCACGCGGCGGAGCTGCGCTGGCGCAAGGCACTCGTCGGCTGGCTGCTGGGAACGATAGTACTGGGCTCCGTCTTCTTAGGCGTCAAGGCGGTTGAGTATCACGAGAAGTGGGAAAAGCACCATGTTCCGGGACTGAACTTCAGCATCAACGACTTCACGCATGTAAATCCCGCCTATCCCGACGACCCGCCGCTGGCGCCGGACATGGCGGAGAAGACTCAGGTTTACTTCTCGCTCTATTTCGCGATGACCGGCATGCACGCGCTGCACATGATTATTGGCGTGTCGATCCTGATCATCCTCGTGGTTCGAGCCTGGGGCGGGGCGTACACGCAAGGCCACATGACAACGGTGGAGAACTTCGGGCTGTACTGGCACTTCGTCGATATAGTATGGATTTTCCTGTTCCCGCTGCTCTACCTGATCAGCCGGCACCAGTGATGCAGTAGAAAAGAGGATTTGAGGGAAAAGATGTCTGAACTGACCCAGAAAGAAATACTCGACACAGAGCCGACGCATCACGCAGAGCACATTGTCAGCCCCAGGGTCTACCTGGTGATCTTCGGATTGCTACTGGTGTTTACGGCGATCACTGTGGGCGCGTCCTACATTGACATGTACGCCTTCAATGCCGTGGTCGCGCTGGCAATCGCTTGCATCAAGGCGGTGCTGGTGATCCTGTTCTTCATGCACGTGAAGTACAGCTCGCGTTTGACCAAGCTTACCGTGGCGGCAGGATTCTTCACGTTCTTCGTGCTCATCACCATGTCGATGACCGACTACATCAGCCGCGCCTGGGGCCTGTGGTAGGAACGGCCGTCCAGGCATAAGCGCCTTCGGCGCCGATTAGTTCGTGATTCGTAAGGCGCTCCCTTGTTGGGGGCGTCCTTCTTTTTAGGGACAAAGAGCGGCGCCGGTCTGGCGCGGTATACTCAGTTCGGCGTATCGGACGCCTCCGTGTCCGCGGGCAGGGCTGAGCCCATCGACGAGCTTGATGCTGACAACATGACGACACAACCTTCTTTTGAGCCCGGGACGCGGACAGCGGGCAGTGTTCGAAAGGAGATGGTCGTGCCTGATCACCGTTCAACATCTGTTTCCGCGTACGTAGCTCCGCGTCGCCCAGAGCAGCCCAATCTCGAACAGCTGCGCAAGCAAGCCAAGGAACTCCTCCGCGGCTATCGCTCCTGTGAGCCGTCCGCGGCGGCCGAGGTCGACCGCTTCGAGCTGCATGCGGACAAAGATCGCTTCGCGCTCAACGATGCTCAACGTGTGATTGCGCGATCTTACAGCTTTGCAAGCTGGGCGAAGCTGAAGGCATTTGTCGATGGGGCGACTGTTGCCCGGTTCATGGAGGCCGCAACGAGCGGCGACCTCGCTCAGGTCCGTTCGATGCTTGCGAGCCGGCCGGAACTGGTGGGGATGGATGCGTCGGCGAGCAACGAGCACCGCGCCATTCACTACGCGGTGCTGCGGCGCGATGTGGCGATGGTGCGGCTGCTGATGGAGGCGGGCGCCGACGCTCGCAAGGGGATTTTTCCGCATCGCGACGCCACGACGGCGATGGCTCTGGCCGAAGAGAGAGATTACGCCGACGTGGTCGCGGTCATCGAGGCAGAGGAGCGGCATCGGCGAGAGGAGATGAGTTGCCTGAATGTGTCGGTCTCGCCGGCGCAGGATCAAATCAGTGCGGCAATCGCTCGCGGTGACACCGCGGCGGCGATTCGCCTGCTGGAGGCCGATCTGTCTCTGCTTCATGCGTGCGATCGGGACGGGAGGACGCCGCTCCATCTCGCCGCGCGACGAAACGACGACGCGCTGGTGACGTGGTTCCTCGCGCGGCGAGCTAGTGTTCGCAAGAAGGATCCAACGGGACTGACGCCGCTCGATCATGCCGCTCTCTCAGTTGATCCGCGCAACGATGCCGCCGCACGATTTCCAGTGGTTGCAAAGCTGTTGCTGGAGCATGGCGCGGAGCTCACGGTTCGCGGAGCGGTGGCCCTGGGTGACGAGGCCCCCGTACGGGAGTTGATCGCCGCCGAGCCCGGATTAGTGCGCGCGATCAGCAGTGACGGCGGGTTGGTAACGTTGGCGGTGAAGCATCGACAGATGGCGATGGTTCGCCTGCTGCTTGATCTTGGCGCGGACGTGAATGAACGGATTTTCCTCGAAGAGTTGGAAGAGCCGACGGAAAGCTGGGGGATGCCGCTTTGGCATGCGGCGCTGGCGGGCGACTTCGCCATCACCAAGTTGCTGCTCGACCGCGGTGCCGATCCGAACGCCAACGTTTATGCCTCGGGATGGCCGCTGCGCAATGCATGGTGGCACGAGGACGAATCGGTGAAGAAACTGCTGATCGAGCGTGGCGCCCGGGTGCACCCGTATATGGTCGCGCAGATGCACGACGTGGAGGCAGCGCGGAAGATCCTGGCGGAGAATCCGGGCGAGGAGGCGGTTCACGAACTGCTGTGGTCGGCCGCCGATCACGGATGTCCGGAGATTGTCCTGCTGGCCCTTCCACACCTCCACTGGGAGCTGAACGATCCTCGCTGGAACTGGGTTCTCATTCAGCCGATTCGCGGAGCGGGCGGGGATCCCGCAGCGAATGAAGGCCATTTCAAAAGCTTGGAAGCGCTGCTCGAGCACAGTATCGACCCGAACATTTCGCGCTACGGGCAGACGCCGCTGCACTTTGCGGCAGCGCGGCGCAGCCGTCTCCCGGGGCGCGACCGGGCACGCTTCGCTGCGATGCTGATCGATCACGGCGCGAGGCTGGATCTGCGGGACGACCTGCTGAAGTCAACGCCGCTCGGTTGGGCGTGCCGGTGGGGATGGAAGGAGCTTGTTGAGGAACTGCTGCGCCGCGGCGCTCCAGCACATGAAGCGGACGCGGAGCCGTGGGCTACGCCGCTCGCGTGGGCGAGAAAGATGGGTCACGGGGAGATTCTGGCGCTGCTGGAGAGGAGTTGATGGACAAATCACGTGACTCTCACAGCAAGGTTTTTCCGAACAAGGCCGCCTCCCTGCAATCTCTCGCATTGCTGGACAGCAATTCCATTTCTGGTCACACTGGTTCCTTCAAGTGCTGTGCGGCCGGCGATGGTCCGCGAGTTTTCTGGATCCTGGGGATTGTCGATGTGCAGCACGAATCAGCAGCTTGGGGCAGGAGAAGTAGAAGCCGCAAGCAAGGGACGTGACCGATGACGGTTGCCGTAGCCGACCAGACCCTGTATCAGATCGTCAGCGCCGCCGCCCCATCCAATGTGACCATCAACGATGTCTTGCTGACCATGCAGAGCATCGATGATCTGTTGCCCGGCACGGACGGCCTCAAGTGGTTCAACCGGCTTTACATGATGGTTACGCAGGAGGTCGATCAGCGGACTCCGGCGGAATGGCAGGAGCCAAACTGGCTTACGCGTCTTGACGTCGTCTTCGCCGGCTTTTATTTCCGGGCCATTGCCGGCTTCCTCGACGGCTCCCCGTCCACGCCCATTGCGTGGGATGCGCTCCTTGAGGCGCGGTATCGTACAGGAACCGACCGCATCCAGTTCGCCGTGGCGGGCATGAACGCGCATATCAACCACGATCTGGCGCTCGCCCTGCTCGAGACCGATGCCGAGCTAAACCTTGTTCCCGGCCTGAACAGTCCTGAGCACGCCGACTACGAGACGGTCAACAGCCTGCTGAAGGCGATCATGCCGTCCGCGCTTCAGGTGCTGGCGACGGGCATTCTCGGAGAGCTGGCCGAGGACACCGGAAAGATCGGCCGCATCCTTGCCTTCTGGAACATTGTCCAGGCAAGGGACCTGGCTTGGGCCTTCGCCGATCACTTTCGCAGTTTGTCGGGCATCCCGCGACAGATCGCTCTGGACAGCCAGGATCAGATGACGGGGGTTCTGGGTAGGGCAATCCTGGCGATTGCCTGAGGGGTTCCGGTTCCAGCTGGCCGCGGGATTTGCTAGCGGTTCTTGGATACAGACGCGGGGTATCCGGATGGCTCCGGATGACCCCACGTTCGAAACTTCGAAATCAGTGCAGCAGGTTGAGCGTGTTGCTGCCGTCGTCGACGAAGTAGATTCCCCAATCGGGCACGTAGATCAATCCAAAGAGCGTGCCGGCGCCGGGAGGTGGGCCCCCGGTGTCGTCGATCAGTTCCTTGGCAAGCTGCCTTCCGTTGGGGCTGAACTCGATAATGTAGCCATCGCCGCCGTTGACGGTAAGAATGTGTCCGTTGGGAGCAACGGTCAGGCCGAGAGGCTGGTTGAGGGCGCCGCCCGACGCGACCGTCTTACCGATGCCGTCGGAACTCGTGCGGAAGAGCGGATTGCTGATGGCGCGGATGCGGTTATTGAGCGTGTCTGCGACATAGAGCACGCGGCCGCCATCGTCGTCACGCCAATCGTCTGCGTCATCGTCATGGGAGTTGCGGCTCAATCCTACTCCGGTGGCCCCGAGGACTAAGGCTGCCGGATCGGTGCGCTGGTCAAAGCCGGAGCCGATGACGGTCATCGACTCGATCCAGGGCATCTGCGTGGTTGAGGTTCCAAGGTTAATGCGAAGCACCGTGCCCTGGTGGACGACGGTGCCGCCGGCGGTTAGGGTTCCGTCGAGAACGTTGGTAACGAAGAGCATGGCGTTGTTACCGCGCTCGATCCAAGTCATGTCCCACGGGCCGTTGATGAGTGACCCATAGATGGTCTGGACGGGATTGCCGTTCTTATCGATGACGATGAGGCAGCCGCTGCCGCCGGGCTCTAGCGTGCCATTATTCGTGGGCAGGCTGCCGACGATGACCCATCCGGAGCGGAGGACCGCGAGAGCTGTCGTGAGGCCTACGCCGCCGGGGCACGGGCCGGGAAGCTTGGTGGGATCAATCTGGGCAAATACGGTGACTCCGCCGCCCGGGGAGACATCGACGATAGTGGTTCCGGTTCCCTGTGCATTATTGGAATTATTGAAGTTGCTGATCAGGATGTGGCCGGCCTCGAGTTTCCCGATGGTCTTCTCGACACGAACGATTCCGTAAGGGTTGACGTCGCCATTCATTGGGACGGTCGAAGCGACCGTGCTGACGGTTTTAAGGTCTTTGAGGATGGGAGCGTTGTCGTCGGCCTGAGCCACGCTGGATGCCGACAGCGACAGTCCCGCGAACAGAAGCCCGCAGAAAGCGATCCGCAACGGAGTTCTCATGAGTTTCTCCTTGCTTTCCGGCCTCGGGCCGAACGCTGCGCGGAACTTGTTTCGGCGCGACCGCCGAGGTCTGGGAAGGCGCAATCAAGGTAGCGGGTCAGTGAGAGAAGTGATGTCACGGAAATGTCACTGCGAGGTCTCTTTTCCGTGAAGCGCAACTGACGAAGGGATGAATCCGCCTTCATAAACTGAACGGCGCGAAAGTCGATTTCCCGCGATCGAGAAATGGTCGGATCTCGCTTGATGAACGCAAAGCCAACTGGCGGGCAAGGGCTGAGATGGTGCCGAGACGCCTACCATGAGCATCAGAGATTTAAGGCATGGCTGCTGACGTCGAGACTGTTCCTGAGTTTTACAAAAAGCTGGTTGACAATCCTCGCGTGAC
>Ga0206881_10168_pt1 | contig 19284 bp, 24 predicted proteins | sample Alteio_BWOrgCont_3_FD_152867 | JGI IMG/M metagenome (GOLD analysis project Ga0206881, IMG submission 152867) | Enriched cells from forest soil in Barre Woods Harvard Forest LTER site, Petersham, Massachusetts, United States -... | ecosystem: Environmental > Terrestrial > Soil > Temperate forest >...
ATAGCGTTGGCTCGCGGCGAGGTATTCGAGGAAGTGTTCGACACCCAGAGGCGTCGCTAGCGTGACGCCACGCAGCCGGTCCACAGGCAAAAAGCGGTTGAAAGAGGCTTTCGCGCGGGTGGAACTGCTGTCGGTGTCGGCAATATAGATCAGTTCGAACTCGCCGAGCGCCTCAAACAGGGGCAGGTACTGTTTGAGGAATCGCTCAAAGCGAGTGGTGGTGACCTGCCCTTCATCGACGAATGTGAATTGCGGAGTGCCGGTGTTGGTGACAAGGATGGGGAATCCATCAGCGAAATACATGAGCCGCCCGGAGTAGCCGTGCGGCAGGGTTTCATAGGTAATGCCGCACTGTGTGGTGAAGAAGTCAACCTTTGCGGCTTCGTCTTCGAGCAGGTTCCCGTCAACGTTGGCGATGACGAAGTCGAGCGCCATGAGACGGGACTTAATGTGCGCGTCGCCCTTGATGCGCCGGTTCTGTGAGTCACGTCGGCCCAGCGCCTCGTACACGGGCTTCGAGACCAGGTGATAGATGTGCCTGCCGCGTCCGCACTCGATGACGCGAATGTGACGAAGCCGGATACCTCTGTCGAGAAACCGTGTGGACAGAGCGCCGCACTCCCGTCTGACGAACCGGCAGAACTGCCGGCTCAGGAAGTAGCCGGAATGGACGGCCACGAGGTACAGGAACGAGGCCTCCCTCTCCAGGTAGCCGATGGATTCGAGCGATGCGATCGGGTCATAGTCCAGTGTCATAGGTCGAGAATGTTCTCCATCAGATGGCTGTCGTCCTCGATCTTGGCGGTCAAAGAAGAGCGGTCGGAAGCCGAGGCGTAGTTGCGGAAACCGGCCTGCGCTTTCGAGCGCAGATGGCCGGCATGGTACGCGGCAGTCAGGACTTCGATGTCCTGATGCCCGGCGCGAGATCCTTGGTCGATGTCTTGCCCTGCCTCGTGCGGCAGGTCGTAGTCGATGCGGGCATCAGGAATCTGAATCTTTCCATCGACGAACGGAAGCTCGAAGCGTTCTGCGACCTGCTGCTTGATCTCGGCCATGTCGCGCTTTGGGTCGACCTTGCGTTCCGCGTAGATCGCCTTCTGCACCTGGGCCTTGATCTCAAAATCAAGACGCACGCGGAGGTTGCTGCCGCCGTTGCGTTCGATGCGCTCGGCCTCTTTGCGATAGGCGCGGTATATCTGCGAGTCGTGCTCGACCTCACGCGTCTTGACCAGCCTGGCATAGACCCTCTGGTCTTTGGGAAGGTTGCCCTGCTTGATGAGCAGGCTGCGGCCATCCTCGGTGAGCGTGACGACTTCGACGCGCTCAATCGTGCGCCGCCGTCCGTCACGGCGCAGATTGACGTGCCGAGTCTCAATCAGTCCCTTGTCACGGAGATATTTCAGGTCGTTCTCCAGCGGACGGGCTTTTCCGTTGTACAGCGTCTCGCGGAGGTCCGCCGTGCGGACGACGCGGAAGCGTCCCGCTTCGCGCAGGAGCTGTTTCTCCTCCGGGCGCAGCTCCAGACCGACGACGTTGCCGGCGGTACGCGCCGGACGGCGCGGGTCCGGCGAAGCAACAGGGCGGCGGCGCTCGCGCGGCACATCCGCCGTGGGTTCATTCCGCTTCCGCTCCGCCTGGGGACGTAGCTGACGATGGTCTGCAGAGCGTTGCTCCAGAGACTTCAAACGGTGGAGGATGGGATTGTTGGGCGGCTTGCGCACAACGCTACGGTCATTCGATAAACCTGGGGCCGCGTCGTTCCCATCGTGGTGCCGGGGCTGTTCCTGCGGAATGTCCAGTCTCATGCACCCTCCCCGTTATCACCGCGCACCGCAGGATCAGGCGCAAATTCAATCGAGGTCTGAGCCGACACGAACTTTGCGGCGGACCTTTTCGGACGCTCACTGGCCGGAGAAGCCAGGACGGTTTCGGAGGAAACCGGCGCAGGCTTGGGGCCGTGGCCGACAACGCGACGCACGTCGTAGTCGGCCACACAGGTAAAGCGGTTCATCGCTTTCTCGGCGGCTTCGCGCATCGCGCGGACCTTCGCAACGAGGTCCGGCGTGCGATCGAGATACTGGTCTTCATTCAGCACGGTCAGCGCTCCTCCTCATCGCCGAACTGCGCGAGTATCTCCCCGGAGAGTTCGCTCTGCCCGGTGTGTATCTCCTGATCGAGGTGCTTGAGCTTGCGCCCCATGTCGCGCAGGAAGAACTTACGCTCGATCCAGATGGTCAAACCGAGGAGGTTGGCGAAGAGCAGAGCGCAATAAAGAGCAATACTTTGGAGGCAGGTATGAAGGATGAGACCGCGCCACGGCACAAGGAAGTGGAGTTCGTGCATGGACCAGAAGCCGAGCGCGAGGAAGATCAGCGTGGCGACAAAGACGGCGTTGGCGAGCATCGGTATCCTTTCCGCCGATGAAGGAGCGGCACGATCAGAAGAAAAGCGGAGAGGCATCAGCCTCTCCGCGAAAGCTTGACGGTCCTATCCGTCGTACTTCTCAATCACGCCAACCAGAGGGATTTCTAACCTCTGGATGCGAGTGGCATGGATTTCATAGACAGGCGCTGTGAAATTCAGTGATCCATAATGGTGAATCACGAGATGTCCATCGATCTCGAGGTAATCGCCCTGCTTCATGCCGCGTGTGAAGCCGCAGAAGAATGGACCAGGGCAGACCACGCGATACCATGCAGTGCGCGAGATCCACTCGTTGGCGGGCCGCCACCACACGCCGGACTCCACGCACAGTGTGAGAACTGCATAGGCATCATCAGTGATGCCGTCCGAGGAAGGCGCCTCCGCATTTTTGCCGAGGAACCCCCGTAGCTTGACATTGCTCTCAAAGAGCTGCATAAGTCGCCTCCCGAGGGAGGACAACGCGGCCTAAGCCGCGTCGTCCTCCGTCACCGGCTCTGCGTCGAGGTTCTCTCCATGCGAGCTCTCGGGCTGCGCCAGCTTGCGGACGATGTTGGCGCGGACTTCCCAGCCACGGCGCTTCACCGTGGTTTTCTTCTTGCCCTCGCCGACTTCGGCGTCGTACTCGGTCGAGCGCAGCTCGCCTTCGACTTCCACGTAGTCACCCTTCTTCAGGTTCCTCGCGTACTCGGCAGGCTTGGCGAATGCCACGATACGGTGCCACTCGGTGCGGTTCACCCATTCGTTCGTCTGCTTGTCCTTATAGCCGGACTTGGTGGCGAGCGACAGAACCGTAAAGGTCCGCTGCTGCCTGGTTGCGAAGTTCTCGGCGTCCTTGCCCAGGAAGCCCTTCAGCTTGATGTTGTTTTCGTAGAGTGCCATGTTATTTCTCCTGTTTGTATTTGCCCGGGTTGCCCTCGGGACACTCTTGCGCGCAGCGACGCGAGTGTGCCCCGCTCCCAAGTCTTATGAAAGGGGATGTCAAGAGACATGGCTATCCCGCGAAGCGAATGTCTCTTGACATCCAGCCCCCCCCGCCTCCGGTTTTGGGCAGTTCTTCTTTGCAGTGCTATTCATCGTGATCGTTTGTGCGAACGCCATCCACTTCCGAAGCTGACAAGCGAACCGATTGGCAATGTGCCAACCATGGTCTTATTCGAGACTCGAGGGCCTACGACTTTCTTCGGTTATCCAAGGGGGCATAGAGTGCCAATGGAGACTGTGCGCCGAGGCGCGTGATCGCCTAACTTGGGAGTGGATACTCACCCTCGAACCGAGAGCTCCGGAAACGTCTCTGGCCACAACGAAGCGAAGAATCGCCTGCATGGTAGATCTGTTCTCGGGGCGCTCAAGCCTGCAGCTTTAGATGGGCCGCGTCAAACCCTCCTTCCTGCTTCCAAACAGCTAAAGTGACGGCCGCAATTTTACGGGCCAATGTCAGCCGGGCCATCGCAGGCTTCTTCCCCTGAGCGACCTGGGCGTCATAAAACTCACGGAGCGGGCCTGAACTACAACTTGCGCCCATCGCGGCGTGCTTGAAGATGTTCTTCAGCGCATGGTTGTGGTTCGTGTTGAGCCCGCGGAGAAGAGGCGACTTCTTCGATCGCTTCAGCTCTCCGTCAATGAATCGGTAGTCGGCGCTGCTCGATGTTCTGATGGCCAGCCCACAGTAAGACCAGAGCTGCCTCTTCGTCCGAAAGCGATGGGGTGTCTGGAGCAACGCAACGAGCAGCGCTGACCAGATCGGTCCGATGTACGGGACCTGACGGAGCCAGCGTGTGGCCGGCTGTTTACGAGCCTCCGTCAGCAGGTCGCGTCTTGCCTGCTGGCGGAGTGCCCGGAGCGCGTCCAACTCTTGGTAGAAATGTTCAGCCCTGCGCCGCACGCCAGTCTCAGGGAGCTTGCTGAGCCACGCTTCACGGTGGTGAGCTGCATATACCTGCTGTCCGCCGCATGGAATGCCCCAGCCGCGATACAGCGCCTTCGTGCGGTTCATCACCCGCGTCACATCCTGGGTGATGACGAGGTAACTGCGCGCCAGCTCTCGCAGAGAGCGCAGGCTGTGCTCACCGTGGTAGACCTGCCGAAGCATGCCGCCATCGCGGAGCAATGCCGCAAGCCTGTGTGCGTCGACCTTGTCTCCCTTGTTGCCTTCGGTGAGCAAAGCGTTCCGACGTGGATCGCAGACCACGACGCGCGCAACGTGAGGATGCAACAGGTCGTAGAGCCATGCGGCCCACATACCTTCTTCGAAGGTGATATGCAGCTCACCACGCATCCCTTGGATGCAATCGAGGATGGCGTTCGCTCTCGTCTCTATGACTGTCTCCATCACGATCTTCCCCGCCTGGTTACGCACTGCAATCGAGACTGTTTCCTTGTGAACGTCCATGCCGACATACTTGATGCTGTCCATCTCGCTCTTCCTCCCTGTGGCTTTTTACTCCTCTTGCACGTAGGGGGTGGGGGGCGTCCTTTCATAATGTGTGCCAAGCTCTGCATTTACGGAGGGTCCGCCGAAGGTGGAAACCGTAACCCGGAGGGCGGCGTAGCCGAAGCAGAAGAGCGCCGTGCCGCCGGGCGCGGGAATAGCACCGAGCGAGTGACCGAGGAAAGCAGGGGGAATACGGGAGAGTTGGCGCTCTATGGGAACACTCGTTTGAAGGGTGCCTATAGTAAGGATGCCGACACAACCGCGCGAAAGAGGAACCACGGTTGCTCGCTTGCCGTGCCTCCGGCTGCAAAAGGAGAGTGTGGGTGGGCCGCATTTTCGGCGGTTGGCACAGTCCTCCGCACCCAACCAGGCGAAGGACCTGTATTGAGGCGACGGGATCAGAGGCCAGTTGCAAATGCCGCGAGATGGACCGGCGAGCGCAGGAAAGAGGCCAGCTCGCAGTCTTTGGGAGGATCACTCCTGCTTCGTCCACACTTGTACTGGCCAGTTCACGAGGTGATAGGCTGCGTACATGAGATTCGTTGAGGACGACAAGCTGCCCGACGATGTGGTTCGCAAGGAATACTCGGATTCCAGACATGTGCTGTGCTGCCTTGAATGCGGTTTTGAGTCCGAATTCGATCCGCAGAAGCCCGAATCGATTGGAAAGCCTCTGTACGCGCTCGTCCTGCACGGTTGTCCCGACAACCGAGGTTGAGCAAGTGTTCATGGCCGTCAATTCCCGAACGCTTGATCTTCGTGAACATAGCTGATGACGACACCGAGCGGATTGGTGAGCAGCATGGCGTTCGGGATCTCGTCGCGAAGGCCATATACGACGTTCGCCGTCCAGCGTTCCCGGCTCTGTTCCTGCTGATCGCCCAATGAGTAGAAGACCCTTTCAAACTCGATGTGGGCGCGATACGGGGCCTGTCGAGTGTCATCGAGCACGACAGCTTTGATCTCGATATCCACGTTCGGAGCGCTTGGGTCGAGCAGGAAGGTCTCAAGCGTCTTTGCCTTATTCACTCGCGCGAGCGTGGCTGACTGCATTTCGTTCGAGAAAAAGTTCAGTGATTCGGCGAAGTCACGTTGCAGGGTCGCGTGATTGCGTCCGTAGTAGAGCTGTGCCCATCGCGCCAGATAGTATTTGCTGACGCGCTCGATAGGGACTTTGGCAAAATCGTCGTAGTTCATCACCTGTCCGCGCCCGATATCGGAAACTGCAATCACGAGCGGCTTCAGCCGCGAGGCAGCGGTCTGTGCTCGATAGAGAAGCGCAAGCGAAGCGAACGTGACGATGGAGAGCACAAGGATCGCGACCTTGAGATAGGTGTTGGTCACGACCGGCTCTGCGTACAGTTCGAGAAACCTGTTTCCCGCATCGGTGGTCAGCAATGTGTCCCGTTTAGCCGTCATGATTAGCTCCCCATTGGGTTGACCCAGGTGCCCGTTCGCCCGCTCAGGATGGCCGAGGTCAGCTCCGGGATTTTGACGAGGCCGTAGATGCAGACAAACAGCGTGATGAGCAGCGCAGGCAGAACGGCCAGGCCATTTGAGATGCTGATGGTACCGATGACCTGAAACATCGACGTGAGGACTTTCGAGAAAACAAAGATGAAGGCGGCGGCGATAACCTGATAGAAACTGAACCCGATAAACGCTTTGAGCCATCCCCAGAAGAGCCAGTCCATCTTCGGCACGATGAACCAGGGGATGAAGACCGGCCCGATCAACACGCAGACAGCAGAGGCAACGTAGCCGTAGGCGATGACGGCGAAGGCCACGGCCTCCATTGCCGCAAGTATCACGGCGATGAGCAGGTAGGTCAGGTCTTCGAGCAAGTTGAAGCTGCCCGGGGGCGCGCCAAGCTGCTGCTCCTCGTTCGTGACGGCATCCGCAATCTGCTGCGTCTGGTCGGACTCGATTTGCGCTGAGATGTTCAGGCCCTCTTTGGTGATGAGGTCGCTGAAGCTGTAGCTGGTTCCGGGGATCGGCGTTGAATAGTAGGTCAGCATTCCCAGGCCGAAGGCGATCATCAGGATCAAGTCGGCAAATTTGGCGAAGTGAAAACCGCCGCCATGTCCCTGCGAAGCGGACAAGGCGGACTTCACGCCGAACCAGACAATCAGGATCACGGCCAGGCCACGGAAGATATCTAATCCCGTGGCCTGGAGTGCGGCGCTGTGCGAGGACAGCAGTTGGCTGATGGCCTGCCCGAGAAAGGTAAAGGGATTCTGCTGCATGGCCGCTCACTGTCCGGTGGTTGAGAGGGAGATGGCGTGCATGGAATTGCTCACGCCGCCAGTGATGTTCTGCATGGTGGTGGGAAAGTTCTGCTGAAAGTAAACCGCGTGATTGATGAGGCGATTGCGCTCGTCGAGCTTCTCTTTCTCATCGAGCGCCTGTTGTGCGGCAGTGGCAGCAAGGATCTGGTTGGTGTCCTGCTGTGAGTGAATCTGAAGCATCGTGGCGGCGTTGATTTTGGCGAGCACGCCAACTTCGGTCTGCTGGCTGGGATCGGTTGAATAGGTATCCGACTCAAGATTGGCGAGCTTCTGCTGGAAGGCTTGTGAATCCGAGCGGATGGTTCCAAGTGTGGAGAGCAAATTGGTTACGTTGGCCTGTCCGATCTCAGAGCTGGCGTACTGATTCTGAACGATAGCCTGGGTCGTCGCATCGAGAGCAGAGAGGCTGCCGGACGGGTAGGTCTGCACCTGAATGACCGCGCCGCTGTAAGCGGATGCGGCGCGGGTGGGGTTGCCAAGGTCGAGCGCGTTCAGCCACGCTGACGTGATGCCGGAAGTATTCGAGACGGAGAGACTCGGATTGGTGAGATTAGTCCACTGTGAGAAATCCGACTTGTAGCGAGCCGCGAGATTCTGCGGCATCCGTGACATCTGGTAAGCGAGGTTGTAGGCCGCGATGACCTGGTTCATGGTCTGGTACGCGGTCGTATAAATCTGTTCCTCTTTCTGGAGGTGCTGTTCCCAGTTCTGGAGTTCGGTGGACCACTTCTGGAGCTGTTGTTCGGCCTGAGAAATCTGCGTGATGGCGTGGGCGCTCTGCGTTGGGTCGTAGACGATGCCGCTGCCGAACTGCGCGTGCGCTGCGGGCGCGAGCGCAGTCAGCAGACCGAAAAGAAATGCAGGAATCTTTGCTGCTTTCATGGTGAAAACCTCCAAGAAGTTACGGGTGGATGAAAGCGGTGCAGGACACGGAGCGCACCTTAACGCGTTCCGGTGTCATGTTCCGATAGGGCGATGGTTTGGGCGGCGGTGAAGCACCACAGCCAGTCATCAGAAGACAGACAAGAGCGCAGAGAACTAAGCGCATCACATCACTCCTGGCATCTCGTGGTTTTCGTAGGCGGGCAACAGCATGTCCTGGGTGATGTAGACCTTGATCCGATGGCCCTCGAAGATGGTGTGCGTAGGCATGATGTTGATGAAACGATCGAGCACATTTGCGCCCGACTGCGCCAAGCTGGACGCGATACCCTGGCGATAGGCGTCGGAACCGGTCTCGTTATAGCCGCTGTTAGTCGTGGCCTCAGCAGCTCCGGCGATGACGCCGAGAGCGATGCTCGCTCCGAAGATTTCCATGTAGTGGTTGTTGATCTTGCCTTTGACGCCGGTCTCACCGGCCTGATCGAGACCCTTGAACTGGTCGAGATCGATGGAGTATTTATCCGGCATGAGCATCCGGTGGAATGTGAGGGCAAGGCGCTTCTGGCCTAAGCTCGACACCTTCTGCGTGTCGCCGAGAATGAACGTCCCCTCGGGGATGAGCACATGTTGCCGGTCCTCGCTGTAGACGGGATTGGTCACCATCACCTTGAAGTTCCCGGCAAACTCTCCATCGAGACGGTCCACTAGGACGGTATCGATGGTGGTGCCTTCAAAGACTGCATAGGGCTGGCCGTGCGCGGCGTTGATGTTGATCTCCGGGGCATGCTTTTCGCCGTTGGCAGCCGTGGTGGTCTGCATAACAGGAGCCTGCGGCAGACTCGCAGAGCGGGCCGGGGCGTTGTTGCCGGAAACGACAGGCTCTGATCGGCGCGAACCGTTGTCATCAGGAGAGACAAGGTTCGACGCGAAGCGGGCTTTGAAGACCATCGCTTTCTCCGCGTCCGCAATTGGATCGCGGGGTGGCTCCGTCGGCTGCGCTGGAGCTGGCGGTGGCAACTGTGCGGCAGGAGACGCAACGCCGGGCTGGGCGGGACTCACGCCAGCGGTAGCGCCTGCGGACGACTGTCCCGCACCGGCTCTTTGCGCCTGGGCCTGTTGCTGAATCTGACGCTGATCGGCGGTCAGGTCCTGCTCCAGTTCCTGGATCTTCCGTTGATTCATGTCGGTGGAGATAGCGAGCGGAGCGGACGCTGGCTCCTTGGCGGCAGGCCTGGCATGATTTTTGGAGAACATGACGGCCATCAGAATCAGCACGGCGAGTCCCGCGATCACATATCCCTGCGCCTGCTTGGGAACAACACCCTCGGGGACGATGCGCTTGTCGCGGATTGCAGGTGTGTTCTCGGAGAGCGGAGTTTCGGCCTCCGCAGGAGTCGGTTTTTCGTCTGCCATCGACATCACCTACTGAGCTTTCCGCGCAAAGTCGAGCTTGTGCTTACCGATCTGGAGATACCCCTTATCGACCACCGTGGGAATGACGTAGGTCGAGTCCTGCAACTGGAAGGTAATCAGGTCGGGCTTGCCATCTTTCAGCGCATAGATCGAAAACTTCTCTGCTGCCGAGGACTTGATATAGGTGAATTTGTCATCGTGATAGATCGCCGACACCCAGAAGGGGCTTTTGTTGTGATAGATGTAGTCGAACTTGAGGGCCTTTACCGGATACTCCGCGCGGAACTGCTCGATGGCATCGGCGGCGCGGTTCTGAGTTGCTAATGCCTGGGCGCGTGCCGCATCGACCTCGTTCGCCGGCACTAGCCTGTTCACGCCATTGGCGGCGGCAAGCGAGGACGGGTCGGACGGCTCGATGACGACCTTGAGGTCTGGATCGCCTGATTCGATATCGTCGAGCGTGAACGAGTACACGCTGCCCTTATCGGTAATCAGATTTAGGTTGCTATGGATACCTTCCTTCGCCGGGTGCAGAAAGCAGTAGTTCTGCACCGTATCGATGATCCAGAAGTCTTTGTCCCCTGTAGCGACCTCCAGAATCTTCTCAGTTGCGGGAAGCTGAATCAGCGTGGTGTAACTCATCTTCGCACGGATACTGACGATGTCGTTGGTGTGGTACTTAACGGTGCGGGCCGATTGCTGGCCGTGGGCTACGGTTGCAGCCAGGCCGAATAAGAGCGGGACGATGGGTGAACGGTGCATACATCTCCTTATTGGTTGAGCGGATTGGGGTAGTCCTGGGCGAGCCGGATCAAGCCCTGTTCCGGCCCGAAACGGGCGAAGTAGTCTTGTTTGCGGAGGTTGTCGCGGGCGTTGTTGGTGGCCATCCAATAGCCGAGGGCATCCACTTCCAGCACCAGCTTCTTGGTGCCGCGCGGCTGGATGAGCAACAGCTCGCGCTTGGGCACCAGGGACTCCAGTAACTCAAGCTGGGTATCGTTCAACTGGAAGATTTCGGCATACATCCTGCGGTCGATGTTGGGATTGGAGAGGAAGATTTTCGTCGGGCAGGACTCGTTGACGACGTGCAACATGTCCGACGCCGCCAGTTCAGTCACTGACTGCGTTGCCAGCAGCATGGCGGCGTTCTTTTTCCTCCACGTTTTTTCTGCCTTCAATATCCAGTCACGGATGGTCGCGTTCTTGAGGAAGATCCACGCCTCGTCGATCACGAACAGCTTGAATGTAGCGGTGCTCGCGGGTTTTTCGATTTCCGACGATGCCCGTTGCAGGACATAAAACAATAGAGGTTCCAATATGTCCGGGTACTCCGACCATCCATCGAAGTTGAAGGTATGGAAGCGCGCGAAGGTCAGTGTGTCGTCCACGTTGTCGAAGAGGTGGCCGAATTGCCCGGCATTGGTCCAACGGTGCAGGCGTTCCCCCAGCGGGCCGAGGATGGACGCAAAGTTCGTAAGCGTCCGTATCTCGGCGGGCAGCTTGTACGCGCGCTCGATGGCGGCGAACAGCGCCTTCTCATCCTCAGGTGTCAGCTCATAACGTCCGCCTGCTTCGATCAGCACGCGCAGAAAGAGGTAGAGGAAATTGATGGTCTCGTGGGTCGGTGCCAGCGAAAATGGATTGATGGTGAAGCCGGGACTTTTCATGCCGACGTTCAGGTAGGTCCCGCCGAAGGCTCGCGTCACCGTCTCGTAGCTGCCGCCGAGGTCGAAGATGAAGGTCAGCGGATCGTACTTCTGGACCGACTGAAGCATGAAGCCGGTACAGAAACTCTTGCCCGAGCCCGTTGCCCCGAGCATGAGTCCATGCGCCACATCGCCACAGTGCATGTTCAGGTAGTACGGTGTGCCATGTGTCGATTCGAGAACGGCGAGATATTCCCGCTCCAGATGTGCGTTCCATTGTGCTCCAATGTCCACTGTGAACAGGAACGACAGGTCGGCATAGTTTGAGTTGAGTGCCCACTGCTTGCGCAGATTGAACCGTTTATTGCCCGGGATCGTGGCGAAGAACGCATTGAGCAGGTTGTAGCGTTCCTCGTATAACAGCCCGTCATGCTGCGTAAACAATTTCTGGAACTCAGCCACAGCGTGTTCCACCTTCACGCGGTCTTCGTCATAAACCGCAACCGTCAGGGTGAATTCGCCGAAGTTCTTGCCCTCCATGCCTATCGCCGTGAGCGCATTGCCAAGCTCCGCGATGGCAGCCGCTTTCGAATCATCGACCAGGTTGTCCTGGTTCCCGGTGTTCTGGCGATCCTGAAGGTTCGAGACGAAACTGGTCTTCGAATTGTGATAATGGCGGCGGCGCGAGGCGATCTCTTTCCGAGCTTTCGCGTTATCGACGGGATGCCACTCGGTGACGACGTGGAAGTTGGCAGGGATATCGAGCAAGCCATTGAGAATGAGAGACCGTGTCTCCGAGGGAAGCTCCTTCAGCGTCAGGATGCGGAGATAATCGTCATCCAGCCGTAGGTAACCGCGATGTGCCTCGAGTTCCGAATCGCAGAGCTGCCAGTCGAGATGGCGTGCGCCGTGGAGACACGCGCGTTGGAATTTCGAGGGGCGGAAGTTTACGAGACGATGCAGTATGCGTAGCGTCTCCTCCGCCCCTGGCAGCCCGACTGTGGTGAGGTCGTTTAGCTGCCCACTCAAACTGTTTACTTTCTGCTGCAACCGCAGCCGGTCGCGCTCGATCTGTTCATGGATCAGCGTGCGTTCCTTATTGCCGGAAAACAGGGCGCGCAAGTCGCGCAGAGACGAACGCGGCCGTTTAGGCAACTGCGAGAGCGCGTGCAGCAGGCCGGTCTTCTGGTAGCTGCCGTCGATCATGACGAACCAGAAGATATCTATGCTGTAGAGCCGGTCGGCTTTCGATTCGAGAAAGGTGCTACGCTGCTCTACGGCAGCTCGGACAAGCGGACTTTCATACTCGACGTGTGGCATCGCAGGGCGATTCCGTTTGAACAAAACCTGATAGAGACGGCACTTATCATCGAGGGAACGTAACGCAGCCTCAAGCCGTTTCACGGCATAGTCCCGTCCGGCGTGGTCCAGGCTCTCGTAATCAATCCCACCGATACGCAGCGCCGAACCGAGGTCGCCCGATTTCGTTAGAAAGCAATGCTCGTCCCAAAAGCCGTAGAGGTTGATCTGCGCCGGGAACGACCCTGCTTCGTTCCAATCCTTGGTGATGTGGTCAACTCTGAGCATTGCGGCTCCTGATGGTGATTTCGGTCGGCTCCCCCTTCATCGGGTCGTAGCGTCGGCGGAACTTCGCGGAGTTGAAGAGCACGCGCAGAATCTCTACATCGTGTTTCGTGGCAATTCGGGCGATGATCACGCCCACGATGAACAGGCCGATTCCGCCGAGCAAGGAATGGAGAAGGGAGAAGATCGCGCCCCCGGAGATCAGAGCGACGAAAAACAACCGCCGCTCCGCTCCGAGGACAGTCAACGGGCGATTCATGGCCTTAAATACCGGACTCACTCTCGCGTCCGCTGGCTTAGACACGGATCACCTCCTCTCTTTCGTGGCCTAACCCGGGAAGAGCCAGGCCATAAAGTTGACAGCGCCGATCGCCATACCCACGCCGAAGACGATCCCGGCAAGGGTCTTCTTGGACTGGCCTTCGCCATAAGCGAACATCAGTCCACCGACGACGATGGCGACCAGGCTGAGTCCGGTCGCAATGGTTCCGGTAAAGGCGGTTTTGAGGACATTGACGGCGTTATCCCACGGATCGTTGCCGGCAGCCTGGGCATAAACAGGAAGCGCCGTCAGGAAGAACAGCGGAGGCGCGAGCCACCTCCGCCAGTGCGCGCGCAACACAGCAAGGCGAGGGCGCGGATGTTTCGAGTGTTTGAGTATGTGCATGTGCTCCTTTCATTTGCGCAAGAATCGAGGGGCACTCCCTCGTTGCAATGTCTGGAGTGAAAGGTAAGGCCGCATGCGGCGACTAGAAGTGGAGAAGATTTCCGCTTCTTGCCCACAAATTTCCGCCCGCATATTGGCTGGGCGGGTCGATAATGCGCGCCGCGTCGAGTAGAGTTTCCGCGCAATCTGCGCGGATATGCTCATTCCAACGATGACCGGCACGGGCTTTCCGCGTGCGCGGCGCGGGTCAAGGCTGGATAAATCACAACTCAGAGGAGAGGTCGCCTTGAGGCGCGGCGGGCACGCGGGCACACTCACCGCAACGTAGGAATGAGCACAGAACAGGACCGCTTCGCTGCGATCCGGTTCTTTACGCGTTCCATTCTTTGGCGTGCGATTTCGTAGTAGTCGGGGTCCATTTCTATGCCGATGTACTTGCGACCGGTCAACAGTGCAGCCGCGCAAGTGGAGGCCGACCCACAGAAGCAATCGAGAACTACTTCTCCCGGAAGTGAAAACGTGCGAATGAGTGGCACCAGGGACATCGCCGCCTTCTGCGTGGGATGAAGCTTGTTGCCGGTGTAGACGAGGCGTCGGACATCGGACAGAGGGTTCGTTGGCAGCGGCGGATTACCCTTTGCCAGCAGGTAAGCCTGTTCATGTTGGTACTTCAGGAAGCTCGCCTTTGAGGTATAGGACTTTTGAAATACGACGTGACCTACTGGCCGGAAGCCGGCGCTACGCCAGGCTTCGATAAACTTTTCTACGCGTGACCACCCGTAGAAGCAAAGCATCAAGCGGTTGTACTTGAGGACTCGGTATGCCTCGGCCATCGCAGGCTTAAGCCAGTTGTCGTCGGTATCGTTCTGAAGTCTGCGGCCATCGCGGTCACGGAAGTTCACCAGGTACGGCGGATCGGGAGAATGAAATCGACACTGCTCGCTGTCATCTGCCGCATGACCTGGATGCAGTCGCCAGGCGTGATCGTGTTCGTGAGCTGCTGCTGAGTTGCGATCTGTGTTTTCATGATCTGATCTCCTTTGGTCCCGGAGTGATCTCTCAGGACACATACCTGGAGGGCGCGAGAGATGGCTGCTCCCTAGTGCCGCAGGCGTGCCTTTTTCGGAAGGTTCGGAAATCTTTTTTGCGTTCTTTGCACAAAAGAGTTTTTGAAAGCCGCAAAAGCAGAACGCCAAGCGCCGACGGGCGCAGCCTGTCTTTCTCTCGCGGTGCCTGAGAGAACACGCAGGACCGAAGGACGAGATGAGACGGAATACGACCTTAACTGACGTGCTATGACGATAGCTGTGGTGAATTCGCTGATCAGAAGAGCTTGATTTACGCTCACAACATCCGCATGTTGAGGTGAACGGTGAACCTCGAAGGACTGTTGACGTTTTTGGGACTCCTTGTGGCTGCGATTGCGATCATGGGTCCGGTCCAACGTCGCTCTCTCGTTCTATTCGTTCCGAAGTGGCTACTGCCGGTCGCAACGATTGTCGCTGTTCTACTCCTGATGCTCCGAGACATGCCACTTGGCATTCCACCGGCGTTTGGTTGGCGGCTTGATTTAGTCGAATACTGGCTGACTCTAGGAGCTTTTGTTGTTCCTGTCGCAGCCGCATTGGTCGGCTGGAAATTGTGGGACGACGCCCGCCTCTCATCGCGGAATCTGCCTGAACTTGAGCAATTCCTACAGACGGCATTACGAGAAGGTGAATTCGACGAAGTGGATCGCGTCTTACGGAAGAATAAGGATCGCCTAGGTACCATTCCTACTGGCGCTGCTTCGCTGTTGTTTGATGGTCGCGTAGTACGACAACTATTGGCCTCACACTCGGCGCTGCACCTTGAGCTGTTGGCTCGGGAAGCCATTCTCAAATCGCTCGAGAACAAGCTTCAAGCTGTGGAGGTGGTCGTAAGAGAAATGCTGGAAGCGGCAGCCGCTCCACTCCAGGCGGCGGTTGTCCACAAGTACGGCGGCATCGAGCATCTGAACTATTCAGAACAAGAGCGAAAGCTCATCGGTGCTACTTTTGAGAATCCTCGTTGGTACCACGATACGAATGCCCATTACCCGCTCATCATCACCGCCATCAACAAGATTGAGAGCGGAACGCTTGATGATCGTTACAACCGACCAGACGAGAACTACGTCGCCAAGCAGGGCGTATCAAAGCGAGCTACGTGTCCGATCTATTTGGCTGCCAAAATGGAAGCCCTTGCAATCGAAGTGGCCATCAAAGCAGGCTCAGGCGAGGACTTTTACATTTCGGATCTCTTTCAGATACTTCAAAAGATTCTCGACCACTCTAGCTTTGATCCAACCTCATCAACCGCACCAGCCGGTATGAGGGCTCCGTATACTCCGTACTCATATTTGGTGGAAGGGACCGTCCGGGATCTTCAAGACCTTACCGAAACGGCTGTTCAAGAGTCGGTGAAACGTCACAATGGCCCTCCCGAGGATGCGAAACCAAATCGGAGCGACAGGATTGTGGTGAGTATGTGGTCCTTTTGTTTATGGGAGCTGATGAATGAACTGAACAGGATCGATCCTGTGATCGTGGAGGAGCTTGTCGAGAGTTATTTCTGGTTCATGTTTGCTCTCGGCTGGCAGCCTAGCGAAGTGATCTTCCTGCATGGCCAAGGATGTCAGAGTCTAAATAGCTGGAGAGACATATTCCTTAAGGAGTTGCAGGCAAGGCTGAAGAGTCCAAAACGGGGACATATCGATATGATCAAGCAGGTCCTCCAGAACTTGGACTTCGGCAAGCCATTTATCAGCGAAGGATATGACTGGCTTGAGACGGTTCTTCCTGCACAATTCCTACCTAATTAGTCGCGTCCCCACTCCGGGCCTCTCTGGAAAATTGTTGTCACGAGGCGGAAGAGATTTCCGCGTTTCCCGTTTCGCAAATGGCTACCTTCATCATGAGCGTATCGTCTGGCGGCGCGCTCGTGGTGAGGCTCAGTGGTAATAGCGCAACTTACAGCAAGGAGAAATCACGCTGAGATTGGGTTGCCTGGCATAGAAGCTGGAGAGTCCCCGGCATGAGCAAGCCTGGTCCGCGCAAGTCGAAACTGATTGATCCCCGGATCGTAATCGTCGGAGTCAATGGCACGGCGGCCGACGTCGCGTTGAAGGGATTTATCGACGATTGGTTCGTACCCGCTTTGGTCGAAGAGTACATTCGGCAGCATCACAGACCACCGAAGCCGGAGTGCGGAGATGTCTATTCCGGGCGAAAACCAGGAGATGGACACCGACGCTAAGCTGTTTTTCGCGCGGGCGCAGAAAACCCCTTGCCGGTTACGCAGACGGGTCGTTTCAGAGTTAAACTCGACGCCGAGGATGCAGCTATGCGATGCGCTATCTACGCGAGATTCTCTTCAGATTTGCAACGACCCACGTCAATCGATGATCAGGTGCGTCGTTGCAGAGACTTTGCAGCGAAGCAGGGATGGAGGGTTGTCGATGAGTAGCTGGGCGCGACGCTTTGAACGGGCTGATGGCTGCGGCAAAGACCAAACCCAAGCCATTTGATTGCTTGCTGGTGGACGACACCTCACGGCTTGCCCGGTATCTGCCCGACGTCCTGAGCATGAATGACATCCTGCTCTACCACGGCGTATTCGTCTATGCGGTGGCGCAACGGCTCGATTGCCGAGAGAAGGCGTCCCGCCCTCTGTTGACGCTTCACGGCATGATGGACGAGCAGTTCCTCGTGAGCGTTGCCGAGAAGGTTCACCGGGGTCAGGAAGGCCGCGCGTTGAATGGCATGAATCCCGGTGGAAAGATTTTCGGGTATCGGAATACTCCCGTCGAAGATCCAACGAGGATGGGTAAGTACGGACGGGCCGCGGTCAGTGGCGTGAGGCTCGAACCCGACGAAGTCGAAGCTCCAATCGTCGTTCGCATTTTCACCATGTATGCGGATGGGAATAGCCTTGCGACGATCTCAAAGACTCTGAACGCTGACGGCGTGATGGCTCCGCAGCCACCTCGCAATCGACAGATTCGTGCATGGTGCCCTTCGTCTATTCGGGAGATGCTGCGCAACGAGCGTTATCGCGGTGTGTTCGTGTGGAACAGGACGAAGAAGGAGCGCAACCCGGAAACAGGACGGAAGACCAGCCGTCCGCGCCCTGAGTCGGACTGGAGGCGGGTCGAGATTCCCGAGTGGCGGATCATTTCGGACGAGCTCTGGGAGCGGGTGGATGCGCAAATCAAGAGAATGAGAGAACGATGGACGGCAACCAGCCTGGGAGGGCAGGCGCGGAGAGGACGCGGCCCCCGGCATCTCTTCAGCGGATTCCTGATCTGTGGCGAGTGCGGCTCGCGGATGACCATTGTCTCCGGGGACGGTCGCAGGAGCTACGTCAAGTACGGCTGCCCGACCCATCGGAGTCGTGGGGTATGCTCGAACGGCGTGATGATTCGGAAGGATCGCTTGGAAGAGCAGCTTCTGAAGGGGCTGACCGGCAGGATTCTTCAACCTGCGATGGTCGACTACGCTCTGGAAAAGTTCTACGAACAACTCCAGCAGCGCCTGCGCCAGATTCAAGAACAGGCCGAGAGTGCCGCTGACGGCGTCGTGGCTCTTCAAGCCAAGCGGCAGGAGCTCAAGGCGAAGGTCGGCAACGTCACAGAGGCTATTGCGGCCTTCGGACATTCACCGAGCCTGCTGAGCCAGTTGGCTGTGCTTGAGGGAGAGATCGCCAAGCTGGACAACCGTCTCGCCGAGATGAATCAGCCCCGCGACTTTGCGCTTTCCATCGAGGACCTGCGACAGTTTCTCTACGGTCGTGCGGCTGAGATCAGCGCAATGCTCCACGGAGACGTGGAGGGCGCGCGGCAGGCGCTCTCTAAGCATGTGGAACAGCTTGTACTTACACCCAAGGGAACCCCCCAAGGGCCCATCTTCGAAGTGGCCGGGAACGTCGAAATTTTCAACGGCGGCGAGGATGCGGAGGGTGTGTGTATCAGTAATGGTGGCCAGAGACGGGATCGAACCGCCGACGCCGGCCTTTCAGGGCCACGCTCGACCGCGCTGAAGCCTATAGCCAAACCGCCAGAATCAGTTGCGTCTCGGCGCGGTATCGTTTTCAGAGCGGAAAATTGAACAGTTAATCCTTTCGAAAATTGCTCCGGCGCGGATCTTCGAGTAACTCACCGCTTTATTAATTGCGGTCGGATGATGGCCGAAACCGGGACGGCGTGCAAACCGCCTGGAGTGGACTAACGAGATAGGTTCTTAAGTGTTCGAGCCTTTCTCAACTGAAAACGTGCTCGATCGCCTCGTCGACTCCGATTGGCTGATAGCCCTGAGCTGAGTAGCGAAAGCATGTCCCATCCGGTGCGATATTGAGATACCGTCTCGTGTCTCTGTGTTTGTACAGATGAATCTGTTCGGAGCAACCCATGAACATAAAGTCGACACACAGAGACGGGCCAAGCATCCGTTCAAGAGGCAGCCAATCGATGTTCATTGACGCCTCGGAGACCGCGCCAACGCCGGCTGCGGAGATTCTTCGAACATGCAGCCCAGCAGATACACAAGACTGCCTGTAAGAGTCATCACCAGTGCGTAATCGATGACCACGAAACCAAGGCCGGACCTCCGTATCATCGCTGCAGCCGCAACCATCGAATGCAACACGACCACGACGGAAGCCGCCCACAACGCATGACGAGCTACGCGGTGCATCGCAATCCGCTCGCCGTACTTACGGATTTCGAGCAGGACAAACGTTCCAAAATAAGCGGCGAGCACATACCATTCCTGCGCGACCATCTCTACGAATGACTTCTCAACGACGTGCATCATTTTTTTGCTCCTCTCTATCGAGACGACGTTGTCACTTCTGAAACTCGCATTGTCCTTATCTCTCGTTCGCGCACTTCAATTGAGAAAAGGTGCGGTCATCTCTTCACCCGCCATTTGC
>Ga0206881_10170_pt1 | contig 19251 bp, 20 predicted proteins | sample Alteio_BWOrgCont_3_FD_152867 | JGI IMG/M metagenome (GOLD analysis project Ga0206881, IMG submission 152867) | Enriched cells from forest soil in Barre Woods Harvard Forest LTER site, Petersham, Massachusetts, United States -... | ecosystem: Environmental > Terrestrial > Soil > Temperate forest >...
CGAAGCTACAAGGAACAAGTTCAAAATAGCGTGAATCGAATCCAGAATGACTATCAGACAGCTCTGAGCAGGGAACGAATGCTGCAGACGGCTCTCACAGAGCAAACCGGACTTGCTGATCAACTCAGTGAAAATGCAATTGAATATAAGGTCCTCAAGCAGGAAGCCGATTCAAACCGCCAGCTTTATGACGGACTGCTGCAAAAACTCAAAGAAGCAAGTCTTGCCGCAGGTTTGGATTCAAGTAACGTCCGCATCGTCGATGGAGCACGTGTGCCCCTGCACCCCGCAAGGCCAAATATTGCGATGAATTTGGAGTTCGCGGCGCTGATTGGCCTGATCGGCGGTGTCGCGATCGTTTTTGTTCTGGAGGCACTCGACACAACCGTGCGCACGCCAGATCAGGCAGAAAGCGTCTCGGGATTGCCGACCCTGGGTGTGATCCCGCTGCAATCCACATTTGACAAAACGGTTACAAGCATCGCAAAGGCGCGTTTGCTCAAGACGATACCCCAAAAGAATTCGGGAAACCGACCGTTGATCAGCTATCTTGAACCTCAGTCAGAGACTGCGGAAGCCTATCGCGTTCTGCGCACAGCCATTCTTCTGTCCAGTGTCTTACATCCGCCTCGATCTATCTTGATTACCAGCGCCGTTCCTCAAGACGGAAAAACAATGACTTGCGCCAACATCGCCATTGTCTTGGCGCAGCAGGGAAAACGAGTCTTGCTGGTGGACGCCGACATGCGTCGGCCTAATATCCACAGGATCTTCGGCGTGCCGGGTCGTGTGGGCCTATCGAATATCTTGACCGGTGGCGCAAAAGTCAGCGACGCCATTCAGACTACAGTCCAGCCAAACCTGTTCGCTATTCCCGCGGGTCCGATTCCCCCCCATCCCTCCGAACTACTGAGTTCTTCACTTATGCAGGACTTGATCAAGAAGTGGCGCGATGACTATGATCACGTCATCATCGACTCCCCTCCTGTCATCTCGGTAACGGATGCAGTTTTGTTGTCTGTCCAAACGGATGCAGTTGTCCTGATCATTCGCTCCGGTGAAACGTCTGCAGCCCACGTACGGCGAACGCGCACCCTGCTGCAGAGTGTAAAAGCAAACCTTCTTGGTGTCGTGGTAAATGCCGCTGATCTGGCATCCCCGGATTACTACTACTACTACTACGGATCCAAATATCGCTATTACACCGAAAAGAGAAAGCAGGATCGCAATACACGACCCGAAGAAGAGCAGGATGTGAGCGAAAGCGCAAACGGGCGCGAGCGAGACGGTGCAGCACCCAGAACTTCTTAGGCAGCGCATGGAGGTATCATTTGCCGCCCACATCGACGCGAGGATTGTCCCGACGACTGGCCGTGTTCTTCGTCTGTATATTGGGTGTTGCCATCTACGCTTGGTTCGCACTAAGGGCCTATCGGGCAGAGCGTCTTGCTGATCGCTCAGACCAAGCATCCTTAGAGAAGGCCCTAGCCCTGGAGCCGCAGGATGCTGCCTACCACGATCTTCTGTGCCGCAACATGATCTTTGGTTCCCAGCAACCTGAGCACGCTGTTGGCGAATGCAGAAAGGCGTCGGAGCTGAATCCGTACAGCTCTGCAATTTGGTTGGACTTCGCGCAAGCATATTTTTCCGTCGGGAACAAACAACTCGTCAACGCTGCTGTTCGTAAGGCCCTTGCAGTCGATCCGACCACTCCAGATACAGCATGGAGCGCGGCTAACTTCTTCATGATTCAAGGTGACACGTCCGCAGCCCTGCAGGAATTCGCAATCGTGCTGCGCGAAGATCCATCGATTGCAACTGCTGTACTTAATATCTCCTGGCAATCACTGCATGACCTCAATCGCATCCAGAGTATTCTTCCGCCAAATCCGCAGGTATACCTAGCCTTCATCAAACTCCTGCTCTCCACGGGGGAACTCGATGAAGCGCACCAGGTCTGGTCCGCCCTCATGGAGCTAAAAGCACCTTTCGACTTCCACGATGGCCTGTTTTATATCGACAACCTGATCCAGGCGCACGAAGTGGCACCCGCCTCCGATGCATGGAAGCAACTCTCTCGGAGGTCCACGGCGCTCGCAGCGTATTCTCAACCCGATAACCTAATCGTGGACGGGTTGTTTTCGCACGAAATTCTTAATTCCGGCTTCGATTGGCGCTACACCGCGAGGCCCGAAATCTTCATAACCTTGGATCGGGCCGAATTCCACGCGGGAAGTCGTTCTCTGAGGCTGGAATACAACGGAGGCGGCAGCGACGCTGGCGTCCTTCAATACATCGCCGCGCACCCCGGCACCCGCTATCGCCTCTCCGCGTGGGTCAAAAGCGAAGACCTCGAAACTGCCAACGGCCCAAGCCTCATTCTTTGGGATGCGGGCGACAATACAATCTACGCCGCAACGGAGGAAGTTATCGGAACGACGCCTTGGCATCGCGTCGAGACTGAGCTCCGGACCGGACCAGAGACTAACCTCTTGATGCTTCAGATCATACGCCGGCCGGGACATACTCGGATCCAGGGCAAAGTCTGGGTTGACGATATTAGGTTAGAGCCTCGACAGAACTAAGAATCGCCTGTGCAAATCGAAACCGTTTGACTGATACACCCCTGTAAACTGCGTTTCGAAATCTTTGAGTGACACCATTGAAGTCCGGTCCTGAAATACTGGAAACGAGGAAGTCGTCAATTCATCCGGCGCTTGGCCAATCTGCGCTCGGACCTTTGTCGCTCTTCCAATTGATCAGCCGCCACCGTCCTTCACGGCGCGTGCGCCGCCTGAAATCAACCTTGCCCCAATCATTGAGAAAAGCTAAAAAGGCTTTCTCGTCCCATTTAACTTCGCTGAAAAAATTCCAGGAGTGTATTGGCAGTGAATTTCCAAGAGAATTTCGCGCCTTTGGGATCCTTTGACTTTAGGTCGCTGCGCGAATCTTCCGGTGGTAACCTACGCTTGAACCCATTGCCGCAAATGCACAGGTAATCTGTGAAGTCGCAAAATATGAACGGCACCCACTCCACATCATCCGCACGCATCGCCTTGTTTCATCCGTGCCTGATTCATGGCGGCATACAGCGGGTATTTGTGGACTTGGCACTAGGTTTCCTCGAACGGGGCCTTGCAGTAGATATTGTCCAGGCCACCTCTGAAGGCGAATTCCGGGATCAGGTTCCCGTCGGGGCCCGTCTGGTAGATCTGAACGCCAGCCGCGCGCTTACAAGCATTATTCGGCTCGCGCGGTACTTGAGACGAGAGCGTCCAGATGCTGTCATCTCCGGCGCCATTCAGACCAATTTGGCAGCGGTCCTTGCAAGGGCCATAGCTCGTGTTCCTTCCCGGCTGGTGCTGACTGAGCACAACATTGTTTCGGCCATCGCCAGGGACGCGCCGATGCTTCGGACGCGTGTATCTCCATTCTTCGTTAGGAAACTTTACCCATGGGCAGATGAAATAGTTACGATTTCAGAGGGGTCGGCGGAGGATCTCGCGGTGATATTGGGGATCCCCAAGAATCGCATACACGTAATTTACAATCCAGTCATCGGCGATCAGCTCTGGAAACGTGCGGCTGAGCCTTTGGCCGATGATCTCTTTTTTGCGGATCGTCGGCCTGTTGTTCTGGCAGTCGGACGCTTGCATTATCACAAGGATTTTTCTACGCTATTGCGAGCTTTCGCAGAGGTGCGCAACAAAGTAAATGCGCGTCTGCTCTTCCTAGGGGATGGTGAAGAACGTGCGGCGTTGACATCGCTTGCAAATAACCTGGGAGTCGCTTCGGACGTAAGCTTCAAAGGCAATGTTTCTAATCCGCTGCCTTTCATGAAGCACGCGGCAGTGCTGGCATTGTCCTCAACAGTCGAGTCATTTGGCCTCGTCCTGGTGGAAGCGTTGGCCATGGGTTTGCCAATTGTCGCGACTGATTGTCCAACCGGTCCGCGGGAGATTCTTCGCGGAGGAGCTTACGGTACCCTGGTTCCTGTTGGCGACAGTTCAGCTTTTGCAGAAGCTCTAGTACATGTGCTTCAATTGCCTCGTCGGCCTCCTGTGCCAGACGAGGCCTTCGAGCGATTTCAGCACGATAGAGCGGTTGAGAGTTATCTGGAACTGCTGGGATTTCGTACTGAAACCGGCGAGCGCTAGGGGGATTCCAGTTATTATCATGGTGCAGGTCGACGGCACTTTTTCCATCTCTGGCGCTCCTGCGGCTGTTCGAACACTTTCGGATGGATGGGAATAAGTTTTGGCACTCCCGTGAGCACAGGTAATCTGGTAGAGCCTAGACCAAGCGAGACGGACAACAGCGATTTGCAAAATCCAGGTGGATTTGTAATCAGCCTCGACTTTGAGCTGCACTGGGGCATCCGGGACCATTGCACAGTAGGTCAGTATCGCGAGAACCTGCTGGGTGTTCGAAAAACCATTCCGGCCATGCTTCAGTTGTTCGAGCGGTATGGAATTCACGCAACCTGGGCTACCGTCGGCTTTCTGTTTTTCACGAATATCGATGATCTAAGGGCCGCAATACCCGCTGAGTTGCCGCATTACCAACACCCCAATCTGGACCCCTACGCGGCGCTCTCTGAAGTGGGCAGAAACGAAGACGAGGACCCATTCCATTTTGCGCCGACCTTGATTCGAAAGATACTTGCGTCTGAAGGACAGGAAGTCGCCACGCATACGCTGTCTCATTTCTATGCCTTGGCGCCCGGACCCACATTGGATTCCTTTCGCGCAGATCTTAGAGGCGCACAATTTGCTGCTAACCAATACGATGTCGTGCTTAGAAGCATCGTATTCCCGCGCAACCAGATATCGCGGCAGCATGTACGTATTTGCGCCGAAGAGGGGCTGATTGCATATCGCAGTACTGAAGCGGACCCTTTGATCGGAGCTGGAAACGGGGCAATCGCCAGAGCCAGAAGGTTGGCTGATGCCTATCTCAAACTCGGCAGCGATGGATGCGTAACACCCGCCCTGGATACTGAATACAACATTGTCAGGGTGTCGCAGTCGAGATTCTTGCGTCCATGGAGGCCAGCGCTTAAAGCGTTCGAGGCCATGCGTCTCAGACGGATTTGCGAATCCATGAGCGAAGCGGCGAGAAACAATCGGACGTTTCATCTCTGGTGGCATCCGCACAATTTCGGATCGCATCTGGATGAAAACATGACAGTTTTGACGCGCATTGTAGAACACTATGCGCATTTGCAACGTGAGCTGGGCTGGATGTCCTTGACCATGGGCGAGGTAGCGGAAAATGTATTGCGCGTGGAGAAACCACATTGTGTGGCTTAGTGCTGCTTGTCAATAGCAACGTCCTTTCCCGAATCGTCTACCACGCTCTTGCAGAAGAGTTCAGCATAGAAGCGGTCGTCCGGGAAGGGCGTGTCGCCAGATCGACTTTTCTCAAGCGGCGCCTAAAAAAACTAGGTTGGCGCACGCTCTTGGGACAGATCGCATTTGCGAAATTCATTGTTCCGTGGCTAGAACGAGAAACGGCGGGACGCAGAGCGGATATCTTGCAGGAATACGGAATGAAGGAAGCAGCTATACCAGCCCAGCGCGTGATTGACGTCGCATCCATCAACGACGGCCGAACCGTGGCTCTCTTGAAAGAGCACTCACCGCGCGTCGTCGTCGTAAACGGAACGCGCATCCTCGATGAAAACCTGCTCAACGCAACCAGCGCCGTGTTCCTGAATACCCACGTTGGCATCACCCCACTCTATCGAGGAGTCCACGGAGGCTACTGGGCGCTGGCCGTTGGTGATCCGGAGCATTGCGGGGTGACGGTCCACAAAATTGACAAGGGAATAGATACCGGGGCGATCGTCGCTCAGGGATTGATCAAGCCCACGGCCGCGGACAACTTTTCTACATATCCTCTGTTGCAGATTGCTAACGCCATTCCACTGCTAAAGCAAGCCGTTCGTGACGCGCTCGATGGCAAGCTGGAAACGTTGCACGCGCCTGCGGGCAACTCCCAACTATGGTCGCACCCGACCGCCTGGCAATATCTGAAGCATCGGATCAACTTAGGCGTCCGCTGAGGAATTAAGGAAGAGGAAGCGTATCTCCCGGTTAGCGCCCGGAGACGAAGCAGGAGCCCTATAGAGGTCGCAACAAGAGTCTATGAAATATGTCAAACTCGCGGCGCGCTACGGGTTGCGACCAGAAACTTGCACTAGACTCACCCGGAATAACGAAATGCACCTGACGCAAAGAAGGAAAACGCTGAAGGGAGCGTGTTGACGGCAATCCCGGACGAGTTTTCGAACCGCCAGAGCGGGAGGGTCGTCCGCACAAAGAATCAAAGAATCACTGGGCCCGAATACGCAGGGGCGGCACAGATCGAGGTGCTGTGCTGGGATCTTTCGCTGAATAGCCTAATAAAGGGAGACGTTCTGGTTAGCTTCGGGGGGAAAATGACGGATTACAGTCGCCTTCCCGACTTCTTGAACACTGGCAATATCTCTGAGTTAAGACCTGTCGAATTCCGTTCTGTGCGGGCCCTGTGCAGGTTTGTGCTGGTCGGTTCAATCGAATAGTCACGAATAGGCTCCAAGAGGTGCAAGCTTGACGATGTTGTGGGCCATGGATGGATTTGTAGGGTGCGCGGCTTTATCGGGCAACCGCTCGTCCAACAAAAATATGAACGTATCGGTCGGGAACGATCCATTACGTTTTTTAAGACGCCAAAGGGGATTGCGTCGACCGCAATCAGCGCCTATTTCTGCCGCCTGCGAGCACGAAATCTGGACCACACAAATTGAACGGCAGCGGCTCCGCCGCCGAGCACGGCCAGGACTACCGTGGGATCTTCAGGGGAATCGACGCAGCCGCTGATCTGAGCAAACGCGGACCGGGCTGTGAGGACAACAAGAGAAGCTGCGATCAAGAGAAAGGCGCTTTTCTTATGCATCTTAGGCTCCAGCGTGTCGCAACTTACTGATCGACGCCTGCCCCCGCTCATGCAACTCCGATCCAAACTGCAAAGGGAGATTCGACCGAGGTCGGCTTGTCGCACGTGAGTATAAGCCCCCACATGAGAAATAGGCATTCTTCTTAGAAAAATAGCTTCTGTCCCATCAATTGCACTTCGCGCCGCCAAAGATATCTTTCGAAAACTTAATGCCGTTTCTTATCAATTCGTGATACGCTCCCTCTGCGTAAATTGAGCAGGGATCTACTGCCTGCATTCCCCAGACGAATGCTTAAGCTTAAGTGGAACAGCCTCTGTTTCACGTTGGCATGCCGTCATTCTCGGTAACAACGGGAGCATTGCTCTCAAGGTCTCAGATCCAGATTGACGCATAGACTCCACTCGGCCTTCATCCGTAGGGAGGACGTGACATGCGCAGTTTCAGCCTCAAATCCCTCGCTTCTATTTCCACTCTGCTTACCTTCACCACCATGCTCGCTCTCACCACGGGCACGGCCAACGCGAAAAAGGGAAAGTCCGTCGCAGCCACCAAGCACGGTGCCGGAACGACGCACAGCCTGCGTGGAGACGTGATGGGCGGACGTCAACCCATCCACCTGTCGACCGTCACGCTTTGGGAAGCAGGCACCAGCGGTCCGAGTACAGCGACCCAGCTTGCCAACACGACAAGTGACATGAATGGGAATTGGAGCATTGCTTCTTTTGCCTGCGCGCATACCGCGTCTCAGCTGTACCTTACCGCCACAAACGGCGAGGCCACCCCAGAAGACATTCACAATCCCAATATCGCTCTTGCGCTTATGGTTGGCGCATGCAACAACCTTCCGGCCAGGGTTGTCATTAATGAACTCACTACGGCCGCCACCTCGTACGCGATGGCGCAGTTTGGTGCGCCCGTGAATCCGAGTCTTTCGGCGAACGGTGCTCCCGGAACCACAGCCTATACAGGCCTCAACAATGCCGCCAGGCTGGCAATCAAGATCGTTAGTCCGAGTTCGGGTCACTCTACACCATTTCTCGCCACGTCCCCGAATTCTCCGAAACTCCTTAATACCATCGCCGATATCATCGTTTCCTGCGTCAACTCGCTGTCTCCCTTTACTACCTGCGCCAATCTCTTCGCCACGGTCAAACCGCCGGTAGGAGATGCTGCACCTGTCAATACATGGGAAGCCGCAATTGACATTGCCCGAAATCCTGGAGCGAACGTCGCCAGCATCTACGACTTTGTAAATCAGCTTCCAAGCGGAGTCTCGGCGCCATACGTCCCGTTTCTTACTACCGCGCCCAACGACCTCACACTGGCATTGTCCTATCCCATCCCAAGATCCACCAGTCTCAGCGGTTTAAGCTTTGACTCCGCGGATAATGCCTGGGTTTCAGACGTGAGTGACAATGCCATCTTCGAGATGAATCCGGCCGGAACATTATTGTCACCCCCCCGGGGCTTTACCGCGGGCGGTGCTCTCCTCAGTCCGGGCTTTGTTTTTTATGACGGCGGCAGACTCTGGATTTCCATTTCTTCAAACAACCAAGTCAAAGCTATGGACGGGGCAGGCAACGTCACCTTTACCTCAACCGCGGCTTTAGCCGTCCCCCTGGGCCTAGCTACCGATTCCTTCAATAACGTGTGGGTGGCGAACAGTCTTGACGGTTTAGGCCTTACGGGCTTCAACCCCACCAGTGGGTTCGATTTTTCCACCACCGACGGCGGTCTCTCAGACTGCCCATTCATAGCGGGCGACACTACCGTTTCACCCAACATCATGTGGGTCTCTAACACCACTCCCAGCGGACTCGGAATAGGCACAGTGGTAAGGGTCGTGAATGATGGTAACCCCAGTCATTTCACTTTTAGCAGCGTAAACCTGCCCACAACATTCCCTCAAGGCCCGCAAGGAATATCGGTCGACAATGAGGGGAACGTTTGGGTGGCAATTTCTAGCGGTTTTGTAGTGAAGATTAACGACGCTGTACCTCCTACGATCGCTCTTGGACCTCTGTCCGTCGGCGGCGGCTTGACCAACAAAGCCCTTGGCGTGGCCACGGACAGCAGTAACAATGTCTGGATAAGCACACAGAACAGCATTGTTGAGCTGGATACAAATGGCAATGCTTTGAGTCCGCCGACCGGCTTTTCTGCGGGCGGGTTGTACGGAGGGCTCGGCAACGGCATCGCCATCGATCGCGGCGGGAATGTGTGGACCGTGAACAACAAGGCTCCCAGCGGCCTGATTCAGTTCGTGGGAGCAGCTGGTCCGGTAGCCACTCCTCGTGTAAGTGGCAGGCCCCTCGCACCCTGACACCCAAACAAAAGCGCCGGAGCTGGACAAAGGCTCCGGTGCATTCCTTGCATACTTATCGCTTTTGTGAAGCGAGCATCTGATAGGGGCTGCGACTCCTCAGTATGGCGTATACAACCGCGTGAAACTGGAAGTGAATTGGACTAATGTCACCAACAATTCTCCAAACTCGACGGACAGGATGGATTGGGACACCCCGGCGTGATGGCTCTGTCGACTGGCCCGTGCTGTCGGCAATTCTACTGGTCGCAGCTACGGGGCTCTGGTGGATGCTGAGCCCGTGGGTGCAATCGTTGTGGATGCTGTGGACGACAAATGGTCTGTCTTCGATTGGCATTCTGATTCCGCTGGCCTCGATCGCCCTCGCAGTGCGCTCCTGGCGGGGCAGGCCCTGGGATCAAAACGGCACCTGGTGGGGCCTTGCTCTCTGCGTCGCGGCACTTCTGCTGGCATGGCTGGTAAAGGAGCAAGGCTTTCCGTTTCTGGCCTATCACAGCGTACACACGAACCTCATTCCGGCAGGAGTGCTGGTGTTTCTCTATGTCAGTGGCGTGGTGTTGCTGTTTGGTGGATACAAGGCCTACCGGACGGCATTTTTTTCCATTTTTCTGTTGTTGTTTTTCAACCCTGCTCCGGAATCGATTACGAGCCTGGTGGATCTGCCGTTGCAGTATGCGGGAGCGCACACGGCGCGCGCGTTTGCGCAGGGGATCGGCGGTCCTCTGGCTGTGGATGATCTGCGCCTGATGTTCTCGCCCACGCTGGGCATGTTCATTGCGCCGGGATGCAATGGGCTGCGTGGCGCGGTTGCGATGGGATATCTGACATTGATCGCAGGTCACATTTATGCCATGCCGCTGTGGCTGCGTGGCGCGTACGTTGCTTCCGGCGTCGTGCTTGCATATCTGCTGAACCTGGTAAGACTCTGCGGACTGGTACTTTGCTACTGGGTTGCGCTCAGATTTGCACCACTTGCCCGACACATGGAGGCGGCGGACTATATTCTCGGCAGTCTTGTCTTTTTCTCGGCTGCACTCTTTCTCTTTTCGGTGCCACGGAAATGGAACAATCGCAAAAAACAATACGCCGGCTTGTAGCCCTTGCAGTTCTCGTTCTGCCGCTCGCGGGAGTGCCTCATTTCCGGCTGGATCGAAAGCCAATTGCGACGGGGCTTCCGGATCGAAAACCGATTGCGGCGCGGCTTCCGGATCGCTCGTATGAGTACCTGCTACCGGCAACCCTCGGCAAGTTCCACGTGGTGAGTAGATGGAGGAACGTGCGGCCCTACCAGGCAATCGAGCAGGGCGCAACCTATCAGGACTCGACTGGAAAGCAGACGGCGCAATTCGCCATCTTGCTTAACTACTTCGGAGATCACAACGCCCTGGGGTGTTATCTAACGCGTGGTATGGCACTCAGAGAAAATCGCACGGAGCAGGTGCAGGCGGCCGATTCCCCAGCAAAGTTCGATGTGGGATTTTTCGGCGACCAGTCACTGAACGGCGCGGAACATTCCACTCTCTTTGTTGCCTCCACTGAATGCAGGGCGGGAGGTTGCCTTGAGGCTCCTTCGGCCTGGTCGAGCGATGCGCCGCACGTTGCGTGGTCGATGAGCGCGAAAACGCAGCATGAGCGCGCAAACCCGGCGATGCCGATTTCGCTGTCGATCACATTTCAATCGCTGGGTGGTGTTGGGGAAACGCAGGATCAGCAACAGGCTTTGTTGCAATTTCGTGAGTTGGTCTCGAACTTCAAGCTCATTCCGCTGCGCGAGCTTGCCGCTGCGAATTAACCAGCCTAAGCCGCCTACAGCCCTCTAACTTTAGGCCACGGATGGCGGCGTTATACTTTGTTCTTTCCCGCGAGTTTTTCCTCTGAATGACTATAACTTTCCCATCAATGCATCCGGCACTTCCATCCCCACTAGGTCGGATGAGATTCAGAGGTGTCCACTTGTTTGTTAAGTGCACACTTCGAGATGAACTCCCAAGAGGAGTTAACGAGTGCGGGGCTGGAGATTGGCGGCGAGATTCCAGGGCAGCAGGTCCTCGATCCGACTGAGGGGAAACGTTCAGCGATGCGAGTAAACACTTCCCGCAGCCACAGTTCGGGATCAGCTCCGTTGAGCTTCGCCGTCCCGAGTAGTGAATGGCCGCCGCGCTCTCGCCGCCTCCATCCGAACCACAGAAAAGATTTCTTTCGGCCAAGAGCGACGGCACGCAATGCCCGCTCTGCGGCTGAATTATCGATCTCGATGCGGCCGTCATCGACGTAGCGGGTGAGGGCACACCAGCGCGCGAGCGCATAGCGGATAGCTTCCGCTGTCTCCGACTTAGGGGAGAGCGATCGCAGCATCTTTTCCATCCATGTCCGAAGTTCCTCGAGGAGCGGGGCGGCGCGAGCCTGGCGGATCGTCCGCCGCTCTTCGCTGAGCCTACCGCGAATCTCGTCTTCGATCCGGTAGAGAGCACCAATCCTCTCCAGAGCACCGGTTGTAGTCGGCGAAGGATGCGCTGCATGGATGTCGTGGAACTTCCTCCGAGCATGCGCCCAGCATGCAGCTTCGCGAATCCTGCCGTTGTCATACAGGTGATGAAAGCCCCGAGCAGGCGTCTGCCTGCAGCGTCCCCGCGAAATGTTTCAGGTGCTCGCGGCGATGTTCACCCTTCCGATCCGCTGAGTATGCGAACCATACGGCGGGCGCGGTGCTCTCACCGGACGCGCGATCATCCCGCACGTACGTCCACAGCCTGCCGGTCTTCGTCTTGCCGTTGCCGGGCGCGAGCACTGGCACGGGGGTGTCGTCGGCGTGAAGCTTCGTCGCGGCGAGAACGTGACGGCGCATCGCATCGACCAGAGGCGCGAGCAACTCGCTCGTGGCTCCCACCCATCCGGCCAGCGTGGAGCGATCGAGTTCTACGCCCTGCCGCGCATAAATCTCCGACTGGCGATAGAGCGGACAGTGGTCGGCGTACTTCGACACTACAACATGTGCCAGCAGTCCGGGACCGGCCAGTCCGCGTGGAATCGGCCGTGAGGGAGCTGGAGCTTCGATTACCGTCTCGCACCTGCCGCATGCGAACTTCGGGCGCACGTGCCGAATCACTCGAAAGCCATCCGGGATGTACTCCAGCTGTTCGGAGACATCTTCGCCGAATGACCGAAGACCGCCGCCGCACTTCGGGCAGCAGCTCTGTTCGGGGTTACGCGTGACGGTCTGGCGTGGCAGATGATCGGGCAGAGGCTTGCGGGCAGACTTGACCGAAGCGGCACCATCAGGCTGGGTATCCCGCGTTGTCGCCGACGCAATGGCAGCCTGGATCGCCTCCATCTCCTCCAGTTGGAGTTCAAGCTGATCAAGCTGCAGCGAGAGCTTCTCGCTCTTCCTGCCGAAGAGCATACGCCGCAGCTTCTCGATGACCAGCTTCAGATGTTCGATCTGCTGTGCGTGCGAGAGCACCTCAGCCTGCTGTTGAGCGAGTTCTTCTCGCTTCTGCGCCAGCTCGTCTAGTTGCCGCTGTCTTTCGATGTGCTGCGCGACAATCAGCGCCTTCAGTGCTTCGGTGCCGAGTGCATCGAGATCGGAAGAGCGGCACGCACCATGCCTAGCAGTATGCCGTGCTTCTGTAACTACGGCAGTATGAAATTAGGTTCACACTGCCATCTGCGGCTGCCATGTACGATCCGGTCTTCGCCAATCGATACCTTCGAGCAGCATCGATAACTGAGCAGGCTCAGCGACACGGTTCCGCTCGTGGCTTGTGGCCAGATGAAGCGACCACGCTCAAGCCGCTTGTAACTCAATGAAGAATGCAAGTACTTCGATTGCAGGAATGCGTCTTGTGGGCGTGACTCATCCGTTCCATCCATTAAGCGGGCGGCAACTGTGTTGGGTGGGCGAGCGGTACAACCGCTATGGGATGACTCTGCTGCTCGAGACCGATGATGGGTCGGTTTGCTCTGTTCCGCCGCAATGGACGGATCTGGTCGTTCCGGATCCCGAGATCGTGTTGGGTGAGCAGCGGGCGCTATTTCGTGTCGTGGACTTGTTGGATCTTGCTTGTCTCGTCGATCGGCTAAGCAGGCGGGATTTGCCGGAGAAATCAAGATGACGTGTAAGGAGAATTCTGCCGCATATGTAAGCGGAACTACGCCGCATCTAGCCGAGGTCTCTGCGGTAATAGTGAACAAGTATCGGCATGAACCATGTTTTGCAACGTCGTATGTGCTTGACATAGGCTGGATGTGCGGCATAATTACAAAGACTTGTGGCCTCCCGAGTCTGGGAGATTGCGGTGCCTGCGAAGAGCGACAACAAGCACGCGAAGGTCCGAGCGTTGCTCGAAGAAGGCACGCTGAACCCGGAACCGGAGAAGGTCCGCGATACGAAGTTCCGCGACAGCGAGTTCTTCGACGCGAGCGACATCGTGCAGGTCAAATACGAGATGCTGCGTCGCGTATCGGTAGAGAATGCCTCGGTCGTCTATGCGACAGAGGAATACGGCGTGTCGCGGCCAACATACTACCAGGCCAGAACCAGCTTCGAGGAATCTGGGATCGCCGGTCTGGTGCCCAGGAAGCGGGGTCCGCGTGGCCCTCACAAGCTGCAAGGCCGGGTGCTGGGGTTTATCCGAGAGCAGCTTGTCGCGGGCGAGCCCATTCGGGCGCGCGAACTGGCGAAGCAGATCCGGAAGAAATTCGATCTTGCTGTGCACCCAAGGACGATCGAACGGGCGATCGCGGTAAAAAAAACGGCGCGCTGACGCCCGGTGATGGAAAGGGTTCGGAGCGGCTAGCGGAGGTCGTGTCGCAGTACGAAGCACTCCGCAGCGCCGCACTCGGTCACCCTCTGGCACCGGAGGCTCGCGGGGGCCTCATACTCTTTCTTCGTCGCGGCATGTGGGCATGGGCCCGGGTCATGGCTGTGCCTCGTCCGAGCGTGCAGCAGGAACCGAAGTATCGCACATCGTTAAGCCTCGCTTCGGACGAATCCACAGCCGTCATCCATGTCTTCGCAGCAATGGCAATGAACGCCGAGCATCGAGGAGCGAGACCATGAGCGAGTCCTTGAAAGTGCAGCCTCAGCATCTCGAGCGAGGTGCATACCTGTACGTTCGGCAGTCATCGATGCGGCAGGTCATCGAGAACGTCGAGAGCACGAAGCGTCAGTACGCATTGCGCAGCCGAGCGATCGCACTCGGCTGGCATGAAGGTGAGATCATCGTCGTCGATAGCGATCAGGGAGAATCGGGCGCGTCGGCCGCCTGGCGCGAAGGTTTTCAGCAACTTGTCGCTGACGTGAGCATGGGCCGCGCAGGCATCGTCATGGGACTGGAAGTCTCGCGTCTGGCGAGGAACAATGCTGATTGGCATCGATTGCTTGAGATCTGCGCGCTGGCCGATACGTTGATCCTCGATGAAGATGGTGTGTACGATCCGACGAACTTCAACGACCGTCTGCTGCTCGGTCTGAAAGGAACGATGAGCGAAGCCGAGCTTCACGTCCTTAAAGCCAGGCTGCGCGGCGGCATCCTTAACAAGGTGCGACGCGGCGAGTATCGGTGTCCGTTGCCGACCGGCTTCGTATATGACGACGTTGGCAACGTGGCTCTCGATCTTGACGCGCAGATCCGGGACACAATCGTCCACTTTTTCGAGACGTTTTCGCGTGTCGGCTCGGCATGCCAAACCGTGAAGACCTTTCGGAAGGAGGGTCTCGGATTTCCGTCCAGGCGCACTGGCGGCGCCACGGTGTTCCGGCCGCTGACCGTTTCGACCGCTATGCGCGTCTTGACAAACCCCCGATACGCAGGCGTGTACGTGTACGGCCGTCGCCGGTATCGGCGAGCTGCCGACGGCCAGAAGAAGATCCAGCAAAAGCACGACTGTGGTGACTGGCTCGCCTGCATCCCAGATGCTCATCCCGGCTACATCAGTTGGGAGCAATATCAACAGAACCTCAAGCTGCTCGCGGCGAATGGTCGAGGATATGAACTGGCGCGAGGATCGCCGCCGCGTGAGGGCGCGGCGCTGCTGCAGGGCCGTGCAGTATGCGGGCGATGTGGCAAGCATCTCCGCGTTCGATATCGCTCAACGCGCGGCAAGCAAGAGGCCTGGTATATCTGCGACCGAGCACATGGCGCTCTTGGGGACCGGGACTGCCAATCCATCGCCGGACCGCCTATAGATGAGGCCATCGGGTCCCTCGTGGCCGAGAGAATGACACCTGCCGCTGTCGAGTTGGCGCTCGAAATCCGGCAAGAGATCGAAGCTCGGCAGCAAGAGGCTGATCGGTTGCGCTGCCGCGCGATCGAGCGTGCACAGTTCGAAGCCGATCTGGCGCAACGCCGATTCATGCTGGTTGATCCGGGCAATCGCCTGGTTGCCGACACTCTCGAGGCGGAATGGAACGACAAACTGCGCGCCCTCGCCCACGCACGAGAGGAACGAGAACGCGGTCGGCAGCAAGATCAACTCGTCCTCGACGACGCAATCCGCCAACGCCTGCTGGTGATGACCACAGACTTCAAAAAGCTCTGGAATGATCCAGCCACCCCGAACCGTGAGCGAAAACGGCTGCTCGCCCACATCATCGAGGATGCCACGCTGATCAAACTGCCGGCGGAAGGAATCACTAAAGTCCACCTCCGCTTCAAAGGAGGTAAGACCGAAACGCTGACGACTCTGAACCCAAAATCATCAGCGCAGCAAGTCAAGACGGCGCCCAAGATCGTCCAGCTTGTCGACAAGCTCCTCGACAACCACATCTATTCCGAAATCGCCGACATCCTCACTCAGCAGGGATTTCGCCCCGGTGGATCGGCCCGACGAGGGCGCAGCAGCGCTACTTTTACCGCGCTGCGCGTCGCCTATCTCGTCCATCAATACGCGCTTCGCTCTCGCTACGACCGGCTTCGCGACCGCGATATGCTGACCGCAGCGGAAGCGGCTGCTCGCCTCGGCATCCACGAAGCGACTGTTGTGCACTGGGCGGAATACGGCATCATCATAAGGCACGCCTACAATGCGCACGCGTACCTTTACAAGTTGCCAGATTCCAGTCCACCGGCCAAGCACTGCAGTCGCTGGGACCGGCTCTCAGATCGAGCAGTGGCCATCAAAAGAGGGAAAGAATCAAAACCTTCGGATCAAATCGAAGGAGGTGTAGTGTGAAGCCAGTTACTTCTGAAACAGACAGAGCCCGTCACCATCAAACCACAACAGCTTGATGAGATCGCCGCGCCGCCCGCGGAAGACGAAGACGTGACCGGAGTACGGCTCCTGTTCGAGCACTGTCTGCACCTGGGCACTCAGCCCCTGAAAGCCGCGGCGCATATCGGTGATGCCGGCGGCGAGCCAGATCCTCGTGCCTGACTGCAGATCGATCACCGGGCCATCGCCTCCAGCACGGCACGAACTAATGCGGTATCGACACGGCCTTCGATGCCGAGCAGAGCCCGACCCGGAAACTCGATCGTGATCGTGCCCGCCCAGGGCTCGGCCGTCGCTGACTCCGAAGCCTGTGGCTTCTCTAGCTGTTCGGACTCCGTAGCAATCGTCACCGGCACAAGCGCAGCGACCGAAGGCGTCCTGTGGGACTGCAACTCGCCCTTCTCGTACTGCCGCTTCCAGCGAAACACCTGGTTCGTGTTGACCCCGTTCGCCAGAGCCACACTCGCCACGCTGGCTCCCGGTTCTAGCGTCAACTTCACGATCCGCCGCTTCTGTTCGACCGGCCGAAAGATCCGCCGCTTCCTTCCCGGCAACGCACTCGCATCCATGCGCCCTATGTCGTTCGCCACTGATCTCATGTCCAGATGGGAAGACCGTACGCTTACCGAATAGGTCATGTTCAGGGTGAAGCTCTCTTCTTGCAAGGATCAGCCTGTGTAGTAGCGACGAATCTGGGCCGCTTCCTAATCGTGGCGTGTGCCAAAGGCCTCCAGTACGCTGCGTCCAGTTTTCCCACGATCTTGTCATCATGCTTGTCCAGTTGGAGCTCATGGATGACAGCTGCCAATATCTCTCTGTGTAAAAGTCCGGGGATTCAGGCACGAACCCGCGATCGCCGAGAACGTCTCCGCCTTGAGGATTTGCAAATTCCAATTATTCCGGAATGAACTTGCCAGCTCCACTGCGGCTTCTGGACCGGCGCAGCGGGGCCGGGAAAAACAGTTAGTACAGATTTTTCCGAAAAGCGCACGATTCACGCAACAAACGTGGTGACCAGCATAAAGCCCCGGAGATGATCCTCGGCGCTTTTCGCTCTTTGCGGCGGTCAGGTATTATGGCGCGGCATGGCGATCTATGCCGTAAGAGAGCAAGTAAAAAACAGCTTCTATAGGCCAGAGTTGGACTGTCTTCGATTTCTCGCCTTTTTTGCTGTCTATCTCACGCATTCCTTGCCGCACAATCCAGAATTGTGGGTGAGCCATCGCATTCCCCGGCCGGTGGCTGCGTTCTTGGCCGCCGTGGCAAGTTCGGGGCGTTTCGGGGTCACGCTGTTCTTTCTCCTGAGCGCCTACCTGATTACCGCTCTGCTACTGCGCGAAAAATATGCGACCGGAACAATAAACCTGCGAGCCTTCTATCTTCGCCGCATCCTCCGCATCTGGCCGCTCTACTTTTTCGCGTTGGTGCTTGCGGTCTGCTGGCCTTGGGTCGGGCGAATGCCCCTGCGGTACATTCCGGGGTTCTTACTGCTATCCGGCAATTGGGCACAAGTTATGCTCGGTCCCATGCCCTCCTGGGCAAGCATCCTGTGGAGTGTATCGATCGAGGAGCAGTTCTATCTAATATGGCCGACAGTCGTACGTGGATGCTCACGCAGAACGCTCATTTGGGTTGCAACCCTTCTCATCGTGATCGCCAATTTGTCTCGGTTGTGGATCTCCACGAAGAACTTGCCTCTCGCCGTTCTATGGGAGAGCACAAACACAAATCTGGACTCTTTCGGGATAGGAATCTTGTGTGCCATTCTTCTGAATGGATCCATACCAAAATTCTCGAGGTGGGCCCGCATAGCACTCTTCATCGATGGACTAGCACTATTCGTGAGTGCTGGAACGATTGAACCTGAGCACCAATTCCTTTTCGCCGCGTTCTCATTTCCGGTCGCTACAGTTGGAAGCTTGTTGCTGTTCCTGGCACTGTGCGGTTCGTCTTTAAAATTAAGACCGTTAGTCTATCTTGGCAAGATTTCCTATGGGCTATATGTCTATCACAAGCTGGCGCTTACTATGGCCGGGTTGATCATCGGGAAAGATCGGTTTCCAGTATTCTGGATGGCAGGATTAGCCATCACGATAACGCTTGCTCCGCTTTCGTACCGCTTCCTTGAAAGCCCGTTCCTACATTTGAAAGAAAGGTTTGCAGTGATTGCGTCACGGCCGGTTTAATATTGATCCATCGCATAAAGCGTTGCGGATATTCACTGCCATGCCCATGCTTGGCTTCGCGGCTACGGAGCACGGACCTTGCAGCAGCCCCGTGTCGATGCACCTCCCTACGGCAAGCTTACTAACTCGTTCGTCAAAGGGGGGATCCGTCCTATTAGGTGCGGTCAAAGGAGCATTAGTGCTTTGTTGGCAACAAATAGACATATGCACCTAGACTTATGCACCGGCTGCGCCGATTCTTTCCACTGGGCGGTGACGATGGACGGCACCGGCCCAGCGAAAACGGCTCCGGTCTGATCAAGGCTCGACAACACTTTTTGTTGCAGCTCCGATCAGGCCTCCAACAATCGAGCGTACCGATCGCCTTACAGCAGGTCTCGATGTCGCAGAGATTCAGGTCTGTAAACTCGTTCGCAACAAAGGTGAGCAGCTTATTAGATAAGGGTGCGGAACATCAGTGCGCGCCGGTAGCGGGGGCCGACAGGTAGCGCGTGATCCGAACACAGGGAATGTCCGCTGGGCTATATTCCAGATCGGCATCGTGCACGATGCTTATGTCTCCGATGGCATGCGCCAGAGGCGTGCGCAAC